>ENA-ORBV01007620-ORBV01007620.1-microbial-mat-metagenome-genome-assembly--contig:-NODE-7620-length-18539-cov-4.046420_pt1 | contig 18539 bp, 20 predicted proteins | sample MGYA00237777_ERZ505514 | MGnify/ENA primary metagenome ERZ505514 (study PRJEB26160, sample SAMN06269048) | microbial mat metagenome | isolation source: Oligotrophic lake microbial mat | place... | reverse complement strand
CGCACACTTGGACAGCGCGAAGAAGGCAAGCCTCTGGCTTGACTGCGGCCTGCAAGGTCGACGACGCTGCGGGCTGCAGAGCGCAAGGAGAAGGAACGCCGCCGGCGTGCGCCAGCGCGGCTTTATCGGGTGCGTAGCGTTGTCACCATTGAGGTGACCTTGCTGGTGCGTACAAAAGCTGGAGTTCATAAGGCGTATCCAGCGGAAGAAAGCGGTCAACTGCGGTTTCTAGGATCATGAAAGTTGGGATGAGCCCGATGTACTGAGCAAAGGCGAGACGATGTTCCTGGATTTGCAGACTGGCAATTTGGCCGAGCCGATCAGTGGCCGCGCCTGGGACCGCGCGGACGTGGTGCGCGAAGTCGCCTTGCGTGTGGGGCGGTTGCGCGCGCTGGGCCTGGCGCGCGGGGATCGGGTGTTTCTGCCGTTTGGCAATCGCCTTGAGTTTTTTGCCGAATTGCTCGCCGTCTGGAGCCTGGGTGGCTGTGCCGTACCGATCGACGCGCGCCTGACGGCATTCGAGGTCAGCACATTGGTGGCGGCGGCGGTACCGCGGTTGGCGGTGGTGGACGACGCTACCGATGCGGCGGTGCTGGCTGCACTGGCGGGCAGCGGGGTCCTGGTGGTGCAGACGGCTGACACTGGCAGCACGCTTGCAAGCGCCGGTTTGAGCAGGCTCGACGACGACGCGCTGATCCTGTTCACTTCCGGTTCGACCGGCGCGCCCAAGGGCGTATTGCACACCCACCGCTCGCTGCGTGCGCGCTGGATAGCGCTGCGCGAGCAACTTGGCGTAGATGACTTCGCGCGCAGCCTGTGCATGTTGCCTACGCATTTTGGCCATGGTCTGATCTGCAACTGCCTGTTTCCCTGGTTGTCGGGCCAAGACCTGTTCATCACGCCACCGTTTCGCCCGGACATCATCATGCGCCTGGGCAAGTTGCTCGATGACAACCGCATCACCTTCATGTCCTCAGTGCCATCGGTGTGGAAACTGGCGCTCAAGTTGTCCAAGCCGCCGCAAGCCGCGACCTTGCGCCGGGTGCATGTGGGCTCAGCACCACTGTCCGCGGCACTCTGGGAGGACGTTCGCAGCTGGACCGGTACACGCCAGGTATGCAACACCTACGGCATCACCGAGACCGGCAGCTGGGTGGTGGGGCTGGCGAACGCCGACGTGCCGGCACAGGACGGGCTGGTCGGATTTGGCTGGGGTGCCGTGGTACGGGTGTTGCGCACCTGCGTGACCAGTGCGCCGCTGACGGCACAGGCCGAATGTGCGGTGGGCGAACCCGGTTATGTGTGGCTCAATACGCCGGCCTTGATGAAGGGCTACTTCCAGCGCGACGACCTGACGGCCGCAGCCGTCATCGACGGCTGGTTTTTCACCGGCGACATCGGGATTCTTGACGCGCACGGACAATTGGTGCTCAAAGGCCGCGAGCGCGACGAAATCAACAAGGGCGGCATGAAGATTTACCCGGCCGACATCGACGCTGTGGTGGAGCGCTTCGCCCATGCCAGCGACGTCTGCAGCTTTGCGCTGGAGGACGACATCTATGGGCAGGTTGTGGGCATCGCAGTGGTGCTGGCGGACGCGCAGGATGCCACGGTGCGCGCGCTGTACGCCTGGATGCGCAGCCACCTCGCCGAACCGAAGATGCCCGCGCGCTGGTGGCGGGTGGACGAAATTCCCCGCACGTCGCGCGGCAAGATCAACCGGGAGGCGGTCAAGACTGCCTGCGCGGGGCAGACGCCGCTTGATCTGGTGGCGATTCTCAGTGCGGCGCCAACCGCATGAGTGGGGCGGTGGACCAGGTGCTGGCCGACCTGAAGGTTTTCTTGCGCACCATCCAGAAACCCGGCAAAGCGCTGGACAGCGTGGGGACCGACGAGCCCTTGGTGGCCTCGGGCCTGCTCGACTCGCTGGCCATCATGCAGGTCGTGGTTTATCTGGAGGAGAACTACGGCATCGACTTTGCTGCCAACGGGTTCGACCCGGACCGGCTGGCCAGCATGGGCGGCATCGTCGCGCTGATCGAGCAGGAGCGGGCTTGAGAAGCCGAACGCCTGCCGCCGGGATTGCGATCAACTCAGAACGACACTGCTCAAGCGCCGGCGGTACGTCGCCACGGTTGGATCGGTAGGCGGAATCTGGCCATCGGCCACCTTGACCTTGGGCGGCTCGATGATCTCCAGGATGGCGATAAAGGTTTTGCGCGCGAGCTCTTCACTCCAGGTTTTGTCGCGCATCAGGATGTCGAGCAGCTCATCCATCGCCAGCGTCCACTGCTGGAGCGCCATCAACGCCTGGGCGCGGCCAAAACGCGCCTCGAAATCGCGCTTGTTGCTGGCGATGCGCTGCTCAAACCCGGCCAGCAAACCGGTGCTGTCGGTGTTGGCCACCGAATCCAGCGCCGCTATCCAGCGCTGCAAGGCGTCGAGCCGACGCACCAGTGCGACCTTGGCGGCAGCCGGGGCAAACGCCGCCCGCGCCGGCCCGAGTTCGCCACGTTGCAACAGCAACTTGACGTAATCGAAACGCGCGTCGTCGCTGTCGGGGTTCTTCAGCAATGCCTGCTGCAGCGCCTCATGGATGGCCGCCGGGTCGTCTTCGGCGGGCGCGTCGGACACCGCCACCCCGGTGACCTCCGCCTCCAGCACATCGGCCTCGGGCAGGTGTTTGTCGAGAAACGCCTTCACCTGCCCTTCCGGCACAGCCCCCATGAAGCCGTCGACCGGTTTGCCGTTGACGATCAGCACGCAGGTGGGAATGCTGCGGATGCCAAACGCCTGGCTTAACTCCTGCTCCTGGTCGGAGTCGATTTTCACGAGTTTGAAGCGCCCGGCGTAATCCGCCTCGACCTTCTCCAGCAACGGGCCGATCACCTTGCACGGGCCACACCAGGGCGCCCAGAAGTCGACCAGTACCGGCGTGGTGGCGGACGCCTCGATCACCTCGGCGTCGAAATTCTCTACTGTTACGTTGATCATTGTGTTTAACTCAGGGCAAATTGTGGCCCTGCAAGGGTGACTGACTAAAATCGGCTTCCGGACTGCGTGCGGCCATGGTGGATCGACTGCAACGCCGGGTTTCCTACCACCATGAACATTCACATCGGCGTCGTGATGGGTTCCAGCTCCGACTGGGACACCATGCAACACGCAGTGCAGATTCTCCAACAGTTTGGTGTCGGGCATGAAACCCGCGTCGTTTCTGCCCACCGCATGCCCGACGACATGTTTGCCTATGCCCAGGACGCGCGCGGGCGTGGCCTGCGCGCAATCATCGCTGGCGCCGGTGGTGCCGCGCATTTGCCGGGCATGCTGGCGGCCAAGACCAGCCTGCCGGTGCTGGGAGTTCCGGTGCCCGGCAAACATCTCTCAGGGGTGGATGCGCTGCACAGCATCGTGCAGATGCCCAGGGGTGTGCCGGTGGCGACCTTTGCCATCGGTGCCGCCGGTGCGGCCAACGCCGCCTTGTTCGCCGTCGCACTGCTGGCCAACGGCGACGCGGCCTTGTTGGCGCAGTTGGAGGCCTACCGGCTGGCGCAAACAGAGGCCGCGCGCGCCATGGAGCTGCCGCCACCGGTGCGTGGACAGCCGCCATGAGCGGCCAGACCGTATTGCCGGGCAGCAACGCCAGTGGTCAGCAAACCACCCTGGGGGTGATGGGCGGCGGCCAGTTGGGCCGCATGTTCGTGCAAGCCGCGCAGCGCATGGGTTACTTCACGGCCGTGCTGGACCCCGATCCGGCCAGCCCGGCCGGCCTGGTGAGCCACTACCACGTGCAGGCGGACTACCTTGACGAACAGGGTCTGGCGCAGATGATGCAGCGCTGCGCCGCCATCACCACCGAGTTCGAGAACGTGCCGGCGGGTGCGATGCTGACCTTGGGCGCGCACCGCCCGGTGACGCCCGCCGCAGCGGCGCTGCGCATTGCGCAGGACCGGATCAAGGAGAAGGCCCATTTTGTGTCCTGCGGCGTGCCGTGCGCGCCGTATGCGGTGGTCAGCAACGCGCAGCAACTCGCCGCGGTGGCCGACCGGCTGTTGCCGGGCATTCTGAAGACTGCGCGCCTGGGCTACGACGGCAAGGGCCAGATCCGGGTGCCGGACCGCGCCGCTCTGGCTGCGGCGTGGGCGCAACTTCAGGGCGTGCCCTGCGTGCTGGAGCAGGAGTTGGCGCTGGAGCTGGAGTGTTCGGTGATCGTGGCGCGCGGCTGGGACGGCGCCATGGTCAACTTCCCGGTGCAGCGCAACCTGCACCGTGGCGGCATCCTGGCGCAGACCGAAGTGCTGGACGGCAACCTGCCCGATGCGCTGGCGCAGCAGGCGATACAGGCCGCGCGCACCATTGCCCAGGGTCTGGAATACGTGGGTGTGTTGTGTCTGGAGTTTTTTGTCGTTGATGGTGCGCTGCTGGTCAATGAGATGGCGCCGCGGCCACACAACAGTGGCCACTACACACTGGACGCGTGTGACCATTCGCAGTTCGACCTGCAGGTGCGTACGCTGGCCGGCCTGCCCCTGGTAGCGCCGCGCCAGCACAGCCCGGCCATCATGTTCAACCTGCTGGGCGATTTATGGCGCACGGCGCCCGCCGCGGCGCCCGACTGGTCGGCGCTGCTGGCCCTGCCGGGCAGCCATTTGCATCTGTACGGCAAGCTGGGCGCCCGGCCCGGGCGCAAGATGGGCCATCTCACCATCACTGCAGCCACAGTACAGCAGGTGCGCGCCGTAGCCACGCAGGCGGCGGCGTTGCTGGGTCTGCCCCCACCCTGACTGGCCGGGCCATGGCCGTACTCGACGGATTTGCCGACGCGTCGATTCGCGCCTGTGCGCAGGCGCTGGCCGCGGGCGAACTGGTGGCTTTCCCGACGGAGACCGTTTATGGCCTGGGTGCCGACGCCAGCAACGACGCCGCGGTAGCGAAGATCTTCGCCGCCAAGGGACGGCCCAGCAACCACCCCTTGATCGTGCATGTCGACGATACGCGCCAGGGCGCCGAAGGCGTGGAGCACTTTGCCAGTGCGGTGCCCGCTTTCGCCCAGCGCCTGATGCAGGTTTTCTGGCCCGGGCCGCTGACGCTGATCCTGCCGCGCCGCGCCGATGCTGGCGCTGTTGCTGCGGCCGGGCAGGACTCGATTGGTCTGCGCTGCCCGGCGCATCCGGTCGCGCAGGCGTTGCTGCGGCAGTGTCGCGCCCTGGGATTGGCGGGACTGGCCGCGCCCAGCGCCAACCAGTTCGGGCGCATCAGCCCGACCAGCGCCGCGCATGTGCAGGGGGAGTTTGGTGACAGCTTGCTGGTACTCGACGGCGGGTCGTGCGCGGTGGGCATCGAATCCACCATCGTGGACTGCACGCGCGGCGTACCCGTGGTGCTGCGTCCAGGGGGCATCGGTGCAGCGCAACTGCAAGCCGCCATCGGGCAGCCCATCTGGTCGGGCGACGAGGCGCTGCAATCCCTGTCCGGCGCCGCTGCACCACGCGCGTCGGGCACCCTTGAGGCGCATTACGCGCCGCGCGCCAAGTTGCGCCTGATGGATGCGCGCGCCCTGCAGACGGCGCTCGACTTGCTGGGCAAGGTCCCGCAGCACAGTGCGCCAGTGATTGCCACCTATGCGCGTGTGCTGGTGCGTTCGGCGTCCCAGGCCGTGTTGCAGCGGCGCATGCCCCAGGATGCCGTTGCGACGGCGCAGCAGCTATTTGCCGTGTTGCGGGAGTTCGATGCGCGCGGCGTCAAGCTGATCTGGGTCGAGATGCCACCAACCACGCCAGACTGGGATGGCGTGCGCGATCGACTGGAACGTGCGGCGGCGGCCTGATACCGTTTTGCAATCGAAGGTTCAGATTCGTGGCACTTTGCGGGCTGGACCAGACCAGCGAGGCACACTACTGCGCGAATGGTCCCCGGTCTCTGGCCCCCACCTTTATTTCGCTGCGCAGCGTGCCCCACCGGCCTGATCCTGCAGGCGTGGTGGGCGCGCGGCGCGCCAACGAGGCTCCTTCGCAGGCCAATGCCATCACCCCAATTCTTGTCTTTCGAACGCGGATTGGCATGCGGTGTTACGCCGGGCCGTGAAAGCGCAGCTTCATCAGCAGGATGGCGATGGTCAGGGCCAGCGTGACCGCGTTCGCGATAACGATCGGCCAGGCCGCGAGCAGCAGTCCGTAGGTGAGCCACAACGTAGAGCCGACGACAAACACGCTGTACATGCCCAGTGAAATGCCACCTACGTCGCGCGTCTTGAAAGTCTGCCAGGCCTGCGGCAGGAAACTGCCGGTGGTCAACACAGCGGCCGCATAACCAATAGTTTCTGTCAGTGTCATGGCCTGGATTGTCCCAGACGGACGGCCCTGCTTGTGTCGCCTCAGTTGTCCTTCATGGCCCAGTCCAGCAAGGCGTCGAAGGCCGGTCGCGTGGCGCTGGCGTTGGCATGGTTCACGATGGCGACCAGCACATACCGTTTGCCACTGGCTGCGTGCACGTAACCCGCCATTGCCGCCACGTCGCGCAAACTGCCGGTCTTGAGATGGGCGCTGCCGGTGGCGCGCGAGCGGCTTCGCCGCATCGTCCCGTCGACGCCGGCCAGCGGGAGCGAGGCCATCAGTTCCGGCATCAGCGGTGACAAATAGGCCGTCTGCAACATCCGGGCCAGCGACTGCGCGCTGATGCGCTCGCTGCGCGACAGGCCCGATCCGTTGTCGAGCAGCGGCGCTTCGCTGCCGGCCATGCGCTCGCTCCACCAGCGCCGCACGACTTCGCGGGCGCCCTCCAGCGTGCCGCGCTCGTTTGCGGTCGCCCGCGCCGCGCTGCCGGGCACAGCGGACAGGCGGTTTTGCAGGCTGAGCGTCAGGAATAGCTGTTGCGCCATCACGTTGTTGCTGAATTTGTTGATGTCGCGGATCACCTCGGCCAGCGCTGGTGAGACCAGCTCGAAAACCGGTGCCGCCAGCGCTGCGGGCAGGTTGCCGGTGCGCACGCTGCCGCCGAGTTTGCCACCCATCTCGTGCCACAGGCCCTCTATCGCCCGGGTCGAGTAGGTCTTGGGATCCACGTAGGCAATTGGCCAGACCTTCTCGGCGCAGGCCGCCGGGTAGGCGCCACCAAACCGGATGCGGTTCGGGTCGGAAAAGTCGGCCTTCAGGGCGGCGCGGTAGTCCCCGCAGTCGCCCCCCGCCAGCGGCACACTGGTTTGCATGGCGACACCGGCCAATGGCGGGTCGAACTGCACCTGGGCCGAATTGGCAGTGCGGTCTGCGACGAAGGTCATGACCACCGACTTGTAGTTCAGCAGCAGTGCGTCCGGTGCGGCGTTGTAGGGGCGTAGTGGTTCACCGTCGAAACTGCCAGGGTCGGTCTCCACGGGGGCAAAGGCGCTGCTGTCCAGGATGATGTCGCCGCTGATGGTCTTGACACCGAGGCCCTGCACGCGGCGCAACAGCAGCCACAGGCGCTCGACCACCAGTTTCGGGTCGCCTTGCCCCTTGATGACCAAATTGCCGAACAGGGTGCCGTCACGCACTGCCCCCTCCACGTAGACCGGAGTGCTCCAGGTGAAAGCCGGGCCGAGCAGGTCCAGCGCCGCATAGGTGGTGACCAGCTTCATCACGGATGCGGGATTCACCACCACAGCGGCACGGTGGCTCAGGCGCGGCGCGGTCTTGCCTTCAGCGTCCACGATCAGCAGGGTGACGGCCTCGCGCGGCACCTTCGCGCGCGCCAGCGCGGCGTCCACCTCCGGTGGCAGGCTCTGGCTGTATGCGCTGCCCAGACCGATCGACGCCAACAGAACGACGCCGCTGCAGCGCCACGCAAGGGTTTTTGCCATCGGGCAAGTCTACCGCCGCTCGCGCGGCCCGGTACGCAAGGTTTCTGCCGCTGTGCTGTCGCCGTAGCCATCTGCCGCCGCGCGCGCGACTTGGTACGCAACGTCAATCAATCGGAACGGGAATTTTCCATCTGCCGTCGCGCGCGCGACCTGGTACACGGTGTGCAGCGGCACATGCAGCGGGTTGTGGTCTACCGCCGCGCTCGCGACCCGGTACCCTGCGCGCCGATAATCAGGGCATGCGCTTGCTCAAGAATCTGTCGCCGCGCGTGACGGGGATGGCGGCGGCGGTGGTCACCGTGGTCATCTGGACGTCCTTCATCGTCATTGCCCGTGCCACCGCCGACCCGTCGCGTGGTGGCGTGCTCACCCCATTTGACATCGCCCTGGCGCGCCTGCTTGGCGCCGGCGCGGTGTTGCTGCCGGTCGGCTGGTGGCTGGTGCGACGTGACCGCGCCCGGAACGTGGGGGCGTCGTCGCTGTTCGGGTTTTCGCCCTTGTCGCTGCGCGTGACGTGGTCGGTGGGCCTGTTTGGTGGTCTGCTGTACGCGGTGCTGGCTTACAGCGGATTCGTGTACGCGCCAGCTGGCCACGCCTCGGTGCTGTTGCCAGGGACCCTGCCCCTGTGGACTGCGCTGCTGGCGCTGCTGGTGCTGGGCACACGCATTACGGCAGCCCGTGCATTGGGCTTGTTCCTGATCCTGGTCGGTGGCGCGGTGGTGGGGGGCAGCAGCCTGGTGCGCGCGTTCGACGGCGGCGAGGTCTGGAAGGGCGACCTGCTGTTCATGGCGGCGGCATTGAGCTGGTCGACCTACAGCGTCTTGGCCCGACGCTATGCGCTGGAGGCAGTGCGGGCCACGGCGGCGATCACCGTGCTGGCTTTTTTTGTCTACGTCCCGGTGTATACAGGTTTGCTGGTGGCGGGCCTGGTACAGGGGCAGTTCTTCCAGGCGCCCTGGCGCGACGTGGTGTTCCAGATGCTGTTTCAGGGCGTCGGGTCGGTCGTGATTTCCGGCATCAGTTTCACCCGGATGATCCAGTATTACGGGCCGGTGCGCTCGACCATGATCACTGCGGTGGTGCCGGGGCTGTCGGCGCTGGCTGCGGTCGTGTTTCTGGGCGAACCCATGGGCTGGAGCCTGTTGTTCGGTTTGCTGCTGGTGACTGCGGGTATCGTTTTCGGCGTGCGCGCATTGGCGCCGCCGGTGGTGGTGGCAAACGCGCAGTCGGCACAGTCGGCCCGCGTGGGCTGACCGATCAATTACCGCATGCAACTGCTCGCGTTTGACACCAGCACCGACCGGATGTCGATCGCCGTGGCGCGCGCAGTCGACGGCCAGCGCGTGCTCTGGGAACACTCAGGGGCGGGCGGTGCACAGGCGTCGGTGGCCTTGATCCCGGCCATCCTGCAGTTGATGGGGCGGGCCGGTCTGGAAATTGCCGATCTCGACGCCATCGTGTTTGGTTGCGGACCTGGCGCCTTCACCGGGTTGCGCACGGCGTGCGCGGTGGCACAGGGGCTGGGGTATGGTGCCCAAGGCGGCCCGGGCGCACGGGAGATTCCTGTGCTGCCAGTGGATACCCTGCTGGTGTTGGCTGAGGAGGCACGAGAGCAGCTGGGCGGCGGCGCAGGAACCCGTGTCCTGGCTTTGCTCGACGCGCGCATGGACGAGTTGTATTGCGCCCCGTTTCAGTTCGATGGCGCGAATTGGCAGCGTATCGCGCCCGATCGGCTGTGCAGCGCGCAGCAGCTACAACTGCCGACGCAATGGCAGGGACTGGAGCCGGTATTGGCCGGCAACGTGTTTGCAGGTGTAGGGGCGCAACTGCCCCTGCCAGCGGCGTGGCAGCGTTTGAGTGTCTTGCCTACAGCGGCGGCCCTGCTGCGCCTGGCGCCTGGGTTGCTGGCCGCGGGCCAGGCAGTGGCGCCGGCACTGGCCTTGCCGACCTATATTCGGGATAAAGTCGCTCAAACCAGCGCAGAACGGGCGGCGGCCAAGGCCGCGCTCCCGGTTGCGCCCTGAGGCCTTTCTTTCCAGACTCCATGAGTGCCGTCTTATCTGCCGATCCCGCGCGTTTCGAGCCCATGGTGAGAGCGCGTTTGGGCGAGGTGCTGCTGATTGAGCAGAGTGCCTATGACCATCCCTGGTCGATGCTGAACTTCCGCGATGCTCTGGGTGCTGGCTACGAAGCACAGTTGCTCACTGGTGGCGGGCGCGTGCTGGGTTATTTCGTGGCCATGCTGGGCGTGGATGAGGTGCATTTGCTCAACATTACAGTCGCCCCCGATTTTCAACGCCAGGGCTGGGCCAGGGTGATGCTGGACGCGCTGGCGATCTGGTCCCGCGGCAAGGGCGTGCAGTGGCTGTGGCTGGAGGCGCGCGCGAGCAACCGGCGCGCCATGCAGGTGTACGAGGTGCACGGATTCCGCCGCGTCGGTTACCGCAAGGCCTACTACCCGGCCGGTGCGGGAACCCGCGAAGACGCGATTGTCCTGAGCCTGCGCTTGTGATCGGCTGAACAGCATGGGCCTGGACCTTGACGACCGGCAACGCGCCATGCTGCAGGAAATGGGCGTGCGGGTGTGGTCGCCACCGCGCCGTCCCGCCGCTGCCATAGCCGCATCGAACGTCAGCGTTGTGCGGCAGATGGCGCCGCCGCCGACCCCGCCTGCGACCGCCGTTGGGGTGACGCGCTCGCCGCTGGCCGCTGCCGGGATGCCTGCTGGCACGCCTTCCTCGCTGGCCGGGGTGGCAGGACTGGATTGGCCGGCGCTGGCGCAGGCGGTGTCGGACTGTCAGGCCTGCGGCTTGTGCAAAGGGCGCAAGGCGGCGGTGTTTGGCCCGGAGGCCGTCCCGCGCCAGGCCGACTGGCTGCTGGTGGGAGAGCCTCCCGATGAAACAGAAGAACGTGCCGGTGCGCCGTTTGCTGGCCAGGCCGGGCAGCTACTCGACAACATGTTGCGCGCCCTGCGCGTCAGCCGGGACGGCAGCGGCAGCGGCGGTGCCCGCCTGACCAACATCGTGAAGTGCCGCCCGGGAGCCGTGCGCAACCCGCAGCTAGCCGAGCTGGCGGCCTGTGCCGCTTACCTGCAACGCGAAATCGAACTGGTGCAACCCCGCGTGATTCTTGCCATGGGCCGTTTTGCCGCGCTCGGGCTGCTGGCGCCGACGTATCCGGAGGTCGTGACGCTGCCGTTTGGCAAACTGCGCGGCACCGTATACCAGCTGCGCGGTGTACCGGTGGTGGTCACGTACCACCCGGCCCGGCTGCTGCGCGCGCAGGAGGACAAGGCGCTGGCGTGGGCGGACCTGTGCCTGGCACTGGGCGCAGCGCGCCCGCCATCGCCCTGACTTTCATGAGGTCCACTCTTCACCCCGCATCATGAAAGTTATTTCACGTAAACGCCCACCTGATTTTTCAACAGTGGATCCTGCCCGATGAAGTTTTGTGACCAGCTGGCCCGGGCGGAACAACTGAACCAGTCGATGTTGTGTGTTGGCCTGGACCCGGAACCCAGGCGCTTCCCCGGAAGATTAAAGGGTGACACCAGCCGCATTTTTGACTTTTGCGCGGCGATCATCGACGCGACTGCCGACCTGGTGATCGCCTTCAAGCCGCAGATTGCGTATTTTGCGGCGCAGCGCGCCGAAGACCAGCTCGAGCGCCTGATGCGGCATATGCGCAGCGTGGCGCCGCAGGTGCCGGTGATCCTCGACGCCAAGCGCGGCGATATCGGCTCCACCGCCGAGCAGTACGCCATCGAGGTGTTTGAGCGGTACGGCGCGGATGCGGTGACGTTGTCACCCTTCATGGGCTTTGATTCGGTGCAGCCCTACCTGAAGCACCATGGCAAGGGCGCGTTTCTGTTGTGCCGCACGTCCAACCCCGGCGGGGACGATTTGCAGAACCAGCGCCTGGCGGATGTGGCAGGTGCGCCGCTGCTGTTTGAACACATTGCCAGCCTGGCGCAAGGGCCGTGGAACACGAACGGCCAGCTCGGTCTGGTGGTGGGCGCCACCTACCCGGCCGAGATAGAACGGGTGCGCTCGCTCGCGCCCACCCTGCCGCTGCTGATTCCCGGCGTGGGCGCGCAAGGCGGGGATGCATTGGCCACCGTGCGTGCAGGCTGGCGCGGGCAGGCGGGCAAGACGACCGCGCAGATTGTGGTGAATTCGTCGCGCGCCATCCTGTATGCGTCGGCGGGCGACGACTATGCGGTTGCGGCACGTGCCGAGGCCTTGCGCACACGCGAAGTGTTGCAGGCGGCGCGCCGTGTGGGATGACCGGCTGCGTGCAGCGGCCGGCGGATTCTGACAGGAGGCGATATGGATGACCCAGGCACTCTTTTTCCGCCGGCCCCCGTGTGGGAAGGCAGTGGCACCAGCCGCATTCCGTTTGCCGTCTATACCAGCGAACAACTGCACCAGCGCGAGCTGGAGCGGTTTTTCTACAAGGCGCACTGGAGTTATGTGGCGCTGGAGGCGGAGATACCGAACCCGGGGGACTTCAAACGCACGGTAGTGGGGGAGCGTTCGGTGATCGTGGTGCGCGACCAGGATGGCCAGGTGCGGGTGGTGGAGAACGTCTGCGCGCACCGCGGCATGCAGTTCTGCCGCGAGCGCCACGGCAACCGCAAGGAGTTCATCTGCCCGTACCACCAGTGGAGTTACACCTTGAAGGGCGAATTGCAGGGAGTGCCGTTTCGCCGCGGTGTGCGCCAGGACGGCAAGGTGAACGGCGGCATGCCGGCCGACTTCGAACTGGGGCAACACGGGCTGACCCAACTCAAGGTGGCCACGCGTGCCGGCGTCGTGTTTGCGTCTTTCGACCACACGGTGGAGCCGCTGGAGGACTATCTGGGCCCGGCCATCCTGGCCTGGTTCGACCGCCTGTTCAATGGCCGCGCCCTGAAGATACTGGGCTACAACCGCCAGCGCATTCCGGGCAACTGGAAGCTGATGCTGGAGAACATCAAGGACCCGTATCACCCGGGGCTGCTGCACACCTGGTTTGTCACCTTCGGCCTGTGGCGCGCCGACAACCGCTCGCAGCTGGTGATGGATGCCAAACACCGGCACGCCGCGATGATTTCAACGCGCGGCGCACAGGGTCAGGCGGCACAGGTGACGCAAGTCGCCAGCTTCAAGCCGGATATGCAATTGCACGACGCGCGTTTTCTCGATATCGTGCCCGAGCCGTGGTGGGGCGGGCCGACGGCCGTGATGACCACACTGTTCCCCAGCGTCATCCTGCAGCAGCAAGTGAACAGCGTGTCGGTGCGCCACATCCAGCCGCTCGGGCACGGCGCATTCAATTTCGAGTGGACGCACTTTGGCTTTGAAGACGACGATGCCGCCATGACGCAGCGCCGTCTGCGCCAGGCCAATCTGTTCGGCCCGGCCGGTTTTGTCTCGGCCGATGACGGCGAGGTGATCGAGTTTTCGCAATCGGGTTTTGCCAGCAAGCCGTTTCACCGCGCGCTGGCGGAACTCGGCGGGCGCGAAGTGGGCGACACCGACCACATGGTCACCGAAACGCTGATCCGCGGCATGTACCGTTATTGGCGCGAAGTGATGGAGGCACCGTGATCGACACAGCCTTGGACTACCCGCGCTTTCTGGCCCTCACGCAGTTGCAGGCGCGTTATGCTGCCGCGGTGGACAGTGCCGACTGGGACGCCTGGTGTGAACTCTTCACCGACGACTGCGTGTACCGCCTGGTGCCGCGCGAAAACCATGAGCGCGGTTTGCCGCTCGCCACCCTGTCGTTCGAGAGCAAGGGCATGCTGAAAGACCGCGCTTATGCGATTCGCGAAACCCTGTTCCACGATCCGTATTACCAGCGCCATGTGGTGGGCGTGCCGTTGGTGCTGCGTGTGGCCGATGGCCGCATCGAATGCGAAACCCATTACGCGGTGTACCGCACCAAGCTTTCCGAGCTGACCATGGTATTCAACGTCGGTCGTTACCTCGATACGGTGCTGGAGACGCCGGATGGATGGAGGTTTGCTTCGCGGGTTTGTGTCTACGACAGCGAGATGATCCCGAACTCGATCATTTATCCGATTTGAGCCCGGCCCGTCGCCGGTCGCCTGATACCCATGATTCCCGTCCTGTACACGTTCCGCCGCTGCCCCTATGCCATCCGGGCGCGTATGGCCCTGCAGTATTCAGGAGTGATGGTGCAACAGCGCGAGGTGGCGTTGCGCAACAAGCCGGTTGAACTGCTGCGGGCCTCGCCCAAAGCCACAGTGCCAGTGCTGGTGTTGCCCGACGGCTCGGTGATCGACCAGAGCCTGGACATCATGGTCTGGGCATTGCGCCAGTCCGATCCGGACGGCTGGTTGTCGGGCGTTGATGCTGGCGCGGTGGCGCACTGGATCGGCTTGAACGACGGACTGTTCAAGGCCCTGCTGGACCGCTACAAATACGCCGAGCGGCACCCGGCGCTGTCGCGTGCGGCACACCGGGGCAATGCGCTGGACGCGTTTGTGGGTCCGCTGGATACGCGGCTGCGCGAGTGCCCTGCGGTGTGCGGCGACCGGGTGTCCATTGCGGATGTGGCGCTGCTGCCGTTCGTGCGGCAGTTCGCGATGGTGGAGCCGAACTGGTTTGATGCTGCCCCGCTGCCCGGTGTGCAGGCCTGGTTGGGTCGGTGGTTGCAGTCGGAGTTGTTCCGTGCTGTGATGGACCGGCAGAACAGTGCCCAGGGCGCGTCGGCGTTCTTCGCGACTCCAGATAGTCAGCGTGGCACATGTCCCAATGGTTGAACGAATGAACATTGCGCAGCGGAGTCGCGAAAAGGTTGCTGTCACCGTGCCCCGCGTTGGCATGTTGGCCACGGTCCGCAACCGTCGCAGCGTCATCTCTGCGGTCGAGCCCTTTGTCGCCCCCAAGAGTTCAGAGCTGCTCCACCTGGACACCATCGAGTTCAGCGACTCCGACAAGGACGCCAAAGAAACGCTGCTCTGGTAGCGTGAGCGCCAGCCCGTGGTTCTGGAGCCTAACGCGTTGCCAGCCTTGTCTTGTCCGATCTGAGTTCAGGGCCTGCCCTGTCTGAGCGCGATGAACCGCACCTGATTGGGCTGCCGCGCCGGCGTCAGCTCGAAGTGCTGTGGATGCCTCTTGAAGACCTTGGTTGATGACGTATTCTTGCCGATGAGTTTGGCGTCGTGCAACTGTTTGGAGACTTCAGCCAAGCGCTGCAACTCGCCACTATTCAACGCGGGCGCGGCGGCCAGAATCTGGTTCACGGTTACGGTAGTGGGTGTTGCCAAAACCTTTTTTGCCGGAGCCTTTTTTGTCGCGGGCTTCTTGGCAGGTGCCGGATCGGGCACAGTATGTTTTGCGGGGGCCTTCCGGGCCGCCGTTTGCTTGATCGTCGCGACACTTGCCAGGACCGGTGCAGGGGCGTTTGCGTTTGCCGACGCAAGCTGCCGGCCAAACTCGATATCCCCACCCACATAGACAATCCGGTCGTAGATATGTGCTGCTTCCTGCGCCATCTTGCCGCGCTCTGAAACACACACCATGCGAATGCCGCGTTCGCGCAAGCGCACCGCCAGTGGCAGGAAGTCTGCGTCACCGGAGCCAATCGCGACGACGGTCGGAGCTGGCACACGACACGCCAGCACTATTGCGTCGACCGCCAGGGCAATGTCGGTGGTGTTTTTTGATAGCGAAAGGTTGGGGAACTGACGTATCGGCCAGTCTCGAAACGCGTCAGTCAGTCCTCTGAGGTTCTCGCTGCTGCCGTAGGCACGCAGCACGGAAATGCGGCCCTCCCCTGCTTCCAGCCGCTTGCAAGCTTCATCCACCCATTCAGGGGAAGACAGGTTGTCCGCATCGATCAGGAAAACGATCATGGCCAGCTTGCTCCGTGTTGTTTCATTGCCGTACTTGCAGCTTCGCCACCACCCGCAAACATAGCAGCATCCCGGCCACACCGAACAGCACCACCCCCAATCCGTAGCCGGCCATGGCGCCCTCTGCTCCGTACCAGTGGGCTCCGAGCCAGACAAACGGGATCACACCCAAGGTGGAGCGGCCCCAGTTCAGCGCGGTGGAATAAAAGGCGTATCCGAGATTGTTGAAGGCGGCGTTGGCCACGAACAGCGCGCCATTGAACAGGAAACTGCCCGCCACAAAAACGCAGAAAAACACGATCAGCCCATGTGCTTCTTCCTTGGCCCGGAACAGGTCGGCGATCTGGTGGCTGAAGATGGCCAGCAGCAGCCACGTGACCAGCACATAAACCAGCGTCACCCGCAGGCTGTCGCGCACCGTGGACAACACGCGGTCGAAACGCTGCGCCCCGTAGTTCTGGCCGATGATCGGGCCAATCGCGCCGGACATGGCAAACAGCAGGCCAAACGCCACCGGTATCAGGCGCTGGATCACGGCCCAGCCGGCCACCGCGTCGTCACCGAAAGCGGCCATGGTGGCGGTGACATAGGTGTTGCCGACAGGCGTTGCGATCTGCGTCAGCACGGCGGGCAGCCCGATTGCCATGAAAGGCCCAAACTCGCGCGCCACAAACGCCATGCGCGGCCGGGCAAACAGCCCATGCACGCGCAACAGGCCGTACAGGCCGATCACGACCATCACCATGCGCGCCAGCACAGTGGCCATCGCCGAACCATTGAGTCCGAGGCCAAAGCCGAAGATCAGCAGCGGGTCGAGCACCAGCGTGGCGGCGGCAGAACCCAGGGTTACGTACATCGAGCGCGGCGCGTCACCAATGGCGCGCAACAGGCCCGCCAGGCACATGCCGATGCCCAGCAAGGGCCAGGATGGCAACACGATGCGCATCAGGGTCACCGTCAGTTCGGCGGTCTGGCCGCGTGCGCCCAGCCAGTGCACCAGTGTGCCCAGCAGCGGAAAGACGATGCAGGTGAAAGCGGTCATCACTACCGCCATGATGGCCAGTGCGGCGCCGGCAATTTCGCGCGCCTGCTGCTGGTTGCCGCGTCCCAGGGCGCGTGCGGTCAATGCACTGCCCGCGATGGACAAGCCGATAGCAACCGAGGTGGCGAAAAACAGCAGCGCTCCCGAATACCCCATGGCCGCCGTGAGTTCGGGCTGGCCCAGCAAACCGATGTAGAACAGGCTCAGCGCCTCTACCGCAAACACCGACACCAGGCCAAAGGCGCTGGCACCAGTCATGGTCAGCACATGGCGCAGGGTCGAGCCTTTTACCAGGCGCGCGGTCTGTGCGCGCTCAGGCGGCTGGTCTGGCATGGGTTCGCCGGTCAGACCCGGATTTCGCCGTTGCCCAGCACCACGTATTTCAGCGACGTCAGGCCCTCGATGCCAACCGGCCCGCGGGCGTGGAACTTGTCGGTGCTGATACCAATCTCGGCGCCCAGGCCGAACTCGAAACCATCTGCGAAGCGGGTGCTCGCATTCACCATGACACTGGCCGAATCGACTTGCCGCAAAAATGCCTGGGCGTGCTTGTGGTCACTCGTGATGATCGCATCGGTGTGGTGGCTGCCGTAGCGGTTGATGTGCGCAATTGCGGCATCCAGGCCGTCGACCACGCGGATACTGATGATCGGCGCCAGGTATTCCTCGCTCCAGTCCTGCTCGGTCGCGTCGACCAGTTGCGCACCGGCGATGCCCTGCAGCAGCGCACGGCTCTCGGCGCAGACACGCATTTCCACGCCCTTGGCCGCGTAGATGGCGCCGATGCGCGGCAGAAAGTCCGCAGCCACCCCGCGGGCCACCAGCAGGCTCTCACTGGCATTGCAGGGGCTGTACTTCTGCGTCTTGGCGTTGTCGGCCACGGTGACGGCCATGTCGATGTCGCAGGGGTCGTCTACATACACATGGCAATTGCCGTCCAGGTGCTTCAAGACGGGTACCTTGGCCTCGCGGCTGATGCGTTCGATCAGGCCTTTGCCGCCACGCGGAATGGCCATGTCCACATACTGCGGCATGCTGATCAGCTGGCCCACCACGGCGCGGTCGGTCGTCTGCACCAGCTGCACGCCATCGGGCGGCAGGCCGCTGTCGGCCAAGGCCTGCTGCACCAGCAGCGCCAGCGCCCGGTTGGAGTCGATGGCCTCCGAGCCGCCGCGCAGGATGCAGGCGTTGCCGCTCTTGATCGCCAGCGACGCCGCTTCGATCGTCACGTTCGGCCGGCTCTCGTAGATCATCGCGAACACGCCGAGCGGCACCCGCATGCGGCCGACGCGGATGCCGCTCGGCTGTTCGCGCAGGCCGGTGATCTCGCCGATCGGATCGGGCATCGCCGCGATCTGCTCGCAGCCGAGGGCCACGGTCTCGATCGCCGCGGCATCGAGCTTCAGGCGGTCGACCAGGGGCGAGTCGAGGCCGGCCGCCCGGGCGGCGTCGACGTCGCTCCGGTTCGCCGCCTGCAGCGCCGATGCGCCGTCGCGCAGCCGGCGCGCCAGGGCGCGCAGGGCGGCATTGCGCGCCGCCACCGGCGAGGCCGCGAGGCCGACGCTGGCGGCGCGCGCCGCGGCGCCCATGTGCGCGATCGCGGCCTGCAGGTCGGCGGAAGTCATCGGCGGATTGTCGCAAACCGCCTGCCTGGTGCGACGAGAATCCGGCGTCCTCCCCGTTCTCTCGCCTGGAATGCAGCCGATGAAACAGCTCCTGATCGCTGCGGGCCTGGTCGTCCTGGCGGCGACCGCGCCCGCCGCCGACTTCGACCTGCAAGGTCACCGCGGCACCCG
>ENA-ORBV01007619-ORBV01007619.1-microbial-mat-metagenome-genome-assembly--contig:-NODE-7619-length-18539-cov-5.601018_pt1 | contig 18539 bp, 12 predicted proteins | sample MGYA00237777_ERZ505514 | MGnify/ENA primary metagenome ERZ505514 (study PRJEB26160, sample SAMN06269048) | microbial mat metagenome | isolation source: Oligotrophic lake microbial mat | place... | reverse complement strand
TTGGTGAATCTGTGGTAAGACATAGACACTCTCAACCATTGAAGGTTGAATTTGTCTTTGATGGATTTGATGATTGAATGCTCTGAAGAGCAACTTTGAAGGGACTGATGCACAAGATATGCAATTCTTTTGTCGTGAAGTGCTCTTAAAGTTTGTTCAATGTACAGTTCTGATTGCAGCTTTTCCAAAATGTGAAGTGTCTTCAAGACAAATGCACAAGCTAAATGTTTCGTAACAGGTAAAGTTTTGTAAGAGTCCTAATGACCGGGGGTTCAAGGAATTTCTCTACAGGAATAGGAATGCACATTAACCCTCAACCTAAAAAAAGAGGGCTTCCAGGACTTCCTTGGGAGCTTTAAGAACAAGGTAAACATTTTGATCATGTTGCTCGCTGATGTCTTTTCAAGATGTAAAAGCACATCACTACATGGCAACTAATTTTTCTTCATATTTTGTTGTTGTTGTCATCAGTTTGTTTGACTTTTGTGACAAAATGGCTAGTTTTGTAAGCATCTGATCCAATGTGACATGTTTGCAAGAAGTCTTTTGGAATGAGAAATTCCAAAGGACCGTCACCTAGGGAGGTGAAGATTTTTGTCATTCTAACTGTGTTGTCTTTCTCTATGTAAGCAAGCAATCTTGGAGAATTTTTCTGTCCTTGGTGCATTTTTGATACAAGCTGCACCCTCCCTATCTGACTTCAGATTTGCAACGATCCGCCCAACAAAAATTGGTTGAAATGTCGTCAGCGACAAAGCTGAAATAAAACCTATTTTCAAAATAGGTTCAATTTTTGTTAAAGAGTTGTCTTGGTCAGAAAATTTGACAGATTTGCCTAACAAGATTGGTGTCAGTGACAAAACATACAAAAACAGTCAAATTTTTGTACAAAGAGAGACCTCAAATTGTTTAACAATGCTTCTTTTGGCGCCAAAATTCCAACCGATTTACAAAAACTTGGGTGTTGGTTTGTTTTAGGTGTACCACTTGTGATGTTCTTAGTCAAAATCTGGGCTCAATTCAACAGCAGCACCAGCAGCAATCAAGCTACTAGCTAGTAGCTACTTAGCAGTTAGTAGCCAAGGGGTGGGTGAAGGTGGAGTCCGGTGGCCCTGGCCCTTTCGTTCCTGTTGCCATAAGCTAGTAGAGTAGCAGTTCCACGTAGAGCTTGTTGAATTAGAATCACAATAAACAATAACAGCATCCCCCAAAAGATGCAGTTGTCAGCCCACTTGACGACGACGCACTGACTAGCTTGAGTCCCTGACAGCCGTGAGGGCCAGTCTTATCCATCGAAATGTTCGCGCTGTTCGCGCATTCGGGTCCGAAATAGGGTTAATGTTCGCCCAAAATCGCGAACGTTAGAATTCGGGCAAACATTACACAGTAACGGAGTGGCTGCCCGAATCCGTGTGTAGGGGCCAACATTAGCCAATCAGAATCACTAGATTAGGTTGTAGCATGACTGAAGCGTGTTTGAAAAAGATACACTCTTCGACATAAAAGACAAAGGGACCATGGCCGCATTTGGCGCTGCTTTGCAATGGATTTCGCCTTGTTTTCTCAGTTAGATGCCATGTTGTTGCATGTGGCACTCCTGCTTGCTGTTGCCGCAAAGTTCCGGCCCAAACAGAGCGGTGAAGCTTCTCATTTTCAACAACGTTTGAACTGGAATTGTTACAGCCAACAACACGCAAGACAGGGCACCTTCCATGTTAGACTACGCATGTCCAAAGTGTCCTTTGATAACCTACTTGAACTGCTACGAGCGGATTTGGCAACTAATGAAGAACAAGCATCGAACAGGGGCGGTTCCATAATTCCCGAAGTTTGCTTGTGCTGCACTTTGAGATGGTTGGCGGGAGGCTCTCACTTAGACATTGTTGACATAGCCGGAATTTCTAAGCCGTCCTTTTACAGGATTCTATGGAAGACGATGCTGGCGATATGTAAATGTGACAAGCTAGATGTTGTTTTCCCACAAACAGGGGAACAAGTCAACGAGGCCTGTCGCGGTTTTGCTTCCATCAGTTGGCAAGAGGCCACGGTCGTGGATGGATTCTTGTTCAGGATAGCAACACCTCCAAAGGCCACCGCGGGGAACGTTCGATCGTTCTTTTCGGGTCATTATCAATGTTATGGAGTCAACATTCAGGCTGCTGTTGATCATCACAGCCGGTTTACGCACATCTCGTTTGCAGCACCTGGTGTCACACAGGATCGCATCGCCATACAAAGGTGTTCTCTATCGAAATTGATAGAGCAATTGCCGATTGGTGTCTGTTCGATTGGAGATGCTGCTTACGATCCTACTGAACACATGGTGCCGGTCTACTATGGCGTTGATAGGAAGACACCTATGTTCAACAACTTCAATTATTATGCAAGTCAGTTGCGCATTCGGGTTGAAATGGCCTTTGGTCTCATGACGCGTAAGTGGGGAGTGCTGCAGCGTCCTTGCACTGCTAACCTCGCCAATGCTTCTTTAATGATCCAGGCCATTGCAAGACTTCACAACTACGTTACCACAGAACGTCTTAAGGCCAATGGAGGTTTGGATGACGAAGACACTCTGCGAAGACGAGGCTATTCTTATTTGCCCTCCATTCCTGAAGATGAGAACGGCGATCCCATTCGTTTGGACGCAATCTTCAATGGTTCTTTTGCCGGTCATTCCGAACTTCGGCAACGCATGGCACAACGAGTACAAAGTCTGCAGCTAACTCGCCCTGCAGCCAACAAATTAAAGAAGCAGGGAACAACTTAACTAATGCTAATTTAAAGAGTTAGAAACAAGTTGAAGGGAACAGGCTCTTCAGTCAGTGAGTGTGGAAGCGGAAGCAGCCGAACCAGAACCGGGTTGAGCCAATTCCGGTGTCAACATGTCGGACGCCGCAACACTATCGATGATTAGCATGTCACCAACGATCGAGTCATCGTTGGAAATGCCGATCGCCTTTTCGATTGCCTTGACATGCCTAGCAAAGTTGAACAGCAACTGCTTGTTATCACGCTCACGCAGTTTATCAATTGCATCCGAGAGCTTGAGGTACTCGTCCCAACGTCTTGCCTCCATTTCTTCTTGTTCTTTGCTTTGCAGTGCATTGACAACTGCAATCTGATTTGCCTGTGCAGTTGTAATTGCAATGCTTGAACGTTCCAGCACTTCAATCAATTTCTGGTCGGCCATTTTCTTCTTGTCATTGTTGGATCGATCATCAATGGGAACACTCGAGTCGGTTTGAAGTCCATCCGAAAGAACGTGTGCGCCTGATCAAGGGCTGGATGTTCTTTAGCCACTGCAATCAAATAATAGACAGGCCCTTCCGGCAATCTCAAACCTTTGCAAACTGTCAAGAATTTGTTCCTAAGATACTGGGTGGGATCCTTGCAATGGTGTCCGGATTCTTTCATTGCTGCCAACACGTTGTTTCTTGCCTTAATCAAATCGGACATGTGTTGACGGCAAGCTGTCCACGAGCAGTTGTTGAACGTGTTGAGGTCAATGTGATTCTCTGTTACGATGTTGTAAAGATGCATGTCCTCGTCTTCGCCTGAGTGTAGAACAATTGAGACATCTGTATCTTCTGTGTCATTTACAGTAGAAGAAACTTCTTCCCAGAATTCCCTTACCGGGTTATTGCTGGTACCCCACTCTGTTTCAAACTTCTCACGGCTTGTCTGATCGTTCAACTGTAGAAATGTCTCACGGAACCAAGGAAGGAAACAGCAGTTGACTATCCTCAACATGGTGTTAATTCTTTTTTCATTAGCTGTCAATGCAGGATTGGCTGTGCTATCATATGCCGTGTCCATATCAACTCGGCCGGCAAGAGCCTTGCGACAATCAAATTTCTTTTTCCCACCCCCTCCCTTGCAGCCAAAGTTAATTGCCAACTTACGAAGTTGGTAGGAGGTCAACTTATTCAAGTCAAAGACCTTGTAATTGGCCTGTTCTTCTTTTCCCACGGTAATGGTCTGAGCGACACGGTATGGCACCGGATCTTCTTTGTTTGTGGTGTCCATTGCTTCACCGATGACCATCCGTGCATGACATTCGCACTTGAACGCCAAGAGTTCGGGCAGCAGATCTTTTGGTGCTGCTCAATTCTTTGGCTTCTTTTTAACTCGCGCTTCTTCTTCTCGAATGTTTGAAGCACCAGATGCTGTTCGTCTGTGACCACTTGTTGAGGCTGCACTGCTGTTGCTGCTGTTTCCACGTGAAGCAAGCGAACCAGTGTCCTGGCCAGCGTCCTGGCCGTCTTCGCGGGCTCAAGCAATGGAAACTCATGCCCTCTCTATCAATTCCATGTCTACGGTGAACCCTGGTGGGTTAAATTTCGAGAAACTGTAGTCGTCATCTGATCCAGCGGCCGCATCATTGTCAGAGTCCATGACAGAAATGCTGCAATTGAACTGTTGAGCAGAGTGAATGCTATTGGAAAATTTTGTTGTGCTGGATGGTTGCTACTCTATTTGGATAGTAAAAGCGACCATTTAAGTATGTTTGGTCTTGTTTGATCACAAACATGTTGAAGTACATGTGTGCGAACCACGAATGTGGTTAAGACTGACTGTGCGCGATTCTGGATTCGGGAGTCCGAATCCCGAACGTGCGCCTACGGCGCGTGTGGTTAAGACTGGCCCTGAACTGTTTTGATTCCTTCGTTGAACGAAAACGTAAGTCAGTGGTTCAAGTACTAGCTAGCTACTCTAGAGCTAGCTAGTAGCTCGTACCAGGTAGCTAGCTATCGTTCCTGGTAGTGAAAGGATGTGCTAGCTAGCTAGTACTAGTAGTACGGGCGGAGGGACGACCTCCAGTATAGTGTGGTTGTTTCGTGATGTGCATGCACAATTGAATGAGTGACCTGCGCTGTGCTCGGCAACGTGAACTTCTTTGGCTGTGGCTAATACATCTATCTTAAGCTCTAGATAATTGGGATCGCAAGAGACCCATCTCGAGAGGAAAACAGCAAAGTCAGAAGGGCGCTCTTTGCGAAGAAAGAAAAAAGAATGATAATGGCATCTCTATCAACATCTAGAAGACGGTTCAGGCCTGCAGCTGCCGTTGTGGTAGGCATTTGCTTTCTATTATCGATCCCATCGACGAATGGCTTTCAACTTGCTTCAACGACTACTCGGGGGATTCCATCGCCACAATCGCCTCTGACACATCCAGAAAGCAACTCAAAGCAGATGGGTTTCCGCAGCGGTAACAATAATCACTGGAGACAATCCCCTGCTAAAGGTGGTGTCAGTAGTACAAGTCTCAACAGTTTCATGGGCTCTGATGGGGGCCTCTTTGGTATTGGAACTCCTGAACTCGTACGTGACGCGCTTGGCGCTGCGTCTTGTGTCTTGCCTTGTCGCTTCTAGAAACTGTACGATTTGGACAGATCTGAAGGGGAAAAGCTTGAATCTCATCTATTTTGTTTTTCTGCTTTTGCTGGATATCACACTTGCGATTTGATCTTTAGCTTACAATTCTCTTGGTGGGTTACTTCGTCTTGGGCCCCAGTGACTTATATAAACTAGTCAAGGAAATTGGAAAGTTTATTCAAAATATTCGGACCCTGGGAACGGAGGCGTCGTTTGCCTTTGAAAATTCCATGGAATCTCAGCTAGAGCTCAAGGAAATTAGGAAGGCGCAGAGAGAATTAAATGAAGCATTTTCCTTTCGGCGTTCCATTAATGTGGACGACGATGCAGAAGTTTTTACTAAGCCAGATACAACAACAACCATGGGACCTCTGGAGGAAGAGATTGGTGCCGGGGTTGCTGCAGCTGCGGCTACTGCAGAGGACTCAGCACCTCCCAAGCGCAAAAAGAGGCGACGAGTCAAGAAAAGACCTGTGCAACCAGATACAGCCGTAGCCAGCACCATGGAAAGCAGTGGTTCTTCTGGTAACATTCCAGACTTGGACATGAGCGACGCCTTTCCGTCAATGAAAGATGAAAGAGCCGATATTCCTTCTGCGGAAGATATGGCAAAGGAGGATCTAGAATGGCTCAATTCGGAAGAGCCGGTTTCGTCTTCATCCACGAATGCACCAGCGATCGAACCAAAAGATCCCGCTCAAGCATCACAGGAGCAAAGTCGGTTCCAGCAACAATTAAGTGCTTCCTGGAACCAAAAAGTGGTTGAAAACGAAGATCAATTGGCACCCTTGGCGATGATCATGGAGAAATTGGCGTTATTGGAAGAAGAGAAAGCCGCCGCCGATCGGCGCTTGGAGGACGAGTTCCGAGAAAGATTTCAGCTCGAAGAGGACTTTTACAGGAAAAAACGAGACCTACTGGAAGAAAGTGCTGCGCAGGTGCAGCAAGATGCCTACGTTACAATCGACAGCAAGAAAAAGTAATCCACACCACCGTAGTACGTGTATGCGCCGAATCTGTTGAATAAATAAGGCAGCCTGCGATACATGAGTCAAAAGAAAGCTGCGAGCGGTACAGTAGCTATCCACCCTGATCTTGGAATCTGCATGTTTTTTCTTTCTTTCCCAACCACTGGGATAAAGTGGTGCTCGGGCTATCAAAAGTTAACTTTTTAAACATAGGCAAGCAAAATAATAATAGCCTATCATTTTATCCTTTGTTTGCCTTTGAAATGATTCCGACCGTAGAGAGTTCTTTAAGATCGCAGGTTCTGGAAGCCTCTGTTGGATAGCACCAAACCAGACTGGCTAATGGAGTATCCGTGTCGCTCATCAATACAAAGACATTTGCATGATGATATGTGGCCAACTCAGCGTTGCAGCAATCTTTTCGCGGAAATGAGGACTTAATTTTTTTCTTCTTGCGGTGGGGGCTCTACAGTGCGCTCTTGCCAAGAATGCATCTCCCTTAGAAGTAAAGGTAAGAATAATTTCGGCAGAAGATTGGTATCCTAAAAAGCTGTTTGTCTTTTCCTGTTGGTCTGGTTTGTGTGACCTGAGATTTCTTCTACGCCCCCAGTTCAACAGAGAAGCTCTCTCCAGGTATGTCTGCGGTACTGGTGGCTGGCTACCTCTCTTCTTCCAGTTGCTTCTGCAGTTAGCACTGAGTTGTACAAAATGAGGTTCCATTGGACATCATTTGTGGCACTGTGTTATTTCCCAGACATGTGACAGTGGTATCTCATCACAGCTAAATGTAGAATGTTCTAAGTGAGATGTTTGATTGTAGGTTTGGATCCCACAAAACGTCGTCTTTCCGTCTTTCTCATTAGCACATCACTGAAACCAGTTGCGCATAATATTACCCCCTATTCTACTTCCGTTCTTTCTCTTTGAAAATTTGGGTTTCTTTTGTGTCCACAATTTTGAAAATATTTTACGCTAGTAGGAAATCAATTTGGCCTATTTCATCCTTCGAAAATTAAAATTGCTCTGTTTTTACATGGGCCGGTCCAAAATGCCAGATATTGGTGATTTGGACAGCCTCGAATATCACTTAGAAGCCAATGTAAGGCTACTTGCATCACTGCCGATAGTCATGAGGGCGGTAAACGCCGTTTCAATGGTGATGAAATGCCGTCGTATCCAATGTTTGCCTAGCTTCTTGGGTGGTAAAATAAAACACTTGTCTGAAGCAGAATTAGAGGCAAGCTGGCTCTCTACTCGTCTATCTCTAAGGTTTGCGCGGGACGTCGCGAACAATCGTCCATCGGGGAATCCATTCGGGGGGGGGTAACACTGCCACTACCAATAAATAACAAATCTTTCTTCCAAAGAATCCTCGTCTGGCTCCGGTATAGGCTCGGGTGGCGGTGGTGGTGCACACAAAATCGGTTTGGTCCGCAGAAAATGGAATAGGCAGTCCAAATCTTCTCTGACAAAAGCCAACGCCCGGACCATTTCATATCGACTTGAGTTAGGGTCTCTCATAATTTCTCGCTTCCCAGTCTGGTTTAGTTTGTGAAACAGAAGAGATTTCTTCCGGAGGACTCTGTTGTTGAGAGGAACGTCGAGATGAATCAAGTTTGGTTTCTTATCAAGAGCAGCAACGAACGCTATTTGAGCTTTGCGGCTCAACATATCCCCCGCTTCACTTTTGATAGTAAAACGCTTCAACCCTTCGTTTTTCGAGACTCCCTTGGCGATCTTGACGAGAAAGCTTTCATCTTCCAGATTGTCAAATAAGAGGGTGAAGTCTTCGACGGACTTAGCTGTAGCAAGTAGAGCGGGGAGTTTTGTGTTGAACTTTGGATCAGCCGACATAGTCAATTTCTTGATGTCTTTGTTGTACTTCAGAGCTCGGGCTAAAGCTGATAGGTGCTCATTATCGAATACCAAATTAATCATCGATAAGGAGGACAGCTTCTCAGTCCTTCCGACGAGAGTTTCAAGTGATCGTGGAGTGATAACTCCCAGATAACCCATCTGGCTTGCTGAAAGCTCTACATGTTCAAGATTCGGGAGTGTTGACAGCGTTTTAACAAATCGATCAGCACAAAGAGAGTTCAGGAGTACATCGGATAGTTTACAGTTTTCAAAGCGAAACTCTCTCAGAGACGGGTGTAGCCGTATTGCTTCTTCAAAAGGCTCGAATGATTTTTTTGTCCCACCCAGCTCTACGAAATAGAGAGTAAGAATCTCCAATTTTGCAGCAACTGTGACGACATCCGTGAGAAGCGTTGTAGGAAATGTATCGAAATTGTTTCCGTATGAATAGATGGTGAGGCTTGTGAGTTTTGGGAGACTTCCTATTGCCCGAAAGAGATTGTGTAGATTAACGGGGTCAACGTCCACGTAAAACTTGGGTTCGATGAAGATACTAACGGACTCCACTGTTTTGTTGTGATTCAATGCCTTAGCTATTGCTGATCTCTTTGTATTTTGGTTCAGCGGCAGCTTCAGCACAGGGCCATGTTGATTGGTCTCCAACAGTCTACGGTCTAGCGATGTTGCCATTGTTATATTCAGTCTCGCTTCCCTTCGCGACCTGATGTTACGTTAACGCCTGATTAGTTTCTTTTCAAGTGGTTCAATGATATGTATCATATGCGGACTCGTCTAACGTAGCCTTGTTTTCCTTATTCTACCAATACAAGTATAATACGCAAGCTGGCAATTGTAGCAGCCTGAGTCGGTAGAAGATGGTTGGATGAACGAGTAAACTTGTAGACGAGTAGTCGCGTTCTCGGCCTTTACTGTGCAAAGTTGCTACTTCTAGTAGCCAGCGTTGGCTAGTGGCAGTAGTAGTAGAGTATTGGCAGCCTCTCTCTGGAGCTTTCTAGCTAGCTTTGGAAAACACTTGCTGTATCGGGAAATGGAAAAAACTTCAGGCGGCGCGGCGTGCGTACTACTAGTATGTTTTAAGACGGAACACAATCCCAACGGTAGCACTTCAGTTCCGGTTAGAAGAGGTGCGCTATCAAATCCGTTGCCCAAACCCAACGGAACGTCGACAAACGCAGGTTTGTTGCCTGTACCGGTACGACGTACTGAGCCGCACGGTGTCACAAGCAGCGACGGATGCATGGAAAGGGCATGTTCAACAAAATGAGGCAGCCGAGCTGCAGATCTCCCATAGAAGGTCCCCTTTGAAGATGGCTAAGCATCCTAGACCACAAACACTCATAGATGTAACAGCATGTATTGGTTAGCAAATTAATAATTCATACCACCACTGTCTGGATAGATAACTAACCAATGCTTGTCGGTGATGGTTAGAGAATTAGGTCATTGATTGACATTGAAGATGTGTTGCAAGGCTGAGACGAGAAACAACAAGCACTTCCACTGAAAATAAATAGTTATTAATAAGATTAAAATGAAGTAGCAGATACCCTCTTATCATTAACTAGTTAAGGTTAAAGTTTTTACTAATTACAATTTAACTAACTCATAGCTGCCATGACAACAAGAAGGCAAGTGGTTAGCAACTTTTCGGCCAGATTGCAAAGTTGTCCAACGACAACTGCAAAAATACAAAGGACATAATCATGCATTCATGCTGATGAAAGCACCATTTATGCTAGAGGACCAAACATAACCATCCTAATGATCTGTTGAGCAACTGTTGAGCGGTTCTGCATTGTCTTCTGAGAGAGAGAAATTAGAAAATGTGTTCCCTTCTATGTCCTCCCCTCAAAATCGCCCCCATCTACTGAAGTTTGATAAAACAGCAACATGGACTAACAAAAGTATCTGCATCAATTTGTATGAACCATAATTTATTCACACTTCATCGGCAATTGCAACAGGGAAGAATTTTGATGCAATTCTAGAACGTGGTGAAGTGGCAAGATTGACACAAGCAACCACACAGATCATGCATTTAACTAGAGACTCTCTTCACACAATGTTGGCATCTGAAGACATTTGCAATTCAACATTTTCTAATGTTGCAGTCTAAGTTTTTGCACCATCCTGCTTCACTAAAAAAAGGTTCACTATTTAAATTCCTCTTATTCTTTTTTGTGATTGTTCTTTTCAACAATTCACTTTTTCTCGGCATGTGAGTTTAGATTGTGTTGGTGCTATCTTGGGATCACTTAATGTTGTATCACATCTAGTTATGATGTGGTGGGCTAACACTTAGTTAGTTTATAGCAGTGTCTTGCTTTGCTAGCAAACAAAACAGTGATAGCAAAAAGCGAACTGACAGAACTGGTTGTAGTCAATGGACACGAGCAAACAAACAAGGCACAATTTTGGAATGTTGCAGACATAGAAAAATTTCTCATGAACACAGCTAGCACATTGTTAGTGCCATTCATTTCACAAATGAATGAATGATGATTCAGGCTGTCACCCAAATGCGATAAAATCGGCCACAAAATGGAACATTGCAGTAAAAATTTGCAAATTGGAAGCTGAACACACCATGGAATGAACATAACTGAAATGAGCAGTAGAAAATGACTTGTCAAACACACATTGGTCTGTGATATTTGCTCATAACAATCTTTGTGATTTGACAAAAACCTGCTGCTTGTCGGTGACCAATTTTTCAGCTATGTGGTCACATGTTTGTAGGTCCACAAAAAGCAGATTGTTGTCAAGAAAGTTGCTGTGCTTCATCTTGTTATTCAGTCTTTTGCTTTCTTTTTATTATTTATGTCATCACACACTTGCTGTGGTGAGACACAAGCACATGCCGACCAAGGGATCAAGGGATGATCACCGTTGATGGAGCCTCTCTTTCATTCATGCTGAAGGGTGCAACATGTTCAAATGAAACCAACTGGTTTGCTTAGAACGTCCACATCCAATTAGTTGCAGTCTGCTGCAATGAATGCAATTGGTACATTGACAATCTATTGTAGTTGTTGTTGTCATTGTTCACATTGTTGCTTTCATTCATTAAAATGCATGTGGCATTGCTAAAAAATGTTGCTTCCTAGAAGCAGCTGTCTTTGCAATTTTGTTGTGCTATCGAAAATTACCATCTCTGCAGTTTTTGTGCTTTGAACATTTCAGTTCAGGCCAAAAGTTGTTGTGAGATGTTGATTAAGCACAACACAGCATGGATGCAGCTTGTAGCTGAGTGCAGTGCAAATTTCAGGGTTTAAATCCCCAACTTGCAGCTTCGTTACTCGTTAGCATCAAAATGAATTCTTGGAAGCAGATATCTTTAGAGGGGGCTAAACGTCTTCAGGTCGCACACACAGTCGTTATTTTGGATGGCGGTTATTCTCTCAGGTTGGCTGTGTCCGCTGAGCGAAAAGCAATGACCCGAGCCGAGCAGGATACGTCGATGTCGTAGGTGACATTTCAATTAAATTGTTTGGTGCCGCTTTGCCATATGAATGTCTTCATGACGTATGATGAAAATAAGCGCCAAGAACTATCTCTCGGAATACCGGTACGTTTGTACTACTAGCCAGTACTACGTACTACCTATTATTGTACGCACAAAGCAGTGGAGAGGATCTCGACCTCGAGCTTTGTGGGTCTCTCGATCGTTGGCGTGGTGCCGAGCACACCAAGAGGAGAGCCAATGGCTTGCATGTGCCGCCCCAGCCTCCCACCCTCCATCACTGATACACCAACACTGCTCTTGCTGTTAGGTCAATAGCTATCGCTCTTCCTTTAGGTAGACCAATTTTGCCATCTACATCAGTACATCTTCAGCTTAGGCGCTTCCTCCACCAGTACATCTCAGCTGGAGGTCGTTGCTTAGCTCGTGTTCGTCGTCAACCGTAATACTGTGGCTGTGTGTGTGCGCAACCGACAACTCTTAGCGTTGTTGTTACTACACGAAAAGGTGTCACTGTCGTTGCACATCTAGCTAGTGAGATAGACAAGTTGGAGCACCTAGTACGCAACAATTCTAGCCTTGTTGTCGAATTGAGTTCGATTCGTAACTAGCGCTGCTACTCTTGATTGGATTCATCGGCAGGTAGTCATTCACGTGATTTAACCAGTCATAAACAAGCCGGAAGAAGACAAACCCTCTACAACAACCCCCGTTTTCATCTATTACTACTCACCATGAGTACCATTTCACACACTCCAACGCCTAGCTTGACCATGGCGCGGTCACTTCCTCAAGGAGTCGACGAACTCTCTCAGATGGGGCCCTTCGATCTGTTCCGTAGTCAGATGGAAGCTGGCTCCACCGAGGCCAAGGTGGACGCGATGAAACGCCTTGGTGTCGTGGCTTGCGCCATGGGAGCAGATGCCACGCTCAGCTCCTTGGTTCCCTATCTCTCGAATGTTGCAACTAAGCAACCTCCGCACGAAGATGAACTACTCTTGATTATGTCTAGTGAACTTACCGGTTTGGTGCCGAAGCTCCTCAACAACGCGGTGCCTTTGCTACCCATTTTTGAACGATTGGCAGCAGTAGAAGAAACAGTCGTCAGAGACGAGGCTGTTAAAGGACTCAATCATGTTATGGAATACATAAAAGAAAGCAATCTTCTTGTTGCCATGGCGAAGCGGTTGGTAGCAGCTGACTGGTTCACTCCCAAAGTATCCGCTGCTGGAATCATGGCCAAAATATACCAAATTGCGCAGGATGCTGAATTGCTCACTCTTTATAAAGAGTTAGCTACCGATGATACTCCCATGGTTCGAAGGAGCGCCGCGAAGCATCTGGGACAGTTTCTTGAGCAAGTAGGATACGAGAAGGGCAAGGACTTTTTGCCTGTCATGCAGCAGCTGTGTCGGGATGAGCAAGATTCCGTGCGATTGCTCGCGTCGGCCGCTTTGGCAAATGTTGGAGATTCCTTTGGAAAGCATCCAGAGTGGACTGCGCAGAATTTCTTGCCAATTTTGAAAGATGGATCGACGGACATGAGTTGGTGCGTTGTCGTTATTTCCCCTTTTGGCGAAAAATAGGTTTACCACTGACTGAGTGTTTGTTACTAACCCGGCCTCCACCGCCATTTGATTTTTGCAATTTACCAGGCGGGTTCGTCATAACGCCGCAAAACATTTTTCGGATGAGGCGACGAATCTTGGAATACAAGGGAATGCTCGTTTTGTAAACGAGCAAACTATGGTGATGGCGTGCTTTGTTCTCCTGCTGACGGATGCCGAAGCTGAGGTCAGGGCCGCAGCCGTAGCGCATTTTGCTAGAATGGTTCACTGGGGTGGTCCGGGACTGTTCTCTACTCATTTGCAACCTCTATTACCAGCCTTGGCAGACGATGTCGTCATGGAAGTACGCTCAAAATGTGCCATGGCGCTGATGGATTCTTCGCAAGGAGGAACTCTTGAAGACGCTGTCATTCTGCAAGCGTTTGGGCCGTTGGTCGAATCATTTTTGCAAGATGAGTTCCACGAAGTTCAGCTACAGGTGTTAACGAATCTTCACAAGATGGCCCACTTGTTGAATGGCATGAGTGGCGTCGTTACTTCGATTATCAACATGTCGAAAGCCACTAATTGGAGGGTTCGCGAAGCTGTCGCTAAGTTGTTGCCTTACTTAGCAGAAGCCAGAGGTCTTGACTTCTTTGCAACCGTTTTGCTGGAGCCTGCGTGGTTGACCCTCTTGCTCGACCCAGTTGCCAGTGTCAGAATGGCCTGTGTCCATGGTATGCCCTATCTTACGAAGGTGGCTGGCCAGGAGTGGATTGTTCAACACGTGTTGCCGCAGCATGTCCGTCTATATAATATGGCACAGTCTACATATTTGGTCCGTATTACGATTTTGAGTGCCCACACCGAAACTGCAGTCGCTTGCAAATCGGGGAATCTATGGAATGATTGTGTTTTACAGATACTTCGGGGTTTGACGGACAAGGTAGCCAATGTCAGGATGGTATCAGCGAAAGGACTCGGCAGAATTGTGGAAGAGGGAGACCAAGCTATTGTTCAGGCCCAGATTATCCCAGCCCTAGAGAAGCGGAATCAAGAAGAGGAAGATGAAGACTGTCGGCAGGTATATCAAGATGCTCTGTCGAAAGCGGGCAAATAAAGGACATCCCAGATGCTGTGTTAATCTCATGTCCCCACTGACTTTAAATCGTCTGCGGATGGTTTCTACTGTACACAATCAGGCAGATGCTGAACTCGGTCGTCGTTGGGGCAATCTTATGTGGCAGCAAAGCCTGCAAATAGATCCAACTGATTTGATCCAGATGATGCATTTGAAATTAAAAAGTTATTGTAGTGAGTGCTGTCTAAAACGTATAAAAAGTCGTTCCATGAAGAAAAAAAACAGCACCTTATGATATTTGGCTACTATATGCGTGAACTAGAGAAACAAAGCAAATATATACATATCATGTTTTAGCATTAAAACGGAGTTTAGGTTGAAACCGAGCCGGATCCATAATTTTACTTGCATTGGAACCTGTAGCGTTGACTTGGTTTCTTTCGTCCGAATCTATTCACAAAAAATAGCTTAAACTTTTTTGCATCTTGTCAGTTTTTCTCCCGTTTTTCTTGAGCGCGCTCCCACTAGGAGCGGAGCGGCTTGAGCACTCAGACACGTTGCTCCTGATACTATCGGGGCAATCCGCACAGTGGTGCGCCCTCGTTGGTTTTGGTGTTTTGCTGCCCCTTGAAAACAATCGTTTCGCGCCTTTGAATGAGCCTTTTCGCCTTGAGGTCCTGCCCTCAGTCAAACCCAAATCGATGTGTATTTTCTGAGGACTGTCGTCGCCTTCCCTTGCTGGATCGACATCACATTCGGGGGATGCCTCACTTCTACTGCGCAGTATCAGTGCCGGCGCCATCTTCCTGCTGGCTGTCCCGTTATTGCCTTTGACATCTTCCTTCAGAGAAGCTCCGCGCTTAGAAACTTTTGCTTCGTGCGCATAGCTGACGAGGGACGAATCACCGGGAGACAGAGATATTATTTTGCATCGCCGTACCACACAACGCGTTTTGTTACTGTTTGTGGGAGGGAAACTAACAATCAGAATGAGCAGGAGATACAAATGAACCAGCGAAAGAATGGTCTTGTTCATAGTCGGGTGAACCATTGGAGCGATTTCATCAGGCACTTCCAAAGTCTCTCCAAACCACTTGGACGTCGTCCGTCGGAACACACGACCGTGAGGTACATCGAAACTAGGTTTCGTTTCTTCCGCAGCTGCTTCCATTTCCACGTCAACATCCTCGTCGACTTCGCCTTTTATCTTGGCAACAACGTCCGCCAGAACATCGGATGGGTTCCGATGCGACATAGTTACCAGCTCTTTCCATAAAGCCTGCCGGTTTCGTTCTGCTTCTTCACTGAAATAACGCATCGAATCCCCAGCGTTATGCATAGCTTGTCCTACATTCGCGGCCGCCTCTGCCGCTCCATGTTGCATAGCTCCAGCCAATCCCATTGCATGAGACGTGACTGCATCAGTAGTGCTACCAAGCACTTTGAAAACACCGAGACCACCGTTTTCGGGTACCTTTGTTGGGCTAGGCTGTTGCAACACGGATGATGTAATTCCCTGGACTTGAGCTAGTGGAGCGAGCAAGAAGGGGAAACCATCGACTACACGCTCAAGAAAATCTAAGGAAAATGGATCATCTTGGCGAAGATACTCAAAAAAGATGCCCTCTCCAATATCAGGTCGATGGAATGCGTCCATCAAGCGGCCATTGAGTCGGACCTAGTTACAAGATAGCTTTTCGGGTCAGCAATTGTCTAAACGCTTCGAAGAATCACATCAACAAAGGAGAGTAGAACTTCAACACTCACCTCCACATTTCCGTTCTTTCGCCAGGTAAAGACTAGCTCTATACCACGGGCACAACAACTAGGATCAACCTCATATTCCTCTGGTGCGGTTTGGGCGCACGAGCAATGGCTAGGGTTATCGGCTCGATTGACTTCCGCTAGCATCCGTTCGTCCGCAGGCCTCGGCGTCATACTGGTTTCGATCAGCAATGTTTTGGCTTCTTCTGACAGCATTTTCCAATCCGAGTCCAAACTCGACCTCATGGTCTCCGTGGACAATTGCATATTCGTTTTCTGCAACGTCAAATAGAAGAAAGAATGACTTTATTAGAGAGGACAATTCAAGATCAACGCATTTCAATAAAGGTCATCATATCCCGTGCTATGTCATGTAATGATACACGAAGGTCCATAATTCGTCTGGCTTATCCTCATCGCGCCCAAAACATTTCCTATTTCACTCGACCTACCAGGAAAAGCGTTCTGTCAAAAAAACCACCTTCGCTAGGATCAGCGTCGGCGGGAGGCATTGAGCGCAACTTCTCGTAAAAGTCTGCAAGGAACAGCAAAAGGAATTATGATGAGAAACATCACTCTACGCATGCCTCAGCGCATCTTTTGAACTCCGCATCATGATACATCAGAATTCATCCCTTCATTCTGATTCACCACAGATTGTCTTGCTGGACCTACCTGGACGCTTTCGCAACTCCTCGGCGCTGAGCCCTGCGTATTGCTGAAAGGATGGATCAGCCAAAACATCTCGCTTGGAAACGTAGAATGCAATACCATAGACCTGGAAGAAGAAGCGCCAAGAGATCGGTTGGTACGAGCTTCAACAAGAGGCTGGGGAACTCCACCAATTACGCCCTATAACCTTACCTTGATTTTTAGCATCGTCTTCATGAACTGCCCAACGCCTACAAGCGTGTGCCGTCCATGCTCTTTTCTTTCGTGACCTAGGTACTGGCACAGATCAGTGTGATACTCGAGTCCTGTTTGTGGGTCGACCCAAATCTCGTCCTTGGAATGGGCAATGTAGGGGTTCATTTCCATTCGAAGTCTGCCGGGAGTCTGTGGAGCTGACCCCAGCTGCGGTGATGGCTGTGCTATTTTTGCCTTTCGTGTGTCGACAGCAGCTACTTCCTTTGGTTTTTTCATGCCGCTGCCTTTTTGGAGGCCATTGTCAACAAAGAGAATTGGATTGCTGTCCTTCCACGCAGAAAAGGGAGAGGAATCCGAAGCTATTCGCGCTTCTTTAGAAGGCAGTCTAGACAACAAGGGCCCTGCCAGATTCAATTCTAGTAACGGGGAATGCCTAACAAGCTGTGATGCATGGCTGTGCGCCACATCAACCGTGGATGGCAAACCTTTTCGTTGGCTCCCGTCGTCTTTGTCCAGCTCTGCAGACTCTTTTTCCTTTTCATGTGTAGCCAAACTCAGTGGAGCGGCTAGTCTCGCTCTGGGCTGACTTCTATTTGTGGTGGGCGACGACAATGAAGATGGTTTCGTCGTTGCATGATATCGTACGAGAGAAAAGTTGACTAGTTGCTTCAGGTTGTCAGAGTTGTCTTGGCATGAGGAGAGTACTGCAGATGACGACTTCGTTCTTCTCACACATTCACGATCATTAGAAGGCGTAGCGTCCACTGGAAGATAAAGCATGCCTTCTGGATCAACTCGCCATGACCAAGCCGTCTTGTGCCGTTTGCAGGAGCCAAGTTCCAACGAAGCTGCTGATGATGCTGATGATGATGAGGAAGAGGAATCATCAGCAACGTATTGTCGTTTTGAGCTGTGTAATAATTTACTGGAGGGTACAAGACAATCGTGTTCTTGATGTCGTTCTCGCCATGGCCACCGAACAAAGGAAAAATATCCTGACTGTCGTTTGGAAGAGTTGGAAGAGGAGGATGGCTTTGCCTCGTGTAGTTGTTGCTTTTCATAGTCGTTGTCGACAATCTGCAATGCGTATCGATAGGGCTCCTCTGGATTAGGTAATTCCAGAGTCTCCTCCACGCCAAAGGGTCCCAGGCGAAGAGACTTTCGCTGTGTACTCCGTCGTAATATGAACCAAAGAGTGGCATCGCCGCAATCAGAGAAGCCCCCGTTGGGCCCTAAACATTTCCCATCTTGTGTATCTTGTAGCCAGAACGGCTCCTTTGTGGTATGTGCTGCTGTTTGTCCTTCGACGTGTGGTCGTCGGCTTCCTGAAGATGAATGATGCCGTTGCTGTTGCTGTTGTTCAGTTACTATCCACTGCACTCCATCAAGACCACCCACTTCTCTCAGATCTAAGCGTTCCAATACAATGGAGTGGGGATGAACACCTCGGATCCCGCTGTAGAAGGATGATCTGTCCGAGGAAGAGGTATCTGTAAGTAGCTCGTAATACCAAGACGGTAGATGGTGATTGGACACACCCAAAAGGTGCAGTAGAACAACGAAAAATCTTGACGATCTGGTCCTCATTCTTC
>ENA-ORBV01007617-ORBV01007617.1-microbial-mat-metagenome-genome-assembly--contig:-NODE-7617-length-18546-cov-5.501327_pt1 | contig 18546 bp, 17 predicted proteins | sample MGYA00237777_ERZ505514 | MGnify/ENA primary metagenome ERZ505514 (study PRJEB26160, sample SAMN06269048) | microbial mat metagenome | isolation source: Oligotrophic lake microbial mat | place... | reverse complement strand
AAAATGAAGTCAACACTGGGGCCTGTGCATTGAACAGTTGAGCAACCATCAGACACTGCATCATGTGTCTCCGCTTACGAGTACCACTGCTCTCCATTCAGTCTCTACTAGCTAGACCAGACTGCCACAGTGGCTACGAGTAGCTACCCAGTAGTCTACTAGCTAACTAGCTAGTAGTGCTTGCTAGCTGGCTACTTTGTACCAGGTAGCTACTAGCTAGCTAGATAGCTATTAGGAATGACTTGATTAGAGACATTTTTCAAAACTCACGCCGGGTGTACTTGCCAATGCTTACTTCAATTATGTGACTGAATCGACGACGCCCCACCTCCCAAAGTGCGGCACGCGTGTGAAAATGTGTCAGCGTTGAGAACTTTATTAGAGGGCGTGACGACAAACTACTCAGCTCTTTGTACCGTATGTATGGTAAGTTACGACGTACTGCTGCTGTATTATGGTATGTTGCCGATCGACGACCAAGCTTGCGGGAAAGAAGAGCTTGAGTTGCCTAAGGTGTTACCGGTACTTGTTTGTGTTGTGCATGACGATGAGGATGTACTCCTCTTCTAATCGGAAGCAACCAGCGCCTAGTCCTCAGCCTCTTGACAAATACGAGAGGTTCGAACAATGGTTGCGTGAAAATGGTGCCAAGTTTGAATTGGTACGTAGTTTTGTGCTGGAGAGGGGCCACCCTGTAGGTCCCGTAGGCTTTCTACGTGGGGGTAAAAATGAATTTTCTTGTGTCCACAGTGGACGCCTGGGGTGTACGTGGGTTGTCTAACGCTTTCGTCTTTAATGTTGCACACTACTACAGCTCGAGCTTCGCGAATACGATGCTGCCAAGCAACCGGCACGCGAAGATGAGGAAGTTGGAGAAGAAAAGAAAGAGCCGACAACAACAGAGGAATCGGAGATGAGAGGTGTCCATGCTAGAACGCATATACCTCCCAATACTGTGTGTGTGACAATCCCGCGCCGGTGTTTAATCACAGTCGAGATGGGCCAGGCAACTCCTATTGGACAGGCAATCTTGGACTCAGATTTGGACCTGGATGCGCCGAAGCACATTTTCCTCATGATCTATCTCCTATGGGATCGGAAAGTCAACGGGCCCTCTTCCTTTTTCCACCCCTACTATGATATTCTTCCAAAAACTCTTTGCAACATGCCAATCTTTTGGACTCCGGAGGAACTTTCTTACTTGGAGGGTAGTTATCTACTTACACAAATTGCCGACCGCAACGAAGCCATTGCAGAGGACTACCATTCTATCTGTCAAATAGCACCGCTGGCACAAATTTGCACCCTTGACGAATTCAAATGGGCCCGCATGTGTGTTTGCAGTCGCAACTTTGGTCTTCAAATCGATGGACATAGAACATCAGCCTTAGTGCCTCACGCGGATATGCTGAATCACTACCGCCCCAGGGAAACGAAGTGGACCTTTGATGAAGACCGCCAAGCTTTTACCATCACGAGGTATGTGTTTGGACCACAGATACACTTTGTTCGCTTTCTTGGATTACGCCTTCTCATATTTTGTTTGTCTGCTCATCCTGTAAACTGCGATAGTCTTCAGCACATCCCGACAGGAGCGCAGGTCTATGACTCCTACGGTCAGAAATGCAATCACAGATTCCTGCTAAATTACGGCTTCGCCGTCGAGGATAATCGCGAGATTGACGGTTTTTGTCCAGATGAAGTTCCCCTTGAACTTTATGTGTCCCCTGAGGATCCCTTGTTTTCACAGAAGTTGGACTTCTGGACTCGAGGAGAAATTGGCGCAACTTCAACATCTACAACCCACCACCACCCTTCACAACAGCAACAACAGAATGCACCATCGTCTACTTCACTACAAAAAAACAATTACAATCAAAGTCATCCGATTTCTGTTTCAACTGGATCATCCGCTGCCTTTTCTTCCTCAAGTACAAATCATGCAGCTTCACCTGTAATCAAAAGGATTCGTGTATGTGTCTCGAACAATGAAAATACTCGGTTACTGTTCAGCTTGTTGCGAGCACTTGTGTGCAACCGAGAAGAGCTGCGTGCAGTGACTTCACCCGTTTCAAGTGAAGCGTCCGTGAGCCGAGCCATGTTTGGTCTTACTGCTGACCCCGGCCGCACTGCTACATCCACTTCCGCCGGCTCAACGACAACTTACTACCGCACTTGTCGTGACATTCGACATCCGATCGGGTTGCGAAACGAGCGCGCAGCAATGAGGCTGTTGTTGGAAGTAATTGGCCGTCAGCTGGCACGGTACCCAACATCCCTGGCACAAGACGTTTCGGATTTAATGAATGAGCATGCTTATCCAAGGTTCAGCAATAGACGCCACGCTAAGATACAAGTGAGGGGCGAGAAGGAGGTCCTGCACCACTTTGCACGATGGGCGAGGACTGCGCTGGATGTTTTGGAGGTGATTGAATCAGAGATCAAAGAGGAGAATGGCGTGGAAGTGACAATGACGAGTGGAGGAAGGACCATCACGGAGGAGCGTCCAGGGTTTGACTTTGTAATCCGTCGGATGGAGGAGGAAGAGTCGGGCAGTATTCACCATACGATTTTGCGGTATTGCGCAGATGTATTGGGCAGTCTTCGGAGGGAGGAGTTCAAGAATTTACGCAGACGGCGAGTTCAAACCAAACCCACTTTCGTCAGTAAGAGCAGCAGCGGAAGCAGTGGTAGTTTTTTCTAGCCAGAGTTGAACTCGTCAATTGTGTTGAAGGTTGTATTAATTAAAAGTATCCCTTGCTACAATAAAGTACGTACTAAAAAGAAATAAAATACAATTAGCCTGACAACCAGGCAAATAACAATCATTACTTGACTTGCTTTCGTCATGTTAACGTGTGTTATACTAGCTAGTAGCTGGTGTATGAATCTGACCAATCCATGGCTTCCCCACTTAACATTGCACAATTGCAATTATAATTATGGTTATGGAATCTTCTTTCGCAGAACAAAACATCCTGCTTTGAGTTCATCGCTGCCATCTCTCAGCCATTCCCACTTATCAAAAATGGATTTCCGCAAATCTTCGGGAACCACGCCGCTAACACTGACACAAATCCCCCCGGGTTTCAGGACTCGGTGAAGATTTTCGACTGCCAGTTCGACATTGCCATCTCCTGACAGATAGATTGCATCTAGCGCCCCCTTTTCAATGATTGCATCAAAACGGTCGTTCCAGTCTGGATTTGGCAGTTTTCGAGCATCCATGGCATGCAAGTCAATAGTATCAAAGGCTTTCGCCGACAATTGGTAGGAAAGCAAATCCTTTTGTCGCTCAATGGCGTGCTCGGAATAATCAAAAGCTGTCAATTTTTTGTACTTCCCTTTGAATAAGTCGACCAACAGTGAATCATTTCCAATGCCTGGGCATAAAATGTGGCTAGTCTCCTCATTGTCGCCCTCGTCATCAGAATCTGCTTTCTTAGTCACTGGTATGTACTCCCTGACATATTTTTCGATAACCTTCCAACCAAAGTACCACGAGTACTCTTCCGCAGGAAAATCTCCCCGCCCCAAGTAGACATCATCCCAATAGGTTTTGGTTCCAAAGTCCGATCGTGCGTTTTCATCATCGTCGTCATAACAATAATCAAAATTTTCAATTTCATTCGACGATGACGACGATTGGGACACATGATGATCACAATATCGAGTAGGGAGGTAGTTTACGAAAGGCACATAGAACGGTAAAGGGGTGCCTTTCCCACCATTCCATTTGTGTGTAAACGCAGCGCTTGTGCATGGAATGAGCACCCAAATCAATAGAAATGTCGTCACACAAGTAGCGAATCTTATTTTTGGAAGAAGCATGCTGGTGTTGGAGATGAAACAGCGATAGCTTGAGTCTAGCTAGTACAAAGCACAAAGTTGAGCACTTATACAGTACTGGACGAGCTATTGTTTGTTACTGTTGGTTTTGATGGATGATTAAATTTGACCTAAAGCAAGGAAGTCATGTCATGTTGGTGTACCAGTACCAGTAGTACGTAAAAATGAGGCTGAGAGATGGTCTGCGCATGCTATGTCGCCGTACAGAATACACGTACAAAATCCGCGTACAGCTATTTTTTTAATAAATGTACACCGATTTGGCCATCTGGACGCCGAAAAATGTCGAACAATGGTGCGCACCATTTTCTAGCGTATAACCACCGCACATTTGATGAAGCTTCCATAGAGATCTGTACCTATCTTGTTAGCTGCGACAACAAAATTTCACACAGAGAATGCCTAATCTCTAGCTTTTGTATAAAATAATGAACATTTAACCATGTCAAATAATGATGACTGCAGTGATGATGATGAGCTACTACTCATACTGTTGCTTGTTAGTCAACAACTAGCTAGTGAACTACAGGAAAGGATTAATCAACTAACACGAGAAGAGAGACGGCGTAACCGGAGAAGGCCCAAGCGAAAAGAAAGACCAACATGGCGTTCATTTGTGGACCGGATATCAGAAGATCATTTCCGGCGCATGTTCCGTATGCATTTGCGTTCGTTCGAACGACTTTGCGATGACATCTGCCACACGGTGACAGAGGATGTGTTCCGGCCCGAACATTATCTTCTTAATGGAGGAATGAATGGTCGCCGGGGCAATGCAGGTCTTCAACATCAAGGCGGTTACATAGCGGGAGAAATACGAGCGGCAATCTCCCTCCGATTGCTGGCCGGGGGTTCTTATTTGGATTTGGTGCCACTTTTCGATGTAGTCAAATCAGAAGTATACACTAGTTTTGACATGTTTGTCCGCTGGATCATCAGGACGTACAGATTTCCTTTGATTGATTGGCTACGAACCAACAACTGGCCAAAATTGCATGAGCTGGCTCGCGAATTTGGCGACAAAACCGGTGGTTTGTTCTATGGTGGGTTCGCTGCTCTGGATGGATTGGCCTTGCGAATTATCTGCCCACGTTTAGCAGATGTTCCAGACCCGGGGAATTATTTCTGCAGGAAGGGGTTCTATGCTCTTAACATTCAAGCCACGGCATCTGTGACAAAAAGAAAAGATTCATTTGAGTAAACCCAAGCAATAAAGGCTCCACCCATGATTCCACAGCATTTGTATCTTCAAGGTTATTCGATTTACTTTGCGAGAAGACGGAAGATCTCGAACGAGAAGGTTTGTTTTTGCTCGGTGACTCGGCGTATCCTCTAACACCCTTCCTTCAAGTGCCATTCGAGCTTCCAGATCTTACCACCGACCCTACTGGGGCAAAAGATGCGCACAACTACTTCCATTCATCAAACAGAATCTACATCGAATGCGCATTCGGAGAATTTGTTATGCGGTGGGGAATCTTTTGGCGGTCACTTCGATTTGATCTTCGGAAGTGTGGCCTTGTTGTTCAAGCGGCTATGTTGTTGCACAACTTCTGCATCGACGAACGAAATGGAGCAGCCCACGATGACTTTGACCGACAGTATTTCCAACAGTTCAACATTAACACAAGCCTAGAATCGCAACGGCGACTCACTGCTTCTACGGGCGAAGAACCTCGTGCACTTGTTACTGACAACATCGAACCGAGACCGGCAGGACGTCCAACGAACGATGAGAACCAACGTCGGCTCGATGGTGAAAGAATACGCAACAGTAATGTACTTCTACTTGCTACTCACAACTTCAGAAGACCCTTGAACAGCAACATGAGAATGAATTCACAGGGACTCATTTATATGGATTACTAGTCTTTTAAATTAAATCCTACTATGTTATTATACCATGCCTTCTTTTCTTTTCTAAACAGACTCGTCATCGCCTTCTTCTTCACTGCGCTTGTAGCGTTTCAATTCCGCCTCTTCTGCTAGTTTGTAGAGACGTTTCTTTTTACGTCCAAGCATTCTAAGGGTGACACCTTTTGTATCAGGCGTCAAGGTCGAATCTTCGGCCACTTGCTTAATCTCCTCACGGTAATAGGCTGCTCTCTCCATACAGAAATGAAAGCTGGGGTTCTCTGGAGCATCTGGGCACTTCGTGGCGGCTGATTGATTCTGTACTAATTGACCAATCAATTGATTCAAATCCGACAAGTTCTTTTCTTGGCGATTGACCGTCGACGACTTATCGCTTTTGGCTGCACTGGCTGCACTGCTGCCCGCGCGACTCTTTCCATCTTCGTCAGGACCATCTAATTCGGAAACAAGATCATCCCAGCCGGATTCCATCTGCAACCTTGCGGGCATCTGTCCACAGGTGCTTGCAGCCAGTAGAAAAGAAGCCTCGTAGTCCAATGCAAATATCCAAGCCAACCACCGGTCATGATTACAGTAATTGATAAACTCATGTACTTCTCCACTACCACCTCCAGTGTCTTTGTTCCGCTTATTGAGTGCATGCCTGTACTTTGGTTTCACGTGCTGGAACCACGTGTCCATCAGCCATTTGCCATCGCGTTCGTGTTCAAGTGTTGTCGCGCTATTTGGATCCCATGCCGCTCGATCCTCTTCCGGGAACTCGCGAACATTTTCTTCATTGGGTTGGTTCACTAGATAAGCCGGATTAAGAAAATCAATAACTGCGTCGTTGAAGTAATTTTCAACGTGATCTCCTGGAATGTCACTCTTGTTCCTATCCTTCTTGTTGCTCATTATGCCACAAACAGTGCCGCGACACTTGGCATCCAACATAATGGCGGCGCACCTCATACCATCATCCGGCGTTCGCTGCGCATCTTTCTTTCGTACGGAGTCTTGAATGCGACTTTGAAACCGATCCACTGAGGCATCAAGTCCAGCGTAAGGAACTTCGTTGGCAATGAGAAGCACCTTCCCATTTGAGTTGTGCTGGTGGAACTCCATTCGAACGTCAGTGGTATCAAATGCTTTGCGATAATTGACAATGTCAAGCACAAGGGCATGTTTGCCACGAGAAACGTTATCGGTAAGACCAGCCGGTCTGTAGATGTCTTTAATCTTCCGGTAAACGTGGGCGGCTATCTTCTGAATTTGATCGCACTTTGTTAATTTCATTCCTCGCAGTTTGCCAGCCTTAGTTTTACATGCAACAACTTTTCCAACATCTTGTAGAGCCTTGTAGATGTCCTCTGATGGAGGATAAACAGCTGCACAGTCCTTCCATCTCGGTGGCTTTTCAGCAGCCTGAACGAGCGCTTCCAATCCGGTGGCTTGACTAGTCGGTGCCATGCCTAGTTGTTGTAAAATAGAGTGTCAAACGACGGCTTAGATGCCCATCGTCAACTACATTCTGTGCGCTAACTATATTCTGTACGCTAGTAGTCTGTACGCCGTTTTGGCTTGCCGTCCGCGCATCAACGGAAATTGGCGTATGTGCGTCATTGGTTGTACATTGATTTTGTACGGTGCGATTGGACGCATAATAGCGGTGCGCAGACCGCGTCTGATGACATGACAAATGAGGAACGGCACGCACACTGTACCCAGACAGAATTTGTTAGTTCTAACCTTAATTTGAATTCAGGTCATCCTGTTTCGAAACGTACGAAAGGCAGACGTGCGTATTCGATCACAATAGTGTACTCAGTATCGTGTATTGTACTCCGATCCCCGCCCGCTCCAGGCTGATGCTGCAGCAATAACAACACAAAATAAATCGACGCCAGGTGAGTTGAGTATCATTGCACCATGTTAGCGCTCAAGAAGAAGAGAGAGCTCGAGGCGAAAGCGAAAAAGGAAGAGGAAGCGGCCGGTGGCGGTGAAGCGAGCGGGGGATCCGAAAAGGTTTCATTGTTTGGTATTGGCGGACAAAAGAAAGTGCAGAATGGGGATGGAAAACAAGGCAAAAAGCGCACGCCAGGAGAAATCCGTATTCAAAAAGGTAATTTCCCTATTCGTTCGTTCGTGGTTCAACTACTAGCTAGCACGACGGAGAAAAAAAATGGAGCATTGCCAACTTCTTGATGCAACTCGTGTCGGACAAGGTAAAACACCAAATCATTCCTGTCCCTCACCTTCTTACTGCTATTTCCTATCCTCGTTGCCTGCTTTTTTAGACATAGCTGAACTGGATGGCGGCAAGGTAGCCAACATAAGCTTTCCCAATGCCAATGATTTGACACAATTTGACGTGTCCATCAGCCCGGACACCGGATACTGGAAAGGAGCAACGTATCACTTTACATTCGTCATCCCACCACATTACCCACACTCACCTCCCAAGGTTGAGTGCAAGACGCAAATCTACCATCCTAACATTGACTTACAGGGAAAAGTTTGTTTGAATATCTTGAGAGAGGACTGGAAACCAGTCTTGGACATCAACGCCGTGATTTACGGCCTCATTTACTTGTTTTACGAACCCAATCCAGACGACCCGCTCAATCATGAAGCTGCGGAGCTGTTCCGAAAGGATGTTCGACAGTTCGAGAGACTTGTTACCCGTACCTTGCGTGGTGGAATTTTGGATGGGGTTCAGTTTGAACGATTGGTGTAAAATCAGAATTATGCTAGTGCACGACTGCTGCCGAGGCTAAACATGCGATTGCAGTAAGACGCAAGAAGTCAGCCTGACAAAATTGCTGGAAATACTCTGTTGTATGGAATATTATTTTACTACTGAAAAGCGATGCGAATCGCTAGGCTTGCTATCGAAAAGCCAGCCCCCTGTACAGTATCTTTCGAGGACCGGAAGTAATAGGAACGAGCTTGATTTTCTTCAGGCCGCTTTGCGAGTCTTTGCTCCACGAAAGGTTTCTATGCCGAAGTTTAGTTTCTTTTACATGTAGAGATATTTGCTGTAGCTAGCACAAACTTTATTATTTTGTAGAAAGCTATGCGAGACGAGTCCAGTAGTGCCCGCACATCTAGTTCCGCCGCTAGCCAGGTACCAATGAAAGTCGGCACCATACAGTAACCTGAGACAAACCCCGGTTGGGGTTCCTGTTGGTGTATTGAACCATACCCTCACCTTTGCTACAACACGGGAACCGGATCCCAGCTCATGTTTTCATCATTCCCCCGTTTTCGTCGCCCAAAGATGCTGCCTACACAATCCAAATTGTCAGCCCCATGAACACAATTCGTCGCGGTGCATGTCAAGTATATAATAAAAATAGCTAGCTAGCAATCGTTATTCTTAGCGCGGAAAAGAATTATTACACGGGTGATCATCCTGCCGGCGGTAGCTTTCATCAAAGCGATTCTTTCTCGGATGAACCTGAATCATTGAGAATGGAAGCGTCGAGATTCGGAATACAAGCGGAAAGGAGCGCTCCAAGTCCATATGCCGCACCGATGCAGAAGAGCATCACCACTACCGTTTCAATTCCAAAAAGCATCCAATTAGAATCCACAAACTGGCTTTTCCAAACTCCGAGGCACCACATGATAACGGCTGCCACAGAAACCATAATACAGGAAGTTGCAATACCCGAGGAGGCTCGAACTATTTCGACTCCTTGCTTCATTTCAGAACTTGATGAAGAATGACTTGAGGAGGAATTCGCATGATGATCCAACGTGATCATCATGGGAACCGTCAAGTAAATCAAACTAGGGATCACAGCAAAAAGCGAGAATCCAAGCATCATGAAGAGTCCCTCGCGACGACTTTCAGTCATGGCCGACCCCACAAACGCAGCGTCTGGATCTGTCACCTGGTCAAGCTCGTCCATGTGGTCGGCATACGAGGGAAACTTCCAGTTCAAAAAACTCCCATTCCAACCTGCTTCTTGGTCCGCCATGGGATGCGACAAATCGCCAGCACCCCAATCTTGGACACCGGGACCTCCACCAATACTACCATGAGTTGGCCTGTTTCGGTCTTGCATTCTGGGAGACGACTCCGTTGTCTTGCCACCTATTCCACCTGCGATGAGAGCATCACCCACCAAAGCACTGACAAACATGTCAGGGTATCCTTCCAGAGTGTCTGCCAAACTCATGGCATCGATCTTTAACATTCCACGCTCCAACAATAGGTCCACTAATTTCCCCTTGGCATCGGCTCTGTTATTTTCGATGGCCAATCGCTGCTCGTTACGTTCTTTGGCACCGGCCGTGATCAACACATAGGTCGTCCAAACATGTCCCATGGCCATGCAGACGGAATCGGCAAAACAAGCTGCCGCCGAAAAGGCCACGACAAAGCCTCGTACGGCCAGATTCGATGTCGGAGCCAATACATCCATTCCACAGAAGGCAGCTACAATACCACTTCCCGTGAGCATGCCATCAATGGCACCGTAACAAAAGGATCGATGCAACTGTTCTTGTTCAATGGCATCTGTCGAACAGCAACAAAAACACATGCACAACATTTGTCGCCAACACCTAAACGCCATTCTCAGTGCTGCGACACAAGGATTTCCGCCGCCGGAGGGTGGTTGTGACTGGGATGGACGAGATGGGGTTTGTTGTTGTCGTTGCTGCTGCTGCTGCTGCTGACTTCCTGGTCCATGATAATCATGATACTGATCGTAGGGTGATTGATGATGGAGATTTTGTTGCGTTGGTGGTTGACCGTAGTGAGGATTTTCGGGCAACATGGAGGAGCGAGGTGGTGGTGGCGGTGGGTTGATGGACCCATACTGTGTTGCCCTTTCCATGTGCCCCACTACTCCTTCTGGGAATCCCATCAGGAGTTTGTGGTCATCTTTTCCTACATGAGTCGACTGTAGATGAGAGTCATTGGTAGTACTGTTGCACCAGTGGTTGGAACCCGAGGAATTGGATCCCATTTTTTCAGGGTTGAAATATAAGGTTCCTTTTCCTACACCTGGCTCATCCGGTGGCACTGGCTGCCAGTGACTATCATTTGCGATTTCAGGCGATGCTGTATCCTCTCCTCCAGCTTGAGAAAGATCTTGGAGCGTTGATAATCCGCCCACTGATCGAGACATTGTTTTATTTTTCAGTGGCTCTGATGATGATGAGGTTGAAAACTCAGGAGGGATTGTCGATTCTGGAGGCTCTCCTCGAGTACTGGACGCTCGACTTGAATATCCCGAGTATTGCTGTTGCTGCTGCTGATTTGTGTCCCTGTCATCCTCATAATGTTGCGACAGTTTCATCTCTTCATTTTGAAGATCAATCATGCGTTGGATGCGCTGCTGCATGTCTTCGTCACTTGTGCTTCTTGTGCTTGACGCCCTTTCGACTTCGTGGGGAACTGGAGTGGACATTGTTGACTTTCTGTCGTTCAAGGTACTTGAAACTAATCGAATGCCACTTTCTTTTAGTGCGCTTTCGGGTCGAGAGACGCGTTGGAAGATAGCGAATGACCAAAGGTTGATCACTTTCACTTTCGTGTCGCTACCTAGAAGGCTTCCTAGTAGTTAGCTGGTTTGGCAGTGGAGCTGAGAAGGGCGGTTTGCGATGGGAAGACTTGCACAAAATGAGAAAAGATCGATCCGTTGCTTGCTTGCAGCTTCTTGTCTTGTTCTACTACGGTACGTACTAACTGTACGTAGATGCCAATCACATCAACCAAGACCCGTTGTGGGTGGCGGAGTGTAACCAATCGGAGTTGGAAATCTTCGTGATGCCAACACACTTCTAGTAGCTAGTGTGCGCTCTTTCGTGCGTGCCAAAATATTTATTGGTTCATGAGAGCTCACAAAAGTGATCCTTTACTGCCGTCCTTACATCAACCTACCTATCTATTGTATGACGCACATGCATGGATCACTCATCTTTTGAATTTTCCTCTTGCACTCCACCCAACAAACCTGATAGCATGGATATCGATCTCTGAATCATCATCCTGCATAATGATGTTCGTTTTCCCGTTGTCTCAACAGCTTCCATCAAAGCCCCATTAAGGTTTCCTGAATAAGCCTCACTTTCAGAAAACGAGAACAGTAATTGTACTTGATATCTCAGTCTTTTGGGACAACTAGTGAGCTTTCTGCTACAATATTTTTTCGTGCATTAGCAGAATATACGGTATTTCAAGGCTGATTAATTTCTTTATGAAGGTCCAACCCTCCAAGCATCTCATTACGGCAGCCATGATGATGGCGGCATCATTGGCTGTCCGATCATGCCAGGGGTTTGCGTCACGACACGCATCTAGACATTTTGCCGGGGGTTTCTTGGCTACTACAGGTAGCACTAGCAGTAGCAGCAAACTCTATGCTGCCCCCGTCACAGCAGCCACGGCACGACCATCTCGTGGTGATTTATCCTTGGAAGTAAAAACCGTGGCCAGCAACCCGGAACTGGTGATTTCTCACCTGAAATCTCGACGAGCTTCTCAAGAAACCATTGATGCCGTCAATACTATTGCTTCGCTACAAGACCAACGTGTCGCCCTCATTCAAGAACGTGATTCGTTCTTGAATCAACGAAAAGAAGCCAGTGCTGTGGTCGGAAAGTTGATGCGAGAACAAAATGAAGAGAATGCCGCGCTGGTAGAGGAAGCCAAAGAAAAAAGCAGCCAAGCCGCCGAAGGAGCTGCCAAGGCAGAGAGCGAACTGGATCAAATTCAATCCAAAATGGATGAATTGTTTTTGGGTATTCCCAATCTCTTGGATGATTGTGTCCCCGAGGGCGCTGACGATACGCAAAATATGGAAATTTACAAATGGGGGGATATTGAGGCATTGCCGAAGACGTTGGGGTGGACAGATGATTTTGAGCCATTGTGGCATGATGATGTAGCAGGAAATTTAGGATGTTACAAATCAGAAGAGGCTGTCAAGATTAGCGGAGCCAGGTTTGTCGGTTTGTCGGGTCCCATTGCACGGATGGAACGTGCTCTCGCCATGTTCTTTTTGGATTTGCACACTGAGGAACACGGGTATACGGAAATGAGCGTGCCATATGTAGTAGGGCGGTCGGCCTTGGAAGGAACGTCACAACTCCCAAAGTTTGAAGAAGATCTATTTGCCATTACTCCACAATCCCACACGTGCAATGGCGAGGACGCCTTTTTGATTCCAACAGCAGAGGTTCCACTGACAAATCTTTACCGAGACAGCGTGTTGGAGGAGAAAGACCTGCCACTCTCGTTTGTGGCCTTCACCCCTTGTTTCCGTGCCGAAGCGGGTTCCTACGGACGCGACACCAAGGGCCTGATTCGTACGCACCAATTTCTCAAAGTGGAGCTCGTCAAGATTACGAGTGCCGAGACTTCCGATGATGAACACGAGCAACTTACCAAACATGCCGAAATGTGTCTTCAGAAACTAGAACTTCCCTACCGAAAGGTCCGATTGTGTGCCGGAGATATTGGTTTCAGTGCTCGACACTGCTACGATTTAGAAGTGTGGCTTCCAGGTGCCAAAGAATTCCGTGAAATTAGCTCATGTTCCAACACGGGTGACTTTCAGGCTCGTCGAATGAGTCTCCGGTACCGGCCCAATCCACCGCCTGCCAGTGATGATGAGCCAGCAGCAAAAGGCGGCAAGAAGCAAAAGCAGAAGAAACCCAAACCAGAACTTTGTCATACCATCAATGGAAGTGGTTTGGCAGTCGGACGTGCGTTGGTTGCTGTACTTGAAAACTATCAAATGCCAGATGGAAGCATCACGATCCCTGAGGTTTTGAGACCCTACATGGGAGGAAAAGCAAAAATTGATGCACCCACAAAGTAAAGCACTAGTTATTATTTGACCCTACGGGAGCTGATTCTGTTATCATTTGATTAGTCTCATATCTATATTTATGGTGTATTGCATTTACAGTAGAAATGTTGTACCTAGCATGTTCGATGACTAATTCTTGTTACCTACTCCCTGGACATGTTGATAATGGTAGCTAAGAGACCTCCAATACCGCCATCTCCCAAATTGGCCAACACGAAAAAGTTAAATGCAATAAGCCCAAAGCCTACGGCAGTAAGAGTCGCTGCATCGACATCGGGAATGATGTTGACATTGACATTATCATTTTCATCCTCGCGTCGGGCCCATACTTGAGTTGAGGAATATGAGTTTTGGCTGAGAGTGTTCTGGGAGGGAACCACGTAGGATTTGGCTTGTAGGGTGGACGAAGGACCTGGAATGAGAAAGCCAGAGCTCAAGCCTACACAGATCGTACAAAGAACGAGGGCCTTGAGGAGTTGATAATGCTTCATTTTCGATGGCAAAGTAGATGATTGGGAAGCCTGCTAACGTTAAGTATTTCGTTTTGTAGATTGCGTAGTAGTATTCTTGTCAATCGATGTTGCGGAAGTGTGATGAGCTGATGATGACATGGCTTGTGCGTGAACAAGTTTGCAGTAGCTTTTGTAATAGAAACACAAATAAAACAGTGCGTATCTTTCACGAATGACGGAGGATTTCTCGTGATCAAATGTGCGTGCTAACCCTGAACCCTATTGGCATAATGACTGCGTCCAAAGTTGAAGTTGAAGCGCATCACTCGATCAATCGGGTAAGAAAGATGGATGTTGTAGTCACCCTGTTGTTGGCCTCCAAGCGTAGTAATATGGAGTCGTTCTCACTGCTACGTCGCTACGTAATAGAGATTACAGGAAGCTACTTGCGGATTCTATAAATAGACCTTCTAGCTAGCTAGTAGTTGACAGTAGCTTGTGTAGACCCTTGCATTCCCTTGTCTGGATAAGCATTCATAGGAACCCCCTTTGGTTTAACTGATATTCAATCAAACATCAACATCAAGATGACTCGATCCCTCTACAGCGTCACTGCTACGGCTGCAGTTCTTTGCCTCAATTTGCTGCAAGCACAATGCTTCGCCCCTGGTCAACCAGTGCATAGTAAGTCTCGATAGCCGAAAGAAATGATGAAATTGGAAGCAAATATCTGGAATTAATCTGACCGATTCTCGCTTCCTTTCTTCAGCTCCACATTCACACATCCTGCGAGCAGCCTCTCTGGCATCTGCGCCAGTCAACGGGGAAGCTGCGACAGCAGAAGCAGCAAGTGACAGTAGCCAAGTAGAAGTTCCTGCTGTGAATGGGAAAAAAGAAGTTCGACTAAATGTCTTTGAAAAGGCACGCACTGTAACTAGTGTTTGTACATCTGGAACTTTGTGTACAGTGTCTTCCCATGAAGGCATCGCCGGATCTCCATTTGGTAGTTTTGTGGATTACGTATTAGACGACAATGGACTTCCAGTTTTCTTGATGAACGATATGAGTATGCATACCATCAATATTGAAAAGGTTGCGGAAGACGGAGAAGAGCCAATGGTCACACTTTTTACACAGCTGAATAGCCAGAGTCAAAACATTGGAATGGACGGAAAGGTTGGACTTCAGGATACTTCCCGTTGTTCACTGACGGGTGTGGTGAAAAAGATTGTTCCCTCGGAGGCCGAAGATATGGACATTATTCGCATGCGTTATTCTTTGACTCATGCATACGCTGATCAAGTCATGGATTCACCAAAATTTTCGTTCTACCGCCTCGATCCAAAAATGATATATTTCGTAGGAGGATTCGGAGTCTCCTCTAAATGGGTGGATGTAGATCAGTACAAGGCCGCAAATCCCGATATTCTTGCCAAAGAGGCGTCCCGGATTGTTCAGAGAATCAATCGGGAACATGGCGAAGATCTTATGTTTACCGCCAAATATGTCCTGAACTTGCCACAAGCTCAGAAGGTTCGCGCAACCAATGTCGACAGATTGGGAATGGACTTGCGTGTTACTAGCCCCATGGGAACAAGAAGAAACAAATTGCAAACGGATGAATTTAGAATCGGATTCAGAATCCCCGTAATTTCAGTCGAAGATGCCAAATCAGAGATTTTGAAAGTGTTCCAAGAAGCATGGGAGAAAGCAAATGGTATGTCGTGGGGAGACGAGGAACCCGCTATGAACATTCCAGTTATGCAAATTGCAACGGACAGTCTCGAGTAGACGAAATAGTCTTGTGGCAAGCTATATATAAACTGCCATAAAGATTTTATTCGTACATAAATATATTTGATTGTTGTAGTTTCAATGAGAGGATTGTTTCGGTCGAGTGCTTCGCAATAAACTACTGATTGGTCCTTTTGGAAATGATAGTAATGATGATCGGAGTGACGGCTATGCCCCTCGCAGAAAATGCTAAAGGTTACCCCCATCCTCCCTTCGTTTTTCACCGCTGGCGAAATCGTGAAACGCAAACCTTTGCTGCGTCATTATTTTCTTAGTTGAGAGAATGGAAGAAGGTTACGAAGCTAACCATCATTTTCGACTACTACTTGTGCTGGAATTGGGCAGTGCGTATGCGTAACACTGAAACAGAGGTATAACCCATCTTGTAGTTCTCGAAGAAATAGACGACTTCGTCTGCTTCGGCGGCCAGCACAACTGAATACTGAGCTTAAGCTCGACGAAGAGCAGCCAAGAAACGGAATCTCAGAAAAACTAGCGCAACGAGACGAGAAGAGTGTGGCATTCTTCATGGTTGTATGCGACACTCCGGTCACGAGCATGTTCGACACAGACGAGTTCTGTCCTCAGTTGGTGAGTGTGAAACTTCAACAATCAACGTGCATCTTCGGATACCGAGTCTGCGCTTGGCCGCCGCCGCTGGCATCACTTCTACTGTATGCATATGGACGTTATTGGGTACAGGTGCAAGAATGAAGCTTTCCGAGCGTTATGATTACAAGCAGAGAGAGCGTTCTGTGGCCAAGCAAAAAGTAAGTAATATCAGTAGAATTACGTGTCAATCAACACCAAAATCAGTAACTCAGCATTGGAGCAGTTACTCAACGCACAAAAGGTTGACTTGTTGCATGCAATTGTTATAAAGTGAAACTCTATTTCCAAAAGGTTATTTGCTAGCTTAGTCATTTGCAGCAAGTGATTATACAGTTAGAAGAAAAAGTAAAGCAGTTGAAGGCTTGGTCAACAAGCCACTACACATGGTGATACGCGGAAAAGTAGAAAAGACAACACGGCACTTCGACAAACAAACGGAAAAATAGGTTTGGCAAACAATGCTGTCATCTACTGTTCCGATTCATAGCACATCATCATCATCAACTCTCGTTAAGCTCTACTGAGCCTTCTTTGTTTCCTCAGTTGCTGTTGGGCTATCCTTGGAGCAGGACGGAGACAAGGCCATGTCCCGTTCTTCCACTAGATGCGATAGTGATGGTGATGCTTTAAGCCCTTTCTCTTGTAATTGCTTCTTGGAATATCGCACAACCCTACTGTAGGGGCTCATGTCCGGACGCGTGATGTAGTCATAAAGGACCTTGGGCCACGAGTCGTAGTAGTGTAAGTTATTGTAGAATTCCGGGGCAATCCTGCGGACTTCAGGAAGTCTGAATCCAGAAACCTTTGGGAAGTCGTGGTGCTCGTTGTGATATCCCACGTTGAAGGCTACAAGATTGAGCGGTCCGTAGTAAGAATAGGTTTCTTGTCCTGCCACGAACGTGTAGTGTTCCGAGATGAAATGCCCAGCCACCGGGTGCAAACCCATACCAAGCAAAGTGGAAAAGAAGTTGAAGAAAGGAGCCCTGGCGCCATAGTTATAGCCAAGCCAGAAGTTGAACCCCATTACAACCACAAAGTTGAGGACTTCCTTCGGTATCGTTGGCTTTGGATTGACAACCACGGGTCGTAACGCATAGAAGAAGGGCTGGAGAAAGATGAACAAAATCTTTCGAGCGGTATTGTTGAAGAATTGGCCTTCCCACTCTGTTGGGACATCGACATCCGTAAGGTGCTCTCCTTGCTTGTAGTGGTGCTCCATGTGGTACCTCTTGAAAGTAATGCATGAAGGAATCGCCTGTGCGCAGTTGCCCACCATACCTAACAACTCATTGTACAGTGTTGTGTGGAAGCAGAGATTATGAGAGAGCTCGTGACTACCAAGACTCAACCAATGAGTGAAAATGCCGCCTACGGACCAAGCCAAGAAGAGGTAATATTTCCAGCTCTCGATAGTGGTCGCATACATGCAGAGGGCCATTTGAGCAGCTGCAATAGCCAGCATGGAGGGCAACAGACGAATGTCTGGGCCATAGAGCTCCTTGATCTCAGGATGCTTTTTCAGAATTGCCTTGCGCCGGCTGAAATGAGGCTCATCGTAACCAACTTCAGTGAACTCGTGTTTGGTCACAGGTTGAAAAAGAGAGACCTCCGGAATCTTGGCGGGTGGACACATGGCTTCTATTCAATCTGAATCTTCTTCAAAAAAATCTCTAAGTCTAGGCTACAAAGTTTATGGGTTTGTAAGCGTTCTCAAGTCTTTCCACTGCGTAGCGGTACCAGTATCAACTCTTTGTGGGGCTGCTTTCAGAGAAGAGTTTCGTCGGTGCTTGGTGCCAGGTCTCTCGATCCAGGATGGAGAAAAATTGGTTCAAGTGCTGACAAGGTAGCGAAGAAGCATTAGTCGTCTATGCTGGTGCTGCTGGTTGGTGGCTTGTTTCGTGCTTTTCGTGGTACTGCTACGTTTTCGGTGCAGGCCGAGCATGGCGAGGCCCGTCCCGTATGCCACCTGCCGTTTTCCCAGGTACTCCAAGTACTGTAGTAGTTGAGCGCTTTTCCGGTTCGATTGGGTGGTACTGTACAATGGTACCTAAACTTACACGTATTAGACCTGTCTCTTATACACATCTGACGCTGCCGACGAATAGAGAGGTGTAGATCTCGGTGGTCGGCGTATCAGTAAAAAAAAAAAAAAC
>ENA-ORBV01007616-ORBV01007616.1-microbial-mat-metagenome-genome-assembly--contig:-NODE-7616-length-18547-cov-6.725447_pt1 | contig 18547 bp, 14 predicted proteins | sample MGYA00237777_ERZ505514 | MGnify/ENA primary metagenome ERZ505514 (study PRJEB26160, sample SAMN06269048) | microbial mat metagenome | isolation source: Oligotrophic lake microbial mat | place... | reverse complement strand
CATCTTTGGAGACGTCCACAAACCGACTTTCTTTTTCCGTTTTGGCGAAATCTCCCCTCTTACCGGCGCGGCCATCCAACAGGCCCGCTTCTCCAGGAAACCAATTTCTTCCGGGGAAAACTTCTTCGGGTCTAGCGCTACGGATGTAAGCCTTTATGCAAACTCCGCATAGTTCGGGTCGATCATGAGAGAACCCTAATCGGATCGCCAGTCGGGCGCACAAAAAGACTCGGGGCTTGACAAGATCCGTCCCGTCGCTGATATATCGGACGTTCTTTGGTAGTTCAACCGGCCTCAGCCCCTAAAAGCGGTGAGGAGATAGGAGATGTAGGGAGACACCGAAAGTAGACACGGTTTGGACTGAAGAAATGAGGTACTGGACTGGGTTCTTAAGCTGGACGATTAGCGCAGAGCTATTGTTAGGCGATGGGTTTTAAAGTACGGGTAGTGGCAGTGTCAGGGGAGCATTTCCCCCGGGTAGCTGGGTATTTCAGGCGAATACTTCGGCGAGAAGAACGATGTCGTTGAGGATAAACGTAAATTCCCAACTAGGAGAGGTCGCGCATATAGTGCGATTGGTACTGGGGCCCGAGAAGGGCAAAGGCTATCACACCGTGCGCTGAGCGACGGGAGGGTGGCTGCCGAACCTGTAGCAAGGTGGCCAGTTGTGGTAACTGAATGAGCAATTTGCTCATTTCTACCGCTGTATAAGCTAAGGCAAACCCTTAGAGAAATCAGAACGGCGCTTAAGCGCCTTCTACGCGGATTCCTTCGCGTTCAAAATTTTACGAGGCCACGGCGCCAACGCGCCGCGGCCTTTTGTTTTTATAAGGTCGGGCAGACAGGACCTTTCTAAGTGGCGCACGCGCCTCAAGTCAGTCGTCGGTGCAGGGTCGGACGTAAACCGAGGCAATTTAACATTATGAGTACACTAATATACTGTGTGATCGCCTTCGATCACCTTATTTCAAACAGAGGCCTAGCCCGGCTCCGCTCGGATAAATCTTCCACGGGAGGATCGGTCAAATGACCATGCTCCAAAACGACGGCCCACGGTTCGTGCAATCAAACTATTGGGAGAGCGGTATGTGGCAAGCTGGGCACCTTATGCTGGCACTTAACGCCGGGGCTTTTCGGCTTCTGCTACCCCCCACGTGGGCGGCGCGGATTATTGCTGAAATCGGACCGGCCGAATACGTTATAGTATCCCGTCCTTTCGATCTCCCCTCTTCTGGAAGGCATTTTGGACTTGAGATGCTTTTCGAGGATCACTCCGACAATCCGTTCTCAATCCTCCTCTCTGCCGCACAAGTCGATCCCTTCCCCGCGAAGTCAGACGACAAGCGTCGGTTCCGATTGGCCGGTTACGCTGGTCCCGGCACAACACCGCAACAGATCTTTGAATACGAAGGGTATTTCAGGTTAGTTCCGGGCCTTCCTTGCTTGAAGGCAATCAACCCGAGGCGCTTTCGATAACCTCGTAGCCGCATAAACCAACTAAAACAAGGCCACCGCCATTTGAATGGCGGTGGCCTTTTTATCTTCGGGCCCAGGAGTGGCCCATTCGGACAGTCGTCCATCTCCACCTCAGCCAAGAGCAAATGGCGCAATAAACTACTATGACAAATTCACATATCCAGTGGACTGATCACACCTTCAATCCGTGGCGAGGCTGCACCAAGTGCTCGCCTGGCTGCGCCAATTGCTACGCGGAAAACGATATCGGAGTCCGCTTCGGTAAAATCAAATGGGGACCAACCGAGCCCCGCGTTCGCACAAATGCAGCGTGGAACGATCCTGTACGGTGGAACCGACAAGCGCTCAAGGCGGGCACTCGCCAACGTGTTTTTTGCGCGAGCTTGGCGGACGTTTTCGAAGACAACGTGCAGGTCGCACCTTGGCGCGACGAGCTTCACGCCCTCATCGAGCAAACGCCGTGGCTTGACTGGCTTTTGCTTACGAAGCGACCCGAGGTGGCACTCCGCTACTACCAAGGGCGTCCTGTCCCTGATAACGTCTGGATGGGGGTTACGGCAGAAAACCAAGGGATGGCCGACAAGCGAATCCCGGTATTGGAGAATATCCCCGCACGGGTCCGGTTCCTTTCCTGCGAACCCCTTTTGTCGTCAGTCGATCTGAGCGGCGCATTAAGCCGAGGTTGCATCAACTGGGTGATCGTTGGCGGTGAAAGCACCGTGATGAACGTCCAAACTCAACGTCCGATGGAACTTGGTTGGGCACGATCAATTCGCGATCAGTGCGCGATCTACAATACCGCCTTCTTCTTCAAGCAGGTGGGTGGCCACCTTCATAAAGGCAGGAAGGCCGGTGGCACCTTACTGGACGGGAACTCCTATCTCGCGGTGCCATAACTGAGAATTCGCCAATCGCCTGCGGCAATAGGCGTATTCTACGCGGAGAAGCTTCCGCGTAGTGCTCCACTCCTCTCCATAAGGCCACGGCGTCAGCGCCGTGGTCTTATGTTTTGCGAACAGGACCATTCCAAGGATGCGCACGCGCCTCAAGTCAGTCGGGCCCGTGACCAAGCATCCGCCCGATCGCACCAAACTTCACACCAAATCATTAACCCCTCGGACAGTCCATGGTTTTTGGCCGTTCTGTAGGATTTATTTTCTAGTACACCCAGCTAGCTTCCAGCCTACCCGCTTCAGAGGAGGATTCGCGAAAACACGCTGCTCCGTCACCACGCGATTTTGTGAAAGTGTCGGTTTTCGGGCTGATGTCTGCCTACGCGTGGTAAACTGCTTGTCGGTAATCAGCGCAAAACGCGCCAAGCCGAAATCAACCGCATCCCGTATGAACCAACCATCAAAAACCGTAATTGCCTCCGGAAAAGAATCTATCCCGAAACCAAGACGCGTCAGCGCCAAACAGATCCACGACTTCACCGGCGTCGATCAATCCGAAATCGAGTCGGCGTTTAATGAGAATTCAATCCCAAGTGAAACTCCGCCGGGCGAGACTGAACCGGTCGCAGACCTAATCACAGTCCACAAATTCTTCGAGTCGCCAGCGGCGGGCATCCTTCAAATCAAACCCTGCGAAATTCCGATCGAGGACCTAAAGGAGTTTCACGCGCTGACCAGCATCGCCCCCGTTAACAAAGAGTTCGTGGCGAGATACGTCGATGTGATGAGCCGAGGGACGAAGATGCCGCCTTTGATTGTTTTCATAAAGGACAACTTTCAATACTGTGTCGTCGACGGCCGACACAGAATCGAGGCAGCTAAGAAATTAGGGTGGTCTACAATTTTGTGCAATGTGCGGAAGGGCTCTACCCTTCACCAAACCGTGTGCGCGATGGCGGCCAATTTGGAAACTTGCCGCCCGGTAAAGAGCAGGGAAATAACTGCGAAATTAATCGCAGCGCTGGACTACTATAAACAGTCGGGTTTCCAGGAACCCACCCACCGCGAACTCGGAGCACTGATCGGGGTCTCGCATACCTGGGCGGGTAAAATCAAATCTGAGATGAATCAAAAGTCCTCTCCGCTCCCTAAGCCTACTCAAAAACCTTCTCGGAGCCACACGCAAAAACCATCCGCTTTGAGCATGTTATTCATTGTCGAACAAGAGATTAAAACTATTGACGACGTTCGCAAAACAATAACGGTGCTCCTTGAAAGCCTGGAGCCCAAACCGGCCCTCGTCGCTACTGCGCTTCGGCAGGTCGCCAACCGTCTCGATAAAATCAGCAAGGGTGCACCATGAACGCACGTCGAATCTCAGCTCAGTCATCTGACCATCGAATCACGGTTCGGCTCGACCCTGCGATGCATCAAAGCATCCAGCAGCTTTTACAGGCCGCTGAAGCTGACGATCGCCAGCGCTGCAAAATAATTAGGGAACTCCTTAATGTTGCTCTGGGAAAACAGCAAGCGGTGTTGATCGCTCGGCTGGGGGTGTTGGACGACACCGAACTTAGAGCTTTGTCGGCGAAAGCGACGTCGGTATCGGACGGCTGCTATGCCTTGCGAAACGCCCTGAGGGACCTACCGGCTATGGGCTCAGAAAACGGCGAACTGTTGGCACAGTGGCAGAGTTGCATTGAACGCTGTTATCAGAGTGCAGACTCAGCAGACACGCTTGTCGCAGAAATCGCCTCGTTCGTGAGGCGGCGTTCATTACCTCCGAAAGAGGCATTACACGCCATTCAGGCGTTGAAGTCGTTCTCAACCCAACAATTGGAAGACGGCGTGGATGCCGAGAAGGAGCTGGAACTTCGTAAGCGCATATCGATCCTCGAAGCCTACGTGGAGTCGGTCAAGTGGCATAACAACAGTTCCTCGGCTGCCCCATGAGATTCAGTGAAAACAGCCACGGCCTAGAATCTCTTCGGGAGCGGATCGCCTACGCGGGAAATGGGCATCACCCAAATCACGAGGGGATCGTCATCATCGGTCCTCATTGCGTGAATTGCGACTCCGCAGACGACTTCCTTGTACGCATCGACAATGCCAAGGATCAGTTTCAAAGGCAAAACCCTGGAAAGCCCGGCCCCAAGCCCAAGGCGGGCGTGGAGGTGGTTCTTGCATCGAAGCGCTCCGCACACCTCCTCCCCGGCGAGGAAGCGAAACTTGTTGGGGCCGTGCTGGGCCCTTTTCGAGGTTTCCCCTTTGTATGGTGGGCCCACCGCAACAAAAGTAGCGGGAGGACCGACTTCCACATCATGGGCGGCAATTTCCCCCTTTCTGAACCCCGGGAGTATCGGCTCAGCCGCTTCGGAAACGGAAAGAAGAATTACACATTCGATATGCAGCGCTTGGTCGAGGATACCCTTGTTGAAATCAACGCCGGACGAGCCGCTGACACACTGGCTGCCGCAGAACCGCTCGAATACTGGACCGACTCGGTTTTGGCCAACCGCCTGCTGCGAAAATGGGTCCCGCTGGGGTTGCAGCTCTTCTTCCTTGGAGACTCTGTAACACCAGAAAACATCGATTCTCTGATAGAGAAGCTCGGTCACAAGGTCATTAAACACACGCGCGGGGACCATAAATTGTGCGTGCAATTTCGTCGTCAACGCACTGCAAGCACCTTTGACCGCCACCGGGTCTTGCAGGAAGCGGTGCGACCGCTTGTGCCGCAGTTTCGCTACATCCCCAAGGATCAGAAATATCCGCTACAGATCCAAAGGGCCCGACAAATATTAGATCAATGGCGCGACCGGGTATCAGCGATGCAGCAGAGCCGAAATGCGAGGAGCCGCTGATTGTCGGAGCCACCTTGTCACAGCAGAGAACAAGTAGGAATTGCTGTGACATTTTTTCAGGACCTCCGCCTAAAGCCCGTGACACCGACGCTTGGAAACTAGTTTCCAAGTCACCATTTTGTGGGACGCGGACCACGACTCCGTATCACACGCTCAAAGATTAAAAAGTAGGAATGGTTTTTTCTGGCGAAAAGCTGTCCGCGATTTTGCGGAGGAATTTTTGGGGGGGCAATTTGATGGAGGATGAAAAGGTCGACGAACCGAAGTTTATGGACGGGGTACCGGTTCACGAGATCAACATGCGTCAGCCGTGGTTCGCCATTGGACACATGGTCTTGGCATTTGACGATCATCAGCCCTCGCTTTTTGAGTACTCGCGAGGCCTCGCGGGCCGCACCGTCGTACATCCGCAAGATGTCGTCGTGATTCCTTAGTGCGCATCCTGACTCCAGGTTGTAGTTTTTCCGGAATCGATCCACGGATCCGTAGGCCGACTTGGGGCTCCGCAGGAATGGGGGATCGAACAGAAAGGCATCGGCGATTTCCGATTGGAGTCCCGTGTTTGCAAAATCACCACCGGTGAGAACGTCGATTTTGATGAGTTGAATGTCGGTTCGCGTTATTCGCTTCCACCAGTTTCCCTTTCCAAACGTTGCATCGACCACCACTGGATCTTTTTTCAGATAGAGGCGTGCGATCTCGGCGAACAGTACGTCACTCGTCGCCCGGTAGGCTGAGAAAATCGGACGATGGCTTAAACCCTCGGACACATTTTTTGAGACAACTTTTTGTATGAAAAACATTAGCCTGCAACCCGCTCGAAATAGGACGCTTACGACCGACCCGAACTATTCCGAAGTCCGTCAGATAGACCATGCCGTTCCGTGGCACCATACGGCAAGTGCCAATCGAGTGCTCAAATCCGATAGAGAACCCAGGAGACGATCTTTTCAAGGTCGTCGAGGATGGAATTGTCGTCAGGGGTTCGAAATTCGCGTTCAGGCCGGGTCCCTCAGACGGATTCAGTCGCAAGGAGATCGCGCGGGTCTTTGGCGTCAATCAATTCTCCGTGAAGCGATGGGAGGCGAGGTACCCTCAACTTGCTAACGGTCGGCGTGCAGAAAACGAACGCGTCCTGCGCTATGAGCCCACCGCAATCGTCGACGTAGCTGACCAGCGCGGTACGAGGCTCGATATCGTGGCTGTAATCGACGTGGGGTTTCCGATCGGCATCGTCCCCTTCGAAAGACTCGGCCTAAGAAATTCGCGGGGTTCTTCTGGGATGATCAGTGTTTCCGGCCGACTGCTGGCCTCGCTGCTTCAGGCCCACAAGGCATGGAGCTCGCTCCAAGGCACTTCAGGCCAGGGACAAGACGGCGACTTCTTCGCTCGTCCCAAACTCCACGCGATCCAAATGGCGCCTGACGATCTTCTCGGGTTCGCCGCGCTTGGATCATCCTTGGTATCGAAAGCCTCCGCCGATCGAGTCGCAGCAGCTGCCGGGTGTCCAAAAAGACTGGTGCTGCTCAAGGCCGCCCAGGCCGCCGCGATCGTGCGGGACGCAGTTCGAACCCCTGAGGGCCAGGGATTGCTAAACCTGTTGCTCCGTCTTCGTCGGTCGCGAGTGCTGGAAACTGAACCCGGAGCAGAGGAGAAAGGGGCCGCGTGAAGCCGGTGCTTGCAGGTCAGAGAGTCGCCATCCAGCTTAACGACGTTCTTTTTAGCGGGCCTATAGCTCAACGGTCAGAGCAGAGGACTTAACGTAGGGTCGGCGCAGGGGAAACGCTGCGCCAGTCAGGTGTAAATTCGGTGAACGGCCTGCCCGCCTGTGGGGCGACCCAACGCCGAGCCAAGCCCGCGCCTCAAGCGCGGTAAGGTGTAGAGGCCATAATCACCCACCTAAGCCGATGGCGGTATGGTGAAGGCATGGTCCAGACCACGCACGGTTCAACCGGCGGCGAAAGCCGAAGTGGTAAGCATAATCCTTTGGTTCTGGGTTCGAATCCCAGTGGGCCCACCATTATTCTAAATAATCGCATCCCAAAGCGGGCGTCAAAGGGCTTCCCAAACGCCTCTGGAAATGGCTTTTGCAAAAGTCGCTATTTTAACGCAGAACGCCGATTGCGAAACGAACCCCTACGATACGCAGGCGTTGCCTCAAATTTAGCGATTCAGGGCCTCATCCGTTAAAAGTTCACTGGGGGGCGTTAAACGAAAAATGAGTCGAATTGTTTAGTCTCAATTCGGTCTGGAAATTCGATTTTCCACGAATCAGCCGTTAAAAACGTTTGGTTCCATTTTTCACATACCTGCAACGCCCACCAAAGCCGCACGCCTACGGACGCGCCGACGATCAATCCGGCCGCGACTGCCACGCGCTTCGCCTTAAATGTCGATATGTCGAGGGGCCAATCATCGGAGTTTTGCCCAATGTCAAAGATGAGCCACAGGCGCTCGGGGCCGGCTTGGTTCAACAAGGCACCAGAGCCAATATGCAACTCGTCACGTTTCACTCCCAATCCGCGTTTTTGAAGCCCAAGGTCCTGGCGTTTTCCGAGACGGCGCGCTTGGTTTGGTCCTGGGCGCCGTTGGGGAAGTTCGCTTGAATCTCGACGCTGATCTTGACCTCGGCGTTCGGGTCGGCGGCGAGGGCGGCGATGATCTCCTCGGCAACTTGCACGAGGCGCATCTTGGCGGTGGTGGCGTTGATCGTGACGTTGCCGTGAAATGACTTCGCCTTGGCCGGCACGGGCGGTGTCGGACCCGGTGGCGTTGGGCCGGGCGGGGTTGGTCCAGGCGGAACGGGGCCGGGGCCTCCAGACGGCGCGGGGATTGGCTCGGGTTGATTCGCCTTTTCATAGGCGTCGGCTGCGCCCGGCTCGATGAGCAGACGCGTGTCGTCGAGTTGCACGTTGGCGTCGCCGAATTTGAAGCCGTCGAACTTGCCTTCGTGTTGGCCGTAGGCCGTGCCGAAGAAATCGCGGCTGGCGGCTCCTTTCGAGATGGCTTGGGCGAGCACGTCCTTGGTCTTCAATCGCGGCAGACAAAGATAGCGGAGGGTATCTGATAGTGCCGGATTCTTGGGGCTAGAGCGCGGTTAATCTGCGGAGCGAGTGCCCCCGATTTGATCGGGGCCGGGGCGATCATGCAGGAATTTCCGCCAGTTTGGATCGGCGGGGCAGTCGATGAGAAAATCCGGGAGATGGCGGCGCAGCGCGGCGGCAACGAATTCCGAGGGGCAGTCGGGAGATTTTCGGGTGCGCAACCAAGAGGCAAATTGCCGCCAGACCAGCGTGGGCTGGGTGGCGGCGAGGCATTGGAGCGGGCCCTAAGCGATCAAGCCGAGTTGGATGTTGCGATGATAGGCGGCGAGTTTGCGGCGATGGTTGTTCGAGAGGACTACGCAACCTCATCTAATGATGCCTACTGGTGCGCACAGAAACAGTTTGGCGACTTCGGTGCCCAACTGTCCTCAAGTCGAAAAAGTGGCAAGAAAGTGGCAAGAAACGGATCCCTTTTCTCAAATTCTCCTCTGAGAGAATCACCTTTACCAGCGGCTTATGAGTCCTCTGCTTTAACCGTTAAGCTACCAGCCCAGACCAAGATCGTTGCCCGCCGCCCGCGGTGCGATGGTGGACGCTGGCGGACTCGAACCGCCGACCCCCTGCGTGTGAAGCAGGTGCTCTAACCAACTGAGCTAAGCGTCCCTCAATCGAGCGGGCACCGTGTGGCCGCGTTTCGGGCGAATCAATCCTGTTTTCGGCCTCACCGCCGGTCCGTTCCTCCGGCCGGTGGTGAAGCTACTTCTTGGTCCGCGCCGCACGTTTTCGCCCCGGCACCGCCGTGCGGCAGATCTCGCACACCATGCCGTCGCAATTGAAGGCCGTGCAGTGTTCGCGCCCATAAAAGATGATGCGCAGGTGCAATGCGTTCCAGTGCTCGCGCGGAAACAGCTTCTTCAAATCCTTCTCGGTCCGCTCGACGTTTTTCCCGCTTGTGAGTTTCCATCTCTGCGCGAGCCGGTGGATGTGCGTGTCCACCGGAAACGCCGGCACGCCAAACGCCTGCGCCATCACGACGCTCGCCGTCTTGTGCCCCACCCCGGGCAACTCCTCAAGTTCCGCAAAGGTCCGCGGCACCTCCCCGCCGTGCCGCTTGATCAGCAGCCGCGACAATTCCCGGATCGCCTTTGCCTTCCGCGGCGCGAGCCCGCAGGGGCGCACGATGGCGTCGATCTCGGCGACGCTGCGCCTGGCCATCGCCGCCGGGTTATCGGCGAGCCGGAAGAGCGCGGGCGTTACCAGATTCACGCGCTTGTCGGTGCATTGCGCCGAGAGCAGCACCGCGATGAGCAAGGTGTAGGCATCGCGATGGTCGAGCGGCACGGGCGTCTCCGGGTAAAGTTCCGCGAGGCGGAGATCGATGTAGGCGGCGCGTTCCTGCTTGCTGGTCATCCGCCGGAAAAGAGCCCCGCTTCGTCCGCGAAAACAAACCCTAATTGCCCGCGCACGCGCCAAATCGCGGTTGCGCGACCGTCCGACCCGCCTAGGGTCCGACCCCATGTCTTCGTCCGCCGCCCTTCTCGCCCCGACCGACACCTTTGCCCGCCGCCACACCGGCGACAGCGCCACCGAAACCACCGCCATGCTCGCGTTGCTCGGCTACCCTTCGGTCGACGCCCTCGTCGACGCCGCCGTGCCCCCGCATATCCGCCGCGGCCCGCTCCACGTCCCCGCCGCTCTCGGCGAGACCGCCGCCCTCGCCGAACTCCGCACGCTCGCCTCGGAAAACAAAGTCTTCCGCAATTTCATCGGCACCGGTTACTACGACACCGCCACGCCCGGTGTCATCCAACGCACCGTCTTCGAAAACCCCGGCTGGTATACCGCCTACACCCCCTACCAGGCCGAGATCGCCCAAGGTCGCCTCGAGGCCCTGCTCAACTTCCAGACCGTCGTCACCGATCTCACCGGCCTCGAGATCGCCAACGCCTCCATGCTCGACGAGGGCACCGCAGCCGCCGAGGCCATGATGATGTGCCATCGCCTCAAGGACGGCGACGACGACGCGCACCGCAGTTTCTTCGTCTCCGAAAAATGCCATCCGCAGACGATCGACATCGTCAAGACCCGCGCCGTTCCCCTCGGCATCACCGTCGTCGTCGGCGACCACCGCACCCACGCCCCCGCCGCCGATTGCTTCGGCGTCCTCGTGCAATACCCCGACACCGCCGGCTCCATCCACGACTTCGGAAAATTCTTCGCCGCCGCCCACGCCGCCGGGGCCTTCACCATCGTCGCCACCGATCTGCTCGCGCTCACGCTCCTCCGCGCCCCCGGCGAATTCGGCGCCGATGTCGCCGTCGGCTCCGCCCAACGCTTCGGCGTCCCGCTCGGCTTCGGCGGACCGCACGCCGGCTTCCTCGCCACCAAGGACGCCTTCAAACGCCAGATGCCCGGCCGCCTTGTCGGCGTTTCCAAGGACGCCCAAGGCGATCCCGCGATGCGCCTCGCCCTCGGCACCCGCGAGCAACACATCCGCCGCGACAAAGCCACGTCCAACATCTGCACCGCCCAGGTCCTCCTCGGCGTGATGGCCTCGATGTATGCCGTCTACCACGGCCCCGAGGGACTGAAAAAAATCGCCCGCCGCGTGAAACTCCTCACCGAGCTCCTCGCCGCCGGCCTCCGCGCCGTCGGCGCCAAGGTCAACGCCGAGCCCGTCTTCGACACCCTCACGATCTCCAACGTCTCCGCCGCCCGCGTCCACGCCGCCGCCGAGGCCAAGAAGATCAACCTCCGCCGCCTCGACGAGACCTCCGTCGGCCTTTCCCTCGACGAGACCACCACCGTCGAAGACGTGCAGACGATCCTCTCGTTCTTCAGCGAGTCGGCATCTCTCCCGATCTCCGATCTTCCATCTTCAATCTCCGAATTCCCCGCTCCACACGCGCGAAATTCCGCCTTCCTCACGCACGCGACGTTCAACCGCTACCACACCGAGCACGAGATGCTCCGCTACATCAAGCGGCTCGAAGCGAAAGACCTCTCGCTCTGCCACTCGATGATCTCTCTCGGCTCGTGCACGATGAAGCTCAACGCCACCTCCGAGATGTTCCCCGTCTCGTGGCCCGAATTTGGCAAGCTCCACCCCTTCGCCCCCTCGGAGCAGACGCGCGGCTACGCCAAGCTCTTCAAAGATCTCGAGAAGTGGCTCACCGACATCACCGGCTTCGCCGGCATTTCCCTCCAACCCAACGCCGGCTCGCAGGGGGAATACGCCGGACTCCTCGTCATCCGCGCCTACCATGAGTCCCGCGGCGAGGGTCGTCGCAACATCTGCCTCATTCCCACCAGCGCGCACGGCACCAATCCCGCCAGCGCCGCGATGTGCGGCTTCACCGTCGTGCCCGTCGCCTGCGACGCCCACGGCAACATCGACGTCGCCGACCTCACCGCCAAGGCCGCCGCCCACGTTCACGACCTCGCCGCGTTGATGATCACCTACCCCTCGACGCACGGCGTGTTCGAAAGCGCGATCAAGGATATCTGCGCCACCGTCCACGCCCACGGCGGCCAGGTTTACATGGACGGCGCGAACATGAACGCCCAAGTCGGCCTCACCTCGCCCGGCCACATCGGCGCCGACGTCTGCCACCTCAATCTCCACAAGACCTTTTGCATCCCGCACGGCGGCGGCGGCCCCGGCATGGGCCCCATCGGCGTCGCCGCGCACCTCGTGCCCTTCCTGCCCGGTCACGTTTTCGCTGCCTCCGCCTCCGGCTCTCAACCTTCAACGCTCAACTCTCAACTCGGGGCCGTCTCCGCGGCCCCGTATGGTTCCGCCAGCATCCTCGTCATCTCTTGGATGTATATCCGCATGATGGGTCCCGACGGCCTCACCGAGGCGACGAAGCACGCCATCCTCAAGGCCAACTACATGGCCAAGCGCCTGGATAAATTTTTCCCCGTCCTCTACCGCGGCAATGCCGGTCTCATCGCCCACGAGTGCATCATCGACCTCCGCTCCTGGAAAAAATCCGGCATTGAAGTCGAGGACGCCGCGAAGCGTCTCATGGACTACGGCTATCACGCGCCGACCATGTCGTTTCCCGTCGCCGGCACCTTCATGATCGAGCCCACCGAAAGCGAATGTCAGGCGGAGATGGACCGTTTCTGCGACGCGATGATTTCGATTCACGGCGAGATGCAGGCCGTGGTGAACGGCGAGTCCGACAAAGCCAACAATCCCCTCAAGCATGCCCCGCACACCGCCAAAGTCGTCTGTGGCGACGAGTGGGACCGCCCCTATTCGCGCGAGACTGCCGCCTTCCCCGCGCCGTGGACGCGCACCGCCAAATTCTGGCCGAGCGTCGGCCGCGTGGACAACGTCTACGGCGACCGCAACCTCGTCTGCTCCTGCCTCGGCATGGCCGCCTACGCCGAAGCGAAGGCCTAGGAAAAGGGGCGTCTTGACGCCAAAGTGTAACCGGTGACACCTTCGCGACCGTGAAGACGATCTCGATCAAGCAACTCCACGCCCGCACCGGCTACTGGGCCCGCCTCGCGACCAAGACCCCTCTCATCATCACCGATCGCGGCGAGCAAATAGCCTCGCTCCAACCCGTGCCCGCAGCCGCCACCGGTCGTCCTGTCTTTAAGGGACGCGATTGGTCTAAACTTCCCAGCAGCGATTTGGATTCCACCGTATTCATCTCCGGGGATCGCGACGCGCGGTGATCTACCTCGATTCATCCTACCTTGTCCGGCTCTACATCCGCCAACCCGGCTCGGATGCCGTGGTGGCGCACCTCACCGGGAAGGCGTATTTTGTCTGTTGCGCGCACGGCAGGCCAGAGGTCGTTTCCGCGCTCAAACGCCAACAGCGCGAGGGTAGCGCCGATGCCCGGGGCGTTCGCGCCGCACTCGCGGAACTCGCGCGCGATGAATCCGCCCGCCTCTTGGCCTGGCTGCCCATCGAGTCCGCCCTGATCACGTTTGCCTGCGAAAAAATGGCTTCACTCCCTCCCGCCGTCTTCCTCCGCGCCGCCGACGCCCTCCATCTCGCCTGCGCCGCCGAGGCCGGCTGCAAGGAAATCTACAGTCACGACCGTCACCTCCTCGCCGCCGCGCCGCACTTCGGCCTGCGCGGCCTCGACGTCATTTCCCCTACCAAGAAAAAATGAAAATCATCCGCCACCTCACCCCGGCCGGCCCTGCTTACGCCGCCCTCCAATCCGACGGCTCCGCGCGCGAAATCGCCGGCGACATCTTCGGCGACTTCCGCGTCGCCGACCGCGTTGTCATTCCGGGAAAAATTCTTGCGCCCATCGTGCCGACGAATCTCCCCTGCATCGGCCTCAACTACAAAAAGCACGCCGCCGAGAGCAACAGCCCGCTCCCCAAGCACCCCGTTCTCTTCATCAAGAACACCGCCGCCGTCCAAAATCCCGGCGATCCCATCGAGATTCCGATGAAACTTCCGAGCACCAAGGTCGACTACGAGTGCGAGCTCGCCGTCGTCATCGGCAAGCGTTGCAAAAACGTCTCCCGCGCCGACGCCCTCGACTACGTGCTCGGCTACACCTGCGCCAACGACGTCTCCGCGCGCGACTGGCAGCGCGACGGTGGCGGCGGCCAGTGGTGTCAGGGCAAGGGCTTCGACACGTTCTGCCCGCTCGGCCCCGTGCTCGTCACGCGCGACGAAATCCCCAATCCCAACGCCCTCCGCATCCGCACGCTGCTCAACGGCGAGGTCATGCAGGATTGGAACACCGACGACATGATCTTCGACGTGCCCGCGATCATCGAGTTTCTCAGCAGCAGCAAGACGCTTCTCCCCGGCACCGTGATCCTCACCGGCACGCCCCACGGCGTCGGCTTCGCCCGCACGCCCCCGGTCTGGCTCAAGGCCGGCGACACCGTGAGCATCGAGATCGAAAAAGTCGGCACGCTCACCAACCCCGTCGTCAACGAGCCGCTATAATGATTCTCGCGCAGTAGCGTGACACCGGAATCCGGGGTGGGCGGGCTTCAGCCCGCCTTCGGTGCTTTGAAAAGGCGGACTGAAGTTCGCCCTACTCTCGGTCACGAATCTTGCGGGCAACTCTAGTTCGCCGTCGGCTCGATCCGCAGGAGCCGCCCGGCGGGTTCGTCCGTCAGCACATAGAGAAAACCATCCGGCCCCTGCCGCACATCGCGCACGCGCTGACCGATCGCCAGGCTTTGCTGGCCGACGACCCGGCCCTCGGCATCGAGGTCGATCCGCCGCACTTCTTTGCTCATGAGGCCGCCGGCAAAGAGATCGCCGCGCCAACCGGGAAACTTATCCCCGATGTAAACGAGCAGTCCCGAGGGCGCGATGCACGGCGTCCACACCACTTTCGGATCGGCCATCCCGGGCCGCGAACGTTCGTCGGTGATGGAGAAATACGTGTATTCGCGGCTGTAGGTCACGAGCGGCCAACCGTGATTCGCACCCGGCGCGAGGCGGTTCAGCTCGTCTCCTCCCCGCGCGCCGTGCTCGGTCGCCCAGATCGCCCCCGTCGCCGGATCGCGCGCAAGACCTTGGATGTTGCGGTGCCCATAGCTCCACACCGCCGGATCGCAGTCGTCGCGGCCGGCGAACGGATTGTCCGGCGCCGGCGTGCCGTCGTCGCGCAGCCGGAGCACCTTGCCCAGATGGCTCCGGAGATTCTGCGCCTGCTTGCGAATGAGTTCGCCATCGAGTTTCGCCGGCGGATTGCCACCGTCGCCGATCGCCAGGAGCAGCGTGCCGTCGGGCAACCACAGGATCCTCGATCCGAAGTGCTGCGCGCCTTCCTTAGCCTGCGAAACCTGAAAGATCGTGCGCACCTCTGTGAGCGCCGTGGCGTCGGCGTTCAACACCCCGCGCGCCAGCTCCGTTCGATTCTCCGCTTTCGCGCCGGTCGCCAACGTGAAGTAGACGAATCGGTTCTCGGAAAATTTGGGATGCAGCGCGACGTCCATCAGGCCGCCCTGCCCGCCCGAGTAGACGGCCGGAACGCCCGCCACCGGCACCGCGACGAGCTTGCCCTCCCGCACCACGCGCATGGTCCCGCGCTTTTCGGTGATGAGTATCGCTCCGTCGGGTAACCACGCCATCGCCCACGGCCGATCCAACCCGGCCGTGACCTCGACCGAGCGCCACCCTTCCGCGCGAGGCGCTCCGGCCGTTGTCTTAATCGGCTGGGCGGGCAGCGCCGGCAGCAGCAACGCTCCCATCACGACAAAAACTCCCGGCGGAAAAATCTTCATATCTCCGAGCAGGAGAAACGCGCCGCCCCACCGCAAGCCCCGGCCCATGGGAATTCCCCGCCCGTTTTCTCGCTCGCCGGCTCCGGGCCCTTGACCACATCGAGCCGCCCCACACGCTCGAACTATGCTTATCCGTCATCTCCGGTTCTCCGGTGTTGCCGCCCTTCTCTCTTTAACGGCTTTCGTCGCCGCCCAACCCGATCGGGTCAACGGCCGCCCCGGCACCACCCGCTCCGAGGTGATCGCCCCGCACGGCATGGTCGCCACCAGCCACCCGCTCGCGACCCAGATCGGCCTCGATATTCTCAAAGCCGGCGGCTCCGCCGTCGACGCCGCCATCGCCGCCAACGCCGCCCTCGGTCTCATGGAGCCCACGGGCAACGGCCTCGGCGGCGACCTCTTCGCCATCGTCTGGGACGCCAAGACCAAAAAACTCCACGGCCTCAACGCCTCCGGCCGCTCCCCGCTCGGCCTCTCGCGCGAAACCCTCGTCGCCGAACTCGCCAAGCTCAACCGCACCACGATTCCGCCGCGCGGCATGCTCCCCATCAGCGTTCCCGGCACCGCCGACGGTTGGTTCGCCCTGCACGGCAAATTCGGCCGCCTGCCGATGCGCGACATCCTCGCGCCCGCCATCCGCTATGCCACCGAGGGTTTTCCGCTCACCGAATACATTGGCTACCTTTGGGCGATCAGCGTCCGCAACGCCCAGGCCGACAAATTTCCCGGCGCCTTCCTCGCGACCTACGCCCCCGCCGGCCGCGCGCCCGCCAAGGGCGAGCTCTTCAAGAACCCCGATCTCGCGCGCACGCTCACGCTCCTCGCCGAGCAGGGCCGCGACGCCTTCTACCGAGGCCCGATCGCCGAGACCACCGACGCTTTCATGCGCGTCCACGGCGGCTACCTCCGCCGCGAAGATTTCGCCGCCCATTCCTCCACGTGGGTCGACCCGGTTTCCACCAACTACCGCGGCTATGACGTCTGGGAGCTTCCGCCCAACACCCAGGGCATCGCCGCGCTCCAGATGCTCAACATTCTCGAGGCCTACGATCTGCGCGCCCTCGGCGGCTACAACTCCCCCGCCGTCCTCCACCTCATGATCGAGGCCAAGAAACTCGCCTTCGAAGACCGCGCCAAATTCTACGCCGATCCCGCCTTCGCCAAGATTCCGCTCCGCACGCTCATCTCCAAAGCCTACGCCGCCGAGCGCCGCGCCCTCATCAAGCCCGACCGCGCCGCCCTCGCCTACGAACCCGGCTCCGGCCCGCAGCTCCGCGACGGCGACACCGTCTACCTCGCGGTCGGCGATCGCGACGGCAACATGGTCTCCCTCATCCAGAGCAATTACCGCGGCTTCGGCTCCGGCATCACCGTCCCCGGCACCGGCTTCACATTTCAGGATCGCGGCGAGATGTTCACGGTCTCTCCCGGCCACGCCAACGACTACGCTCCCGGCAAACGGCCGTTTACCACGATCATCCCCGCCTTCATCACCAAGGACGGCGCCCCGTGGATCGCCTTCGGTTTGATGGGCGGCGCGATGCAGCCTCAGGGCCACGTCCAGATCGTCACCAACTTGATCGACTTCGACATGAACCTCCAGGAAGCCGGCGACGCCGCCCGCTGGCACCACGACGGCTCCTCGGACTATAACAACCCCAAGATGATCGACGGCGGTTTCGTCGAGGTCGAAACCGGCATCCCCTACGACGCCGTCCGCTCTCTTATGCAAAAACGCCACGATGTCCGCATCGGCAACGGCGGCTTCGGCGGTTACCAGGCCGTCATGTGGGACGCCAAGAACCGCGTCTACTACGGTGCTTCCGAGTCTCGCAAAGACGGCCACGCCGCCGGTTACTGATCCCTTTATCTCTATGAAAAAAATCCTCCCCCGCCGCACGTTTCTCAAAACCATCGGCGCCGCCGGCCTCGCCTTTCCCTTCATCTCACGCAGCCTCATCGCCGCCCAGCCCAGCAAGATTCTCCGTCACGCCAGCTTCGGCGCTTCCGGCATGGCGTGGTCCGACATCCAGGCTATCGCGAGCAACAAGTTCGTGAAGCTCGTCGCCGTCGCCGACGTCGATCTCGACAAGGTCGCCGACGTGAAAGCGATGTTTCCCGACGTGCGCGTCTATCAGGACTGGCGCCAACTCCTGGACAAAGAGGGCAACAACTTCGACTCCTGCAACGTCTCCACGCCCGACCACACGCACGCCGCCATCGCCTATTCGGCGATGCAACTCGGCAAACACGTCTACTGCCAAAAGCCCCTCGCCCACGACATCTACGAAACCCGCATCCTCACCGAGCTCGCCCGCGAGAAAAAACTCATCACGCAGATGGGCATCCAGATTCACTCGCAGAAAGTTTACCGCCAGGCCGTCGCCATCGTGCAGAGCGGTGCCATCGGCAAGGTGAAGGAAGTCCACACTTGGAGCAGCAAGAAGTGGGGCGACGTCGGCGCGCCGCCCGCCAGCACCGCCGTCCCGGCCAATTTCGACTGGGACATTTGGCTCGGCGGTGCGGCCGAGCGCGCTTACGTCGGCAAGACTCCCAACGAGCCCGACGGCTATTATCATCCGGGCGGTTGGCGCAAGCGCCTCGACTTCGGCACCGGGACTTTCGGCGACATGGGCTGCCACATTTTCGATCCGGTCTTCGAGTCGCTCGCGCTCACCGCTCCGCTCTCCGTGCGCTCCGAGGGTCCCGCCCCCGACGCGTGGAACTGGGCGACCGACGCCGTCATCCACTACGTTTTCCCGGGCACGAACTACACCGCCGACAAAACCGTGCGCGTCACGTGGTATGACGGCGACCAACGCCCGCCCGCCGAGATCCGCGCCCTCGTCGCCTCGGCCAAGCCCGTCACGACGACGACCGTCGACGACACCGGCCGCGCCGAAAAGCAAAGACGCCAGGCCACGCCCGACCAAGGGTCCATCATCATCGGCACCGACGGCGTGCTGCTCGTTCCGCACATCGCCACGCCGAAACTTTTCCCCGAGGTGAAGTTCGCCGACTACAAAATTCCCGAGAT
>ENA-ORBV01007615-ORBV01007615.1-microbial-mat-metagenome-genome-assembly--contig:-NODE-7615-length-18547-cov-13.707742_pt1 | contig 18547 bp, 20 predicted proteins | sample MGYA00237777_ERZ505514 | MGnify/ENA primary metagenome ERZ505514 (study PRJEB26160, sample SAMN06269048) | microbial mat metagenome | isolation source: Oligotrophic lake microbial mat | place... | reverse complement strand
ATGGCTTGAGTGATTCGTTCAACTTGAAACGCGAACCGCCCCGTCAAATGATGGGGCGGTTTTCATTGGCCACTGCTCACGCGAATGCTGTTGTTCCTCGACAAGAAAAGGGCATAACTAGATTGAAGCCACTGAATAACCTGACGCAATCGTTTTATAAGGAAAGCAGCAAAAAAAGAGATAAGGAAAAAAAGCCAGGCAATCGCATGTAGGCTTTGTGCTGTGACCTCAACTCCGCTGCCTTGGGGAGGGGCTGGGGGAGAGCCATCTATGCGAGCGAGAATGACTGTGCGTTGCGTAACTTCACATGAATGTAATTTCACATGAATGTAACTTCACATGAATGTAGTGCCCTCCCCTAACCCCTCCCCAAGGGAGGGGGACCGGAAGCAATCGCATGGAGAGCATCTGCAGGCACTTGGGATACGTCAGAAAATTGCGGGTGCCAAACGAGGGCGTAGGGGTGAAGGACGGGCCAGTTAGTCCTTGAGCGAGAAGGGGGTGAAGTCGGTCTGGTTGTCGTAGTAATCTTCGTGCTCTGCTTTTTTGAGCCAGCCGACGACGGCATAGGTGACGGGGGTGAAGAGGACTTCGACGCCGAGTTTGAAGGCGAAGTTGAAGAGGACGACTTTGAAAAGGGTGTTGTTGTCCCAGAGGCCTGCGAAGGCGATGGGGTAGAAGATGATGGAATCGATGAGTTGGCCGACGATGGTGGAGCCGATGGTTCGCATCCATAGGAATCGGCCACGGGTGAGGATTTTCATTTTGGCCATGACATAGGAGTTGGCGAAGTCGCCGATCCAGAAGGCGATGATGGAGCCGACGACGATGCGCCAGGTGTTGCCGAAGACGACGTGTAGTGCGGGGTCGATGAGTTGGTTGTAGTCGACTGCGGGATCAGCGGGCATGATGAGCACGATGTAGGCCATGAAGGAGGCGAAGATTTGTGCGCCGAATCCAGCCCAGATGACTTTGCGTGCCCGGGCATAGCCATAGACCTCGGTGAGGATGTCGCCGAAGATATAGCCGATGGGGAAGAAGAGATTGCCCGCACCGAAAGAAAGGCCAAAGAGCTTGACTGCTTTGCCCGGGCCGATGAGGTTGGAGCAGAGAAAGACGGTGACGAAGGCGGCGGTGATGAGCGTGTAATACTTGTAGTGCCGAAGATTGGCCTGCGGAGCGTCAGTTTGAAGGGCGGGTGAGTTCATCGGCGTATTGTGACGCAAGGCGTGCGCGTATGCCACGGGGATATGGCATGTCTCCGCGACGATAGGTCTCAGTGAAAGAGAGGGCCAGCCTTATTCGATTCGCGTGGGCTACTGATCATGCAAGTTAGGCGAGAGGCGTCATGTCATCTTCAGTGCTCGTTCGAGTTCGCCTTGTTCGAGGTAGATGCCGTGGCCATCGGGGCAGCGATCGACCAGGAGGTTGAAGGGTTTGCAGTAGATCGATTCCCACATGGCGGTGTCGCAGATGGGGCAGCAGTACTTGCCCTTGCGGTGCGAGGCGGCAATGGCGCGGATGTCGTGAGCGGTGCCCGTGACGGTGCCCAGTTCGCCCGGGTCGAACCAGTAGCCTCGGCAGCGCGTGCAGTAATCCACGGTGACTTGGTGCATCGTCACCAGCGCAAAGTTCTGATGGCACTGCGGACAGCAGCGCGTGGAGGTTTGCAAGTGTCCCGCGCTCAGTTGCCTTTGAATGTCAGCCAGGAGGTGGCGATCCTCTTCGGAGAGGCTGCCTTGCTTGCCCAGGCCGTGCAGCACGCGATCGCGGCGTTCCTTGGCGCGCTGATCCGCATCGACTTTGCCTTGGTTGGCTTTGGCCGCCGTCTGACCAATGAAGAGAAGTCCCATCATGCCCATGGCAGATCCTTTCGAGAGCGGCACGCCTGCTTGGAGCAACCGATTGCACGTGCGTGCCCTGGGGTGCAGCAGGTCACCACTTCTAGTCATCGGCTATTGCGTGTCGCAGGACCATCGGGATTGAACCGGTTTCGGCCGGTGGCACTCGCGCCAGGTGAAGTAACCTGACGCTTCGATTGACGAGGTCCGCTTTGGCTGATGTGGGAAAGGCAGCAGTGTGTATATGGTCGATGGCGGCGACGTGTGCGGGTGATTCGAGCTCAGCATCGGGCATGAGAGAATCCACTGCCGATTGCGTGCGTCGATCTGAGTTGATGCGGATAGACCGGTACAAAATAGATCAGTAAAAAATAGATCAGTACAAGTTGTACCAGTTACCGGTGTAGCGAATCTTGATCTCGGCGGCACCTCGTCGTTCCGCGTGGGCGTCGAGGAAGAGGATGGTGGTGGATTCAAGCTCGTTGGCCCAGCGGTGTCCGTAGATGGAACCGATGACACCTGTTGGCCCCAGAGAGACGGACTTGGCAAGGCGGTCCGAAAGGATCGGAGCCTTGGCGCCGTTGTTGGAGGTGATGTGCGTCGGCCAGCCGATGGGATCGCTGGTGGGATCGGACTGGGTGGATGGAAAGTATTTGGAGCCGAACCTGCGTGGCACCCACCAGTCACGCGGGACGATGGAAAAATATGTATAAGCCGAGTTGAAATGGGCCAGTGCTCCCTGCCAACTGGTGACAGTGCGCGGGAACTGCGGCGTGCTCGGACAATCCCAAATTCGATGATCCGCCAGCCCGTACTGAGCAACCGCAAGTGGAAACCGATTGGACACGTCCCACGTGTTCACACCCGTGGTAAATGTTTCATCCTGCCGCGGCAGCGCTTCGCGATTGTCACCCGCATAGGCAATCACCGCGTTACCCCACTGATGATGATTCGACAAGCAGATGGTGATTGTTGCTTCATACTTGGCCCGGCTAAGTTGCGGATGAATGATCGAGATCAGCAGCGTGATGATCGATATCACCACCAACAACTCAATGAGCGTAAAACCCGCGCGGCTTGTCTTTAATTCGTTCATGAAGAAACCTTCGCCAAGATGAAGCCCGGTGGACTGAAACATCTTACATTGACGAAGCTGAAAAGTGAATGATGATTGTGCTGCCGGCTTGTCTCGTGCGACATCGCCAATCTGTTTACTTCATTTCAAGTTAAAGTATGGCGCAACCTCTTCACGCTGGATCCACGCATGAATCTCGACCTGAAAAATCAGAACGACCAATACGACCCGCCAGCCTTCAAGAAAGCCTCCTCCTCCGGCTGCGGCAAAGGCTGCCTCGTTGTCACACTCATCTGCGTGGCGATCCTCCTCATCGGCGGCACCTACATCGCGCTCAACTACCGCTCGCTCGGTGCCCGACTCGTCTCCTATGTCGTCAAGAAAACCATCGAGCAATCGGACCTGCCTGCCGACCAGAAGCAGGCCCTGATCACCCGCGTGGAAAAGCTGCGCACTGATTTCATCGATGGCAAGATCACCGATGAACAGCTCGAGCGCATCGGCAAGGAACTGGTCGAGGGCCCGCTGCTGCCGGTGGGCATGGTGCTCTTCATCGAGCAGCAGCACGTGACTCCATCAGGACTCAGCGATGATGAAAAGAAGGCGGCCCACCTGACGCTGCAACGACTGGCGCGCGGTGTCATCGAGAAGAAAATCGATTACGCCAAGCTCGATCCGATGTTTGCCGTCATCAGCACCACCGACAGTGAAGGCAAGAAAGAATTGAAGAAGAAAATCACCGACACCGAGATGCGCGATTTTCTGACGCTGGCTCAGCGCGAAGTCGATGCCGCCAAGATTCCCGAAGAGCCGTTGCAGATCGATCTGGCGAAGGAGTTTGATGCCGCTATCGAAAGGGCGATGCAGGAGCCGATTGAGAAACCGTTTTAGGGCAGAGGGCAGAGGGCAGAGGCAGCGGGCAGAGGTCAGAGGTCAGAGGTCAGAGGCAGAAGTCAGAAGTCAGAGGTCAGAAGTCAGAGGCAGCAGGCCATTGTTCACCCGCAGCGGCGGCTAGTTGCTTGGCCAGTTTGGGGCGGATGGTGATCGGAACATAAGGCTCGCGCTCCATCACGATTCGCACCACCTTGAAACCCATGCACGTGGTGGGTGTGATGGTCATCTCTTTCCAAGGCAGCAAGAGCGGGGCGTGACCAAAAGAAAATACCTTCATCACGCTGATCGCCAGGCCTTCATCGCGCACAGCAAAATGTACGACGTTGTTGTATCCGACGAATTGCCGCAGCGATAAGCTCTGCATCGCAAACGTCCGGCGACTCGGCTCTTTCTGCTTCTCATTGGCGGCGTCAAGGCCAAGCGGGTGCGGCAGTTCCCTATCTCCAGATGATGACGCACTCGCAACAGTCATCGCATAAGTTTGCGCCAATCGTCGCCAGCCGCCCAGCCTAGAGATCAGGGAGATCAGGCCAACCCAGAACGCGCACCAGGCGATGATGATCAGCACGACCAGCCCTGCAATTGCCCATGCGTTCATACATCACCTGCGATCAGTCGTGTTCGTTGCGGTCGATTGCGGTCGATTGCGGTCTGAATCACTTGCATCACTCATGCACCTGCACGACTTCCGCCTTGGCGGTTTGGGTGTCGAGCAGGGCGACGGTACACAGGTCGCTCACCCAGCCGCAGCATTCGCCGGGATTGAGGAAGAGTTTGCCATCTTTGATTTCGTTGACGACGCTGTGCGTGTGCCCGGTGATGATGATGTCCGCCTCGGCATAGTCGGCGGGTTTGAGCCAGTCGATGAAGTGATGCATCACGATGTTGCGTCCGCCGAGCCTGATCTTCAAGGGGCCTTCCACGATCTGCGGCAGCACCGCCTTGAGACCTTTGCGCTCGCCATCGTTGTTGCCATAAACACAGTACACCGGGATGCGCTGGACATCGGGAGCGATGAGCTTGGCGGCGAAGGGGGCGACGTAGTCACCAGCATGAAGGATGGCATCGACCTTGAGCCTTTCGAACATGGCGATGGCCCGGCGAAAGGTGGGCAGCCGATCGTGAGTGTCGCTGATGATGCCTAGCTTCATATATTGTTCCTCGCAAGATCAGATGAATGGACGCCCCGAGCGTACAATAGCCTATTCACGCGAATCAAACACATGACCATCGTCCTATTCCATCGCGTTCTTATTGCTGCCGCCATCGCCTTCGATGGATTCTTCACGCTGTTTTGCATCCGCAAATACAACCGCAACGGCGACGGCTGGGAGCTGGTCATGGGCATCGCCTCATCGCTGCTGACGCTGGCGCTGGTGGCTTACCTGATCCACTTCAATAAAAAAGTTCGCTCGCTGCGCATCATCATGGCAGCCCAGGATCGCCTGTGCCCGCAGTGCCAATACGACCTGCAAGGCTCACTCGCTTCCAACGCCAGATCCTGTCCCGAATGCGGCTGCGAAATCACCGAAGAGTTTCGCAAACACGCCGTGCAAGCAACCAGCAAGCCAACGTGAAACAGAACCAAACTCTGAACTTTGAGCCTTGAACTTTGAACTTTGAACTTTGAACTTTGAACCTAGAACCTACAACCCGGAACTATTCTCGATGTCTCCACGCCTGACCCAGCTCAATAAGCTTTTTGCCGCCGACCCGAAGGATCCTTTTCTGACCTATGGCATCGCCTTGGAACACAGCAAGGCGGGCCAGGCTGATGAAGCGATTGCCTGGCTCGACAGGACGCTGGTCCTCGATAGCAAGTATTGCTACGCCTACTTTCAGAAGGCGAAAATGCTCGATGAGAAGGGCGAAACCGATGCGGCCCGCGACATTCTCAAGACCGGCATGCATGCAGCGCAGGCGGCAGGCGATGCGCATGCTGCATCAGAGATGCTGACGCTGATGGAAAGTTTTTGAGCCGCGACTCAACGAGTCGCGGACGTCAGCGAACTCGTGGCCGTCATGTAAGAAGAGAAATCCCTGGGCCGCAGGGCGATGATGCCTATGGACGCATCGCGCGATTCAACACCCTTCATGCCGGTGGCGTCCGCGACTCGTTGAGTCGCGGCTCAGCTTGCGTGCTCAAGGCAGCGCAGGCAGTTCCGGCCGAGCCATCAGTTCATCGATCACCGCATTGGCCTTCCCCAGCGCCCGGCGAATCGTCTCAATTTCCATTTGTGTCGCGGCTGCTTTTTCCTGCACCGTTTCATACTGCCCCGTCAGCGACTGCTGCTGAGTGCTCAGCGATTCGTTGGCGGCGGAAATGATGGCGTTTTGCCGATTCAGTTCATCGCGGGTTTTCTCGATCAGCGAAGATCGCTTCTGTTCGTAATCAAGCTGCGCCTGGTTGTACGTCGCTTTCGACCCCGACATCCACAGCGCGATGCCTGCCACCAGTGCGAGCGCACCCGCAACGGACCAGGCGATCTTGCTGTTGCGCTGAGCAGCGACGAGATGCGTCTGCCTGGCGTCGGCGAAAAGATTGCAGGTGGCATCGAGGCGCGAGACCAGTTGCACAAAGCGATATTCAAACCCGGTGGGCGATGGCGTTGCATCGACCTGCATCGCAGTTGATGCGTTTGCATTGGCAGCCAGCGATGCAACGGGCTGCATCTGCGCCTTGGCAAGCGCCGCCAGTTCACTGGACACCGCAGGCTCCGCCGCCGGTGCGCCGTCACGCCCTTGGGCTTGCCCCTCCGCATCGCCTGCCGGCGCCGCATCCTCCGCTGCACCTGCGGACGAGTCATCCACAAACGCCTCGCGTGGTTTTGCATTGACCTGCACAGGCCCCGACTGACGGGCGAACAGATCATTAAGCCCGCGCGCCAGCCTGCGAGGCTTGGGCGAAAACGGCCGCACTGTTTCGGTGGCGGTGGTCGTAGAACTATTGGAAGTGGTATCGGTGGAAGCGGTATCGGAAACCGAGTCCGAAGAACTCGAAGGGGCGTCATCCATGACGGGAAACTCCTGTTTGATTCACACAGTGTACCAATCGACGAATCACTGGCAAAAGATGCAATGATTTGCATGGCGATCGTCGATCCATCTTCGTTCCATCGTCGTTCCATCGTCGTTCCATCGTCGTTCCATTAGCACCGGGCTAAGCCCGGTGCTAATGGAACTTGCCGCTTGCCTTTCGCCTGCACTTGTACGACAACATGACAACTCCGCTGCCTTCGCGCCAACCTTCAACCACGCCAGGATTTTTGCCATGTCGATTCACGCTGTTGCCGACCTGCTTGCCGGTAAGGCCCCGATGGATTCCACCGTCACTGTGCGAGGCTGGGTGCGAACCCGCCGCGATTCCAAAGCGGGGTTGTCTTTCGTGCATGTACACGATGGCTCCTGCTTCGATCCGATTCAGATCGTCGCGCCAAACACGCTCGCCAACTACGACAGCGAAATCCTTCACCTCACCGCCGGCTGCTCCATCATCGTCACCGGCACCGTCGTCGCTTCCCAAGGCAAAGGTCAGTCCTGCGAAATTCAAGCCCACGAAATCAAAGTCACAGGCTTCGTCGATGACCCCGACACCTACCCCGTCTCCGCCAAGCGACACACCTTCGAATACCTGCGCGATGTCGCCCACCTTCGCGTTCGCACCAACACCTTCGGCGCTGTCGCCCGTCTGCGCCACTGCCTGAGCATGGCGGTCCATCGCTACTTCCACGAGCATGGCTTCTTCTGGGTACACACGCCCATCATCACCGCCAACGACTGCGAAGGCGCCGGCCAAATGTTCAAGGTCAGCACCCTCGACATCGCTAATCCGCGCAACATTCCGCTGACGCCCGATGGCAAAGTCGATTTCAGCGAGGACTTCTTCGGCAAGCAGGCTCACCTCACCGTCTCAGGTCAACTCAATGTGGAAACCTACTGCACCGCGCTGTCGAAGGTTTATACCTTTGGCCCGACCTTCCGCGCAGAGAACAGCAACACCACTCGGCATCTCGCTGAGTTCTGGATGATCGAGCCGGAGATTGCGTTTGCGGATCTGAATGATGATGCCGACCTCGCCGAAGATTTTCTCAAATATATTTTCAGCGCAGCACTCAATGAACGCGGTGATGACATGAAGTTTTTTCAGGAACGTATTGATAAGGATTGCATCACGCGTCTGGAAAAATTTGTCAGTTCCAGCTTCGAGCGCATGACCTATACAGAAGCGATTGCACATCTGGAAAAAGCGGTGGCGTCAGGTGTGAAGTTTGAGTACCCCGTGAAGTGGGGCATCGATATGCAAAGCGAACACGAGAGGTATTTGACGGAGACGCTGGTGGGCCGACCGGTGGTGGTGATGAATTACCCCAAGGACATCAAGGCGTTTTACATGCGCGTCAATGATGATGGCAAGACTGTCGCGGCGATGGATGTGCTGGCCCCGGGCATCGGCGAAATCATCGGCGGCTCTCAGCGCGAAGAGCGACTCGATGTGCTCGATCAAAGGCTCGATGAAATGAAACTGAACAAGGCGGATTACCACTGGTACCGCGACCTCCGCCGCTACGGCACCGTCCCCCACGCAGGCTTTGGCCTAGGCTTTGAGCGGACCATTTTGTACGCAACAGGCATGGCGAATATCCGCGATGTGATTCCGTTTCCGAGAACGCCTAAGAATGCGGAATTCTAAGGGCGACGTAATACGGCGCTTGACTTGCAATTAATCAGAGATAGAATGGTGGCAACCTAATCAAGGAGTTACCACGCTATGAGCGATACACTGCTTCCATTTTACGGAAACGGAGAAGATCTCGACAAGGTCGTGATCTACTTGACGTCGAAACCAACCGGCGCAGCTGAAAAGGACATTGAGCGAGTTTTGGGCGCAAAAGCGGTTGATCCACGTAAGTACGATTATTACGACGTCATCGGGCTGTTCACAAGGACTAATGGGCTTTACCGTCTTTCACGAGAGGGCATAAATTATTCTCGTGGAGGTGTTCAGGAGAAGCGAAACATAATTGCGGAAAGGGTTAGGGCTTACGGGCCTTATATGGCGATACTGGAATGGGCGCTCCATAACAACCTCGATATGCTTGACGCGGACGCAGTCAAGCATGAATGGGTGCAGAAATTCGAGGGAGAGCTCGACGTATCAAACTCACATCGTCTGAACGCTGCGCCAATCACATTTTTTAATGCATGCCAGATGGCGGGATGGGGCAAGTATTTCATTGGGCGACGAGGGGCAAAGTCACGTTTGGAAATTGATCGTGCCGCGCTCGAACGCGAATTGAGTGGTCAAGTTGATTCAGTGCTGGATTCATCGGCGCACACTAAGGATCTATCAACACCTCCTGTCGAGAAAGAACCCGTTTTGCATAAGGCCCCTGCGGCGGCTGCTACTAGTGCGGATCGAGTGATGACAGAGCTTCAAATTACAGTTCCCGTGTTTGGCAAGATCGCGAAGTTAATCTGGCCAGACACCGAGATGACGGCCGCTGAATGGCAAAAGTTTAAGCGTGTTGGCGACGCAATGTTCTTGGATGAGTGATTAGTGTCATGGATGACCTCGCATGAAAAAGCGCATTCTAGAAAAGCATCTGCATCGCAATGGCTGCGCGTTTTACCACGCGGGTAAAGAGCATGACATGTGGATCAATCTGACCACGCTCGTGCAGGATGCGGTGCCACGTCACAAGGAAATCAAGACGGGAACTGCCCGAAGTATTTGCAAACAACTTGGAATACCGCTGCCGCCGGGGAAATGAAAATCAGGATGCACGGCTCTTAAGAAACTTACCCGCACGAATATCACGAGCCAGTTTCGCGCGACCGGCCTTGAGCGTTTTGACTGCGTCGTGAGCCATGTCGAACGCTTCCTGCACCGTTTCAGCTTGCGTGGTGATGGCCCGGTCCATGGGTGAAGTCACATTAAAACCACCCTCAGCCGCTTCAGTGAGCGTGAGGACGAGTCTGCCATCGCTGACGGTGTAGGACTTGGCCATGTCTATTTGATTATCGTACTCATCGCGCGTTTGATCAAGTGACGGGTTGAAACTTCTGTGATTTGCATATGCCGGTCATGAGCGTAGGTTGCGTCAAGGATTTCCGGAGGGGCGAAAACACACCACTTTATAGTTGGTGCCAACCAATACGCCAATGGAACTCATCGGTCGCTCCTCGATACGAATGTTTCATCAGCGACGGGCGATTACCTCAGTGCGCATTGGGCTGATGAGGAAAGAATGGGAACATGACAACGAGGGCAGTGCTTGGTCGGGCGCTCACTTTTGAACAGAAACTTTTCCGGGCAGTGGTAACCTTCTGCTATTTTCTGCTCAATGTGTTGATAATATGATTGTTCACGCCATCCCAGCGTGATTCCCGTTTGTTTTCACTTGTTTGTTTTCATCTGGAGTCGTCATGGCTTACATCATCACGCGTCGTCGGTTCATTCAGGCATCTGCTGCCGCCGCTGCAGTCACGGCCTACGGCCCATACTCCTCATTTGGCAAAGGGCCTAATGAAAAGCTCAATGTCGCCTGCGTCGGTGTCGGCGGGCGCGGAGCGGATGACCTCGGTGGCGTGCTGGGTGAAAATGTCGTGGCTGTCTGTGACATTGATGATAAGAACCTGGACCACGCCGGCCGTCGCGCTCCCAACGCGCAGAAGTTCAACGACTACCGCGTTATGCTCGACAAGGTGCACAAGGAAATCGACGCCATCGTCGTCGCCACCCCTGATCACATGCATGGCATGATCGCCTCGGCGGGCATGCAGCTTGGCAAACATGCTTACGTGGAAAAGCCTCTGTGCCACAACGTTTTTGAATGTCGCGTGCTGGCCAAGCTCGCCAAGAAGCACAAGCTCGCCACGCAGATGGGCACGCAGATTCATGCGGGGGACAACTACCGCAGAGTCGTCGAGTTGATCCAGGCGGGCGCGATCGGCAACGTCAGCGAAGTTCACGTCTGGGTGGGTAAGAGCTGGGCCGACGGCCGCCATCCTGAGGGCAAAGGCATCGAGCCGCCCAAGAATCTGCACTGGGATCTGTGGCATGGCGGAGCACCCTATCGCCCGTACACGCCCAACACCTACCACCCCGGCAACTGGCGCCGCTTCTGGGACTACGGCACCGGCACCCTCGGCGACATGGCCTGCCATTACTCCGATGTCGCTTTCTGGGCGCTCGATCTCAAATGGCCCACGACTGTCGTCTCCGATTCGCCTGACAAAGTTCACCCCGATGGCACCGCCAACAACCTGCGCGTCGAGATGGAATTTCCCGCACGCGGCAAGATGCCAGCCTGCAAATATTTCTGGTACGACGCTGCTCGCCGTCCGGACCTGATCAGCCAGGACAAAGTCATCGTGGGCGGCAAGCCCGCCAAGTGGGGCTCGGGTGTGCTCTTCGTCGGCGACAAGGGCATGCTGCTGTGCGACTACGGCCAGCGCTTTCTCCTGCCCGAAGATAATTTCAAAGAATTCAAGGCACCCGAGCCGACCATCGCCAAATCCATCGGCCACCATGCAGAATGGATCAAAGCCTGCAAAGATGGTTCGCCCACGACGTGCAATTTCGACTACTCAGGCGCGCTTTCGGAAACTGTGCTGCTGGGCAACGTGGCCTTCCGCGTCGGTAAGAAAATCCAGTGGAACGGCGAAGAGATGAAAATCACCAACGCCCCCGAAGCAGACCAGTACATCCGCGAGGAATACCGCAAAGGCTGGGCGCTCTCAGGCGTAGAAGGCTTGGTGTGAGCGCTGGGTGAAAGCCAGAGCCTGAAATGAACCACAGATGAACCAGATAAACACAGATAAAGGCACGAAGGGTTTTGATGATGTTTCAAGCCTTCTCATGATTCCATCCGTGTTCATCTGTGTCCATCTGTGGTTTCATATTCCGAAACCTTCGGGCTATTCGCGTCAATGAAGGGTGCGGGCCCGGTGTGACTTTTCACTGGCCAAGGCTTACGGATCGTGTCGATATATCATGTGTAGTGGTTTTCGTTCTTGTGTGAGAAGCCCTTGGCGACTGGAGTTTTGTTCTGATGCTCAATCTGACCGGCTCGCCATTTCGTTTGTGTGATGGTCTGTCCCGTCGCTCCTTCCTTCAAGTGGGAGCGCTGGGCATGGGCGGGCTGTCGTTGCCGCAGCTTTTGCGAGCGGAGCAGCAGGCGGGCATCAAGAAATCGAACAAAGCGGTGATCATGGTTTATATGTGTGGTGCGCCGCCGCATCAGGATATGTATGACCTGAAGATGGATGCCCCTTCGGAGATTCGCGGGCCCTTCACGCCGATCAAAACCAATGTCAAAGGCATCGAGATTTGCGAGCACCTGCCCATGATGGCGAAGATCATGGACAAACTGGTGCCCTTGCGCGCGGTGGTGGGCTCGCCTGATGGCAATCATGATTCGCACATCTGCTACACCGGGCGCGCCAAGCAGCAGGAGCCTCAAAACGGCTGGCCTAGCTTCGGCTCCAGTGTCTCGCGACTGCTGGGTTCCACCTCGCCTCAGGTTCCCGCTTTCGTTGGCCTCTCGCCTGACACCGGTCACCCGCCCTACGGCTCGCCGGGACTGCCCGGGTTTCTCGGTCAATCGCATGCCGCCTTTCGCCCTGCTGCGGAAGTCGGGCAAGACATGCTCCTGCAAGGCATTGATCTGAGTCGCCTGGCGGATCGTCGTCGCACGCTGGCAGCCTTCGATCGCATGCGGCGCAGCGTCGATAGCAGCGGCGCGATGGAAGGCATGGATACGCTTCAGCAGCGAGCGATGGATATTCTCACTTCGAGCAAACTCGCCGATGCCCTCGACCTGTCCAAGGAAGATCCCAAGACGATCGCCCGCTATGGCAAGGGCGACCCCAATCGTCATGCCGATGGCGCTCCGCTGAATCTGCAACACTTCCTCTTGGCACGTCGGCTGGTCGAGGCCGGCTGCCGAGTGGTCACGCTCAACTTCGGCCGCTGGGATTTCCATGGCAACAATCACAGCGAATGCAAGCGATATCTGCCGCTGTGGGACCAAGGCATCACCGCACTGATCGAAGACCTCCACGAGCGCGGCTTGGCCGATGACGTCAGCTTCGTCGCCTGGGGTGAGTTTGGCAGAACGCCGACGATCAATAAAGACGGCGGCCGGGATCACTGGCCTCAGGTCGGCGGCGGCCTGCTCGCTGGCGGCGGCATGAAGACCGGGCAAGTCATCGGCGCCACCGACCGCTTAGGCGGCGAAGCAGCAGATCGGCCCACGCATTTCAGCGAAGTCATCGCCACGCTCTATCACAACCTGGGCCTGGACCCCAACCAGAACACCATTAACGACCTGCAAGGTCGGCCACGCTATCTGGTGGATGATTACAAGCCGATGAAGGAATTGATCTGAGCGTATCTTCAATCGCTTGATACACACAGCAGAGGCTGGCTCCTACTTTTTTCGATTTGACCACGAAGCCACGAAGCCACGAAGTTCAAGGCAAAGTGACAAGCGCGGTAGGTCTGTTTATTGCCGCTTCATAACTTCATGTCTTCGTGCCTTCGTGGCAAAAATGGAAACAGAACGGACGCCGGAACTGGAAATAATCAACCACAGATGAACACAGATAAACACAGATAAGAGAAGGCGGAAAAGTCCAGCGCGAAACTGCCTTTCTATCTGTGTTCATCTGTGTCCATCTGTGGTTCATTTCATGGATCAAATCCATCCGCGCAAGCGAGAGAAAGAATTAGGCACTGTCCGAAAATGCAGTTGGCTCGTCCGAGCCGCAAGGCGTAAGCCTGCGGTGTATCGCACGCGTTGTCCGGCTTAATCATTTCCTCACCGTCATTTCACATTGACCTAACACTTTGGTACATTCCTCGCGCATCGGGCGGGCTCGCCGCCTTTACGTTCACCCAAGTTCACTCAGGTCTGCCTATGCGCACCTTTGCAAAACTTTTTGGTCGCTCGCCTTTCGTCCCTTTGCGGACGCACATGGACAAGGTCGAGGAGTGCGTCGCCAAGGTGATGGAGGCGGTCGAACTTTTTCTGACCGGCGACTTTGATCGGCTCGGTGAACTGGCGGAGTTTGTCTCGCGCCTGGAACACGATGCGGATCGCATCAAGAACGACATTCGCAATCATCTGCCTAAGGGCATGTTTCTTCCCGTCGATCGCGCCAGCCTGCTGGAGATTCTCTCGGTGCAGGACAGCATCGCGGACAAGGCGGAGAACATCGCCGTGCTGCTCACCTTCAAACGCTTGACCGTGCCTGATGCCATTCGCGCTGACCTGCGCGCTTTCATCGACATGAACATCGGTGCGGTCAAAGCGGTCGCGCGGGTCGTGCATCATCTCGATGAACTGATGGAGAGCGGCTTTGGCGGCGCGGAAGCTGATCGCGTCAAAGGTATGGTCGAAGATGTGGCGCTCAAGGAGCACGAAGTCGATGTCATTCAGCGGCGACTGCTCAAGACCATGCTCGCCCGGGAAGAAGATTACACCTACGGCGAATTTTTCCTCTGGACCCGCCTGATCCGCCAGATCGCGGATCTCTCGAACTACGCAGAAAAACTGGGCAACGTGATTCGCATGACGTTGGAGATCAAGTAGCCAAAGGGCCTAGGGAACAAGGGCCTAGGGCCTAGGGAACAAAGCAAAGGCTGGAGACTGGTTTCTCTTGCTCATATTCCTAGGCCCTAGGCCCTCCACCCTAGGCCCTTTTCCAAGTTAGAAGGCTAAATCAATTATGGATACGTCATCGGTCCTGATCGGACTGACCATTTTGTTCGGCTTCTACATGGCGTGGAACATCGGGGCCAACGATGTTGCTAATGCCATGGGCACGAGTGTTGGCTCGGGCGCGCTGACGCTTCGCAGGGCGGTGCTTGTGGCTGCTGTGCTGGAATTTGCTGGCGCTTTTCTTGTCGGCGCTGCGGTGACCGATACGCTGCGCAGCAAGCTCTTTGATACGGAACTGCTCGACGCCATGACGCTGGGCTGCGGCATGCTCGCGGCTTTGCTTGCGGCAGGCATCTGGTTGCAATTCGCTTCTTACTTTGGCTGGCCGGTATCAACGACGCATTCGATTGTCGGAGCGGTCATCGGCGTGGGCTGCATCACTGTGGGTGTGAGTGAGATCGCCTGGGGCGAAGTGGCCAAGATCGCTTCGAGCTGGGTCATTTCGCCGCTGCTGGCCGGGGCCATTTCTTACATCCTTTTCCGCATCATCCTGGTCAAGGTGTTTTACAAAAAGAATCCCGTGGCGGCGGCCAAAAGGATCACCCCCATCCTCGTATTCGTGGTGCTGGTGGTCATGCTTTCGGTCACCGGCGTCAAAGGCCTCAAGGGCATGTGGCCACGCTTTAACATTGCGACACCAGCGCCGGAACTCATCTGGCTTACAGCTGTGGGTATTGGCGTGATCGGTTTCTTCATCGCTAAGAAAATGCTCGGCAAGAGCCCGGCTCAAGAACAGGTGACCCCCAATCACATGCTCACCAGCTACGTGGCGCGCGGCCTGGAAAAAGCAGGCATGCACCTTCGCCGCGTGGCCGACACAGCCGAGGGCGCAGTGCAGGATCGCGCTGCCACACTGCTCAGTGAAATCGACGAACTGGCATTGCAAGCCAGGCAACAGGCGATGCAGGCTCCGCCGCAGTCCGAGTTCCGCGAAGTCGAGCGCATCTTTTCCTACCTCCAGATTCTCACCGCCTGCTTCGTCGCCTTCGCCCACGGTGCCAACGATGTCGCCAACGCCATCGGCCCGATGGCTGGGGCGCTCGATGCATTTCGCGATGGGGTGGTCCACGCCAAAGCAGCAGTGCCCGCCTGGCTGCTGGCGATGGGCGGCGTGGGCATCGTCATCGGCCTGGCAACCTGGGGCTGGCGCGTCATCGAAACCGTCGGCAAACGCATCACCGAACTGACCCCCACGCGCGGCTTCTGCGCCGAGTTCGGTGCAGCAATCACCATTCTCGTCGCTTCCGTTTTAGGCTTGCCTGTCTCCACCACACACACTCTTGTTGGCGCAGTCCTTGGCGTGGGCCTGGCGCGCGGCATCGGAGCGCTGAACCTTTCAACGATGCGCGACATTGTCGCCAGTTGGATCATCACCATTCCCGCAGGTGCAGGTCTGGCGATTGTGATCTTCTTCATTCTGCGCGCGATCTTCATCTGAAGACAGATGATCGGCACGCCCATATAGCCCCGGCTTTAGCCGGGGTGACTCAACCGATTTCACACCGTTTCCCGTAATACAAATGCAGTGGTACGTGACGAGCCACGACCGTGAGGGAGTGGAAGAATCAAGGCGCAATCCCGCTTCCTGACGGGCGCGGCTTGTCACGGCAACGCTAGGCTTGATGTCGATTTTCACTAGCTCGTGACTCAATGATTTCACACCGTTTCCCCGGCCAAGGCCGGGGCTATATGGCAATCACCTCGCAGCCTTCATGAACGCCGCGACGCGCTGAGGATCGACAGGATTACTGGCGACACCATCCACCTTGAGCGCGGTGCCGACGATGATGCCGTCGCAGTACTGGAGGAATTGTTTCACACTCTTGGCGCTGACGCCGCTGCCGACGAAGACGGGCGTGCTGCCCGCCGCGGCCTTGATGCGTTTGACGTGATTCAGATCGGCGGCCTTACCGGTGCCTGCGCCGGATGCGACCACACCATCCGCCAGGCCGCGGTGAATCGTGTCATCCAGTTCATCTTCAATTGCTCTACGCTCACCCAACGGCGATGAATGTTTCACATCCACATCAGCCATCACCTGGATGTGCTGCGCACCAAGTGCAGCCCGATCGCGTTGAAGATCGTGCGCGATGCCTTGCATGATGCCCTGATCGGTGACGCGTGCGCCGCTGAGAATGTTGACGCGAATGAACTGAGCGCCCACCGCCTGCGCAATTGCCAGCGCGCTGCGGCCATCGTTGCGAAGCACATTGATGCCCAGTGGAACTTTGATGATTCGCTTCACCTGCGCCGCCAGCGCGGTCAAATGAGCGACAACATAAGAAGGCACCGGCCCGGGATAAAATGGAGCATCGCCGAAGTTTTCGATCATGATCGAATCGATGCCGCCGTCGCTCAGCGCTTTGGCATCGGTCAGGGCACGCGCACGAACTTCGTTCAGATCACTTGCAAAGCGCGGACTGCCCGGCAGCGGTAACAGATGCACCATGCCGATGATGATTTTCGATTTTTCAGGCCAGAGTGAAAGCATGAACACAGTGTAATCAGGGACATCTTATTTAGCCGTTCGCCTTGGCGAACGGAGTAAACATCCTCTCGCGCTTTGCTATGCTTACGCGCATGGCACTTTCACTGGGACATGGCAAAGCGCTCGACACCACCGGCATCGGCATCCACGAGCAGGATCTGCCTCCGTTTGCTCAAGGCCAAATTGATGTTCGCGCCTGGTTCGGCGAAGAAGGCAGTGAAGCTTTTTCGCGCCCGCTGGAACTGGAAATCGGCTCGGGCAAAGGCACCTTCCTCGTGCAGCAGGCCACGCTCACACCGCACCTCAACTACATCGGCATCGAGTGGGCCCTGGCGTTCTGGCGCTTCGGGGCTGATCGTTGTCGTCGTCATCAACTGACCAACGTGAAACTCCTGCGAGCCGAGGCAGGCTTCTTCATTCGCAATTACGTTCGCGATGCTGCCCTGCAACAGGTACACATCTATTTCCCAGACCCTTGGCCCAAGGCCAAGCACAACAAGCGAAGGCTGATCCAGGCTCCGTTTCTGCGCGAGTTGTATCGCGCGCTCATGCCGCAGGGCCGCATTCGCATTGCGACGGATCACAGTGACTACTTCGCATGGATGGAAGAACACGCAGCGCAGGTGGGCGATCTCTTTGAGCGGCTGCCGTTTGAAAGCCCTGATTCTGCGGGCGAAGGCGAACTGGTAGGCACCAACTTCGAGCGCAAGTATCGCCGCGAGGGAAGACCGTTTAATAGCATGATCCTGCGCAGGATTGGAAGTTGAGTTTTGATGAATCTCTAATCGCAAATCGCAAATCTCAAATCACAAACAAATTCCAATGGAACAGAAGCAGAAAAGAATCAGAAAACAGAAGCTACTCTGATTCGCTCGGATTTCGCATTGGAGCTTGTTTGTGATTTGAGTTTTGTGATTTGATCCATTTCTCCGGCGGCAGTTGCGTGCCAGAATCGCACACTCCCGATTGCTCCCCGCCCTAATTCCCGATATATTTCGTCCTCACCTTCTGGCTGCGAGAGATTGTGGTCTCTGGCCGGGCCAATCACTTGATGTTTCGGAGACTTCCCATGCTGCGTCAAATGCAATCCTTGTTCCTCATCGGCCTCCTTCTGATCACCACCGGCTGCGGCTCGCCAAGCCCGGTAAAAGTCAGCGGCTCCACCGGCACCGAGCCTGTTGAAATCCTCCGCCAGCACATGGGCAACGATGAAGCCTTCGCCAAAATCGGCGGCACCCTCCTCAACAGCGCCAGCGATACCACCGCCAACCTTGGCACGCTGGCTCCCGACTTCAACACCGAAAGCGTCATCGTCGTCGCTCTGGGCGAAGTGCCCACCGCTGGCTTTGGCATCACGATCACCGGCGTCCAAAAGCAAGGCGACAAGGTCTTCGTGCAGTTCAAGACCTCACAGCCCGGCGATGTGGCCGCACAGGTCATCAGCTATCCGTTCGCTGCCGTCGCAGTGCCCAAACTCACCGGCACACTGTTCCTCGAAGAGAGCAACTGATTCGTCAGATGT
>ENA-ORBV01007614-ORBV01007614.1-microbial-mat-metagenome-genome-assembly--contig:-NODE-7614-length-18548-cov-5.854583_pt1 | contig 18548 bp, 18 predicted proteins | sample MGYA00237777_ERZ505514 | MGnify/ENA primary metagenome ERZ505514 (study PRJEB26160, sample SAMN06269048) | microbial mat metagenome | isolation source: Oligotrophic lake microbial mat | place... | reverse complement strand
GATTAGAAGTGCCGGTTCTGGTCGAGCAGCGCGAAGGGTCACCACTGGATGCAAAGAAGTTATGATCTGTCCTATGTAGCTTACGACGAAAAATTAGGAGCTGGCCCAGTCCGCCAGGCATCCATTGTGTGGATAAAAAAGCCCACAGTACTGCAGCGTAGGTTTCGGTGTTGTTGTTGGCTTTGTTTCCGACTTCAATGTCAACAGCTTTCTGCGTCATGTGTTCGTTATAGTTGGACCAAATCCACTTTATCATTACGTGTTTTTGCATTGATTGATTACCATACTGTACTATACTGTAGTACCAGTACGCTGTACAATCAGCTGCAAGGAATGAATTAATACCAGAAGTGTTACGTGCGTCATACTACGGTCGTACTACTAGCTAGCTAGCTAGCTAGTAGTAGTACCAATACTGCGATAGCTAGCTAGATAGCTAGCTAGGAGAAAACTGTAAGTGCGTTGCACGCGTATGTTAGCTTTTTGTTTTTCGGAAGCAAGTCATTCTCAAGAAAGGACGGCCAAGTTGGAACACCCAGTTGTTCATTCTTTTCGAATGGAAAATGGCACATACCAAAAGACTTCTTTATGCCATAGCTGGCTCTGGTCCGTAAAGGAGGAATCCATGGCTGGTGGAGAGCACCTACGGACGATTCGCAAAAAGAAAAAACGTTGAAAATTGTGAACGGAAATTATTCATTCTTGACATATCAAAACCTCTTTTTCTCCCTCTGCCCTTGACCATTTCTATATTTGCTGCTTTTGCCTTTTCTTTTCTTGCTGTTCGGATTGTGGTGGTTCTGCTTTGTACTACTACTAGCAGTAGAAGGATTTGTCAATCGCTGCTTTTTGTTGGCACTACCAGTAGGACATTGTTGTCCATAACTACTTATACTGAAACTTTGGACAGTGGCATGTTGTCGTTTCTTTTTGCGTTGTCGTGGATTGGGTCGTTTTTCTGTAGGAATGGCCCCCATTTCCTTTAGTTCCTCAAGAGAAGTTGCCAATTTGGGTTTGGGTCGATCCTGATCCTTCCATTCCATGTTCTCCCAATATTCTTTGGCAAGTTTTGCCTTGTTCTTTCCCAATCCACAAAACCACAAGGAAGCAAATGGCGATGTTTCTTTGCCCGTTCCTTCGGGATGATGGTAATCATATGAGACGGAAGGTATGATGTACACAACATCCTCGTCTTGTCGCTCCTCTTTGGTTCCTCCCAACAGCAGGCGACGACGATAATATTCTCGCGATGCGACATAATTGGGCATTAATAAAAAGAAACACTTATCGGCCTCGTGAAATTGTTGAAAACAAAATTCCAAACATTGATCCTTGTGTTGCTCCGAATAGGGTGGATTTGTGATGAGCGTGTCAAATATTGGCAGAGTCTTGTCCAAAATGTCTTGATAAAAGTCACGTTTTCGATGGATTATATTCTCAAAACCAAGGTGCTGGAATAGTGTGGTGGTTTGTCCATTACAGTAGTAGGGATCATAAATTATATGCTCTTTGCGCGATTTTCCCTCTGCCAAAAAGTCGAGAAGGGGGGAAATGTCTTCGTATGCCTTGAGAGGTGTTTCAAAATGATCATTGTAGTCCACTTGGTAGGGGAAAGTCGGCGCCCACGGTCTCTTCTTCTTGTGTTTGTTGGGACTGCTAATTCTGTCTCTGGTAGGTGATGGAGGAGGCATTCTTGTGCTTCTAATAGGTACGTTGTAACCAGGAAATGAAAGGAGGGGGAGTCAGTGGCGGGTGAATGGTCATGGTCGTTGGATGGCATCCCGTGTCATGATGGGTTTTGCGAACCCAAATTATTTAATTCGAAAATTCAACAAACTACTTACGGGCTATCATCGGGCGTGGCTCTTCCTTTTTCCTTGTCATTTGCTACCAATTCGGCAGACCTAACAGTGATAGAAGAGCATCAACAGTTGCCATTGTGAGAGAAGAATTCAAATTCTTATTTTGTGCACGGTGGTGTGATGGTGATGCCAGAGGCCAGAGCTAGAGCGAGTACTCACTGAATTCTTTCTCTTGTAGAATGACGAACCATCTTTCCACATTCATCAGCCTCCACAGCTGTACCCATAGTGGATCGATCAACGTCCTTCATTTGACTAAAATATAGATCACGAGGCTCCATGTTTGACGGAAATTAGCTCATGGTTTGAACGAAATTCTTTCAAGTAATCAATGACTGTCAAGCGATCCGAGTGCTTTATTTGAATAATGGATGATGATGAGTACTATTAGTACAATTACTATTAGTACTTGGACGGATGCGACGAATTAATAGTATTCACATTAGTTTGACGAGTGATTCTCGTAGAATGCCACGTACAATTGTACTTGGTAATTGTTGCACGCTTAGTTAGCCTGTTTTGCGGAAACAAGCCCTCCGGCCTAGAAAACGCATGCATCAGCTATGTAGGTGCTGGGTTCAAGCCCTGGTCTCCTTATTTTTTACATTTGTTTTTGAAGAACTCTCTTCAGCAACAAACAAAAGGAACAACACAAAAAGAAAACTGCGATTCTATTAATGCTGTTAATTTGCTAAGGCTAATGGAGAAAGAAGCACTTGCCTAGAAGTATTCATTTCATTCGCAGCAGTTATATTACATAGAGTATCTTTGGAACCAACGCGCAACTTTTCGAATTCTTTCATCAAAAAATATCAGCGAAATATAGGCAAGGTTTTCTGGTCGCGGCAAAGGCCTTCCATCATGTCATCATCTGGAGAAGCAGCAGCAGCAGCAGCAGCGGCAGCCTCTAGAACTGCAGGAAGTCATGCAGCAGCGCCCGCAGTAGTAGTAGCAGTAGCAGCAGTAGCAGCAGCAGCAGCAGCAGCAGCAGCAGCAGCAGCAGCAGCAGCAGCAGCATCTTTACCACATCAACCACCAACAGCAGTACCTGCAGAAGCAGCACCTTTACCAGAGCGACCGCCAAGAAGATTCTCATCTCGTCGAACACGTGGCATCCCTTCACGCAACCATGGCAGCGTGCCGATTTTAAATTTTCGTCGCCCTTGGACCCTACACTATATAGATATTGGTCATTGTCGGATCCAAAAATGCACAGCTCGTGTCCAAAATGCTACACCACGCGAGATTGAAAACATGAAAATTTCCTTTTGTTCCATGGCTATTAAGGCGAGTACAGCTTATGGGCCCAAGGCCAAGCAAGAACGTGATTTGATTGCCTATGTCCGTGCCGTCATGGCCCGTGGCGTCGATCCCAATGATCAGGATATCACGACCAGTGTCGCTACTGCAACTACGTGTGATGATACTGTTTTCCACCACCATCAGTTTCGAACGGCCGTGGCAGCGGCGGCCTATTATGGGTATACCAACCTCTTGGAAGTCTTGTTGCAGGAAGGCAAGTGTTCCGCTTTGGGAGGATATCCGCATGCATTGTTGGCTGCCGTTTCCAATGGTCAGCATGAATGCATCCAATTGCTCTTTCAATATCGCTCCAACGAACTCGTTCCACTGCTGCAACGAGAAGCACAATCGCAAACCAAAGTATTGAGCACTCTGCGAAAAGCCATTGCCCGAAAGGATCTTTGGAGTATTCAATATTTGCGAGAAAAGGGGCGCGTCATGGTTTCCGACTTTGACTTGTTGCAGGATTGTCTGCGCAAGAATTTTGTGGATGTCGCCTTGAAAGAAATGTATCCGACCACAAAAAATCTCAAGCGTTGGAGGAAAGAGTTACACTGGACCTTTCCTGCTACCGATCGTCGCCTTTTGAATTGGTTGTATCATACCGTTGTCCGAGATTGGGAAAACAACCACAGCAACAACCGGCAACCACAATTGCCACCGGAATTGTGGCTCCGAGTGTTTGGTTTTGTGGGTCGCTTTTGGTGGGCGCCCTATGCCTTTGTGGATGGGAGTTTTGTAACAAACAAGGACAACAACTGTATATTCTCCTTGGCATAAAAATCTAGCTAGAATGGGGCCCTCTACTTTTCCCCCAATGGTTGGTTGGCCATTTCGCAAATCTGCAAGAAATAGTATTATGTTCAAACTAAACATCGAAACCAGAAGGTAACAAGAGTAGTTGCAGTTTACATTGCGCACTGTACAGAATTCCAACAAGTTCGAAAGCATACAAGTAACAAGACGATTCATTGGTAGTTTATCTATTTCACGCTGAGATAACATGTACTAGGAATCCTTTGGCGGTTCTACTGCATACATTGTCAGGTGGGTGATACAAATTTCGAGTAATACATAAATATATAGCTAGTTTGCAAGTATGTAAATTATCCTGTTGGCAAGATATCAATCAATGAACGGCAGGAACCTTGGCGCGAATGTTGGCCATCAACAGCTCCATCCCTTCCATTTTGATGGGTGCAGCTGCTGTTGGGCCGGCAGTGGGGCGCGCTGCGAAGTGTTGTTGCATGCTGCTGCGGCTGTGTTGGCTGTCATCTAGAACCGTTTCTTCTTCATAGTAGACAATGTCATACACGTCATCGTCCAGGATGGTAATTTCATCATATTCGGATGCACCGGCATCATCTTCTACTTCTTCTTCCTCCACATAGTACGTGACAACTTCTTCATATTCATCTTCATCATATTCGTCTTGATCGTTGTCAGGGACAGGTACCGGGAGTTGTACCACTGGCGCAGGCGTGGATGCTAGAGCAGGCGCAGGCGTGCGCACATGTACAGGCGCAGGCGCAGGCACTGGCGCAACCGGAGCACCAAGGACCGCAGGAGTGGGCGTAGGGGCAATGACAGGAGCTCCCAAAACGGGGCGGGATACTGCTGCTGCTGGGGGCGCGGGTGATCCAAGGACCGGGACTGGAACCATTTTGGACTCGGCCTGTTCTGGACTTGGGGCTGGAGCCGTGTTACATACACTGGGGGGTACAGGATCGATTGTTGTTGTGGAGATAGTAGCGACAACAGGCAACTTGGTAGGCACGCGTGATGGCAACGCCAAAGCCTTTGGTGCAACGCGTGCTGTTGTAGCTGGCCGGGTCGGGAAACTGGCGGAGAACATGGATGGCAAAGAAGGTGCAGCTTCTTTTGGCTGCGAGATATCCTCTCTTGTTGGAGGCTGCTGCTTTTGGTTCGATACTGGAGCGGGCGTTGTTGATGTCGTTTCAAAGTGAGGCAGCTGGGAATCTTTCTCCTGCTTCTTTTCGATGCGTGGTGGCACAGTGGATTCTTCCTCCTGCTCGACAGTCTCTGGTACAGCTTCCAATGGAGTCAATGGCATTTTGGTGGCTTTGCCCTTTTTCTTTTTGCCAAATGTTTTGAGAATCTTTCGACCCCATCCATGATTCTTTTTGGTCGGATGAGCAGTGGGGCTGGCGGGGTTGGAATTGGAACTAGAAGTGGATCTAGGAGGCATCTTTTTCACTAAGTTGTTGGTGGCAGCCGCGGAAGGGAATGGTTCTTCAATATATGTAGTGGTGACTTCTGTGACTTTTTGGCCATTAACGATTCTCGTTTTGGATTTTCGGACAGTCTTGACAATAAAGCCAGGTTTGGGTACTGGCTTAGTTACAGTAATGTTAGGCCGCCCCGAAGTGGCGGTTTCCACAACAGTTGTTGTCACGGTTTGCTTTGACGGGGAAGGAGAGGCAACTGCATCCTTCTTGGATGCCGCTGTAGGCTTGAAAAACGATCTTCGTGTGGACGGAGTCTTGACAGTCATGGTGGATGACAAATCACTACTGTTTTCAATCTTTTGTTCGTTCGGATAATCCAAAGAATCCGCAAAGCCGACATTGTCTGGACTTGCTGCTTGAACTTTCATCATGGTTATTGCGGTGTACTATTTCAATATCTGGCTGTAGCTAATAGAGTTGTTTGTTGTTGTAAGTCTGTTGTTTTGAAAAATTATGGTTTGTTTTCTGGTTAGCCATCACGCCCATCAGGTCAGTATCGCGTTTTCTTCTATGTCAGTCTTGCCCTCCTTCGTGGAGCGACCTGGATGCAAGATCCAAAGCAAAAGCTCATGTGGCCAACTTATTTAGGTTTTTTTAGTTTCAGGACATAAGGGGCTTCGGATTGAATGTTCCAGCGAATGAGCAACCAAGATTTCCAGGGGATACTCCGCTTCCTTCGGTACAAAATCTACAGGAATTAGGAAACACGCACACGATATCGACGACATCCCCGATTCAAAGAGCGGTTCTAACCGGTTCTGGACCAACTTACCACAAAGGCCCCAAGAAAGTGGATGTGATTGTTGTTCATGTGATTGATAACATGTTCACACTGGTTATCCCATGACCCATCAACAACATTTCATAGGATTTTGTTTCATTGAGAGGTTTCAATGAATCAAGTTGGACCCAAGGTTTGTGTCATCTGAATTGATGTGCATGGCATTGAACCCATCAAATGTGTTGGTTGATTTGCCAATCAGAGTTGTCCCATCACACATTTCATGTACAAAACATTGCCCTGCCACCACTGCTGCCACGTCTGACAGTTCTTCCCCAACTGATTCATCAACACATGAATAAAATTTCGTTGCCACGAATGACCGCCACCAGAGCTGTTGCACCTGCTTCAACAGCTCACGCCACACCAACTGCTGCAAACCTCACCACTGCATAAACCCCCAAGTCAGATCAAGGGGTTGCTTCACCAAATGCTCCGGTTACATCTTTCACAGCTGGATCCAAGACTTATGCCCCCTTTTGTGTCAAAGTCATCAAGAAATGATTCATTGCCGCCAAAATGTTGAAAAAGAAAAAAATGTGAGGCAACATGTTTAGGACAACAACACACCTTTGTCTGTGAGGACAGAGTGTCCCTGAACCAACCAACACTTGGTAGCAATTTGCACAAATCCTCAGCAACAGATGACTGCACAACATGCACATGTGTTAAAATGCGCCAAAGAAAGTGCTGCTGTCTAGGGTCACCTGCACCCCCCTGTTCCCAAGTCAAAGCTAACCATAGGAGCAACAAAGAGGGAATTTGTTGTCTTGGCAGCTAGCTCTTCTTTGCATTGGCTTCAACTCAATCCATGATTTTCTCATCTGCCACTAAACAAATTATTACCATTGTGCTGATTGTGGATTGTAAAGATCTGGGTATTGCCTTCATGCATTGGTGACTGAATCAATCATGATTCAAATTTCCACTCCATTGATTGTAGCATCCACGGATCAACCCGACTGCTTCGAGTTAGTGAGCGTCCCATGGCATCCAACGTCATTGAATTCAAACAACAACAGAAAAAATTGGCGCGTAGATCGCAATAAATCGAGACCAAAACAAGATGAAATAGTTACGTGTTGTGAAATTGGCGCCCAAACCAATCAATGGAAGGACGAGGATGATGGGTTACATATTTTTAAATTTGTGATGGAGCTCGGAGTTGATGGCGCAAGAATACACATAACAACAACAACAACAACAAAGTATACACTACAGTATATACTCCGTATCACAAAGTACTGGTAAACAAGAAGTAATATAGTACAGATCAAGAGTGTTATTGATTCAATTATTCTTGGAAATAGAGGTTGTGGATATTTAAAAACCTTTCAAGACACATACTATCAAGATGATTAGCAGCAGCGATTGCAACAGTGTCAGGAACAATGATCCATTGCCCGGCCGAAAGCGACACCTAATAGGATCCAACCCCAAAGATGACGCTCCACACACCCATGACATCAATGATAGTTACGATAGTAGTGGTACGAGTATGAGCGAGACGAGTCTCAAAAAGGAACGGGATCCACTGCCTGGTGGCCGCCGTGTGGCCTTTTCCAAGCTCCCCGAAAAGACCGCCAAGCACAAACCTTTGTTGGCTCCCGTCAATGAGACCACTACGAAGAAATCTGTGACAGCTCCTCCCACAGCCGAGGCCGAAGCCTCCGCGGCTCGGGTGGCGTCTTACGTTTCCATGGCCAATGACTTGCCCTGTCAACAACGACATTTGACCATGTTGCAAACAACCTTTGGACAAGCCATTGGGGTCATTGGGACGCAAGTGCTTTATGGAACCACGGCCAATGCCCTTGCCTTGTTGGTGACGTATTCGGGTGACGAAGGCGGCACCTGCGCCTTGTTGTTTGGTGAAGCGGCGGGTGGTAAATCTGCCATGTGGGTCATGATGATTCCCGTCTTGTTCATGTTGATGGTCAAGATTTTGGTCGCCTTGTTTGTGGCGAGCAATTTGTTGACCATTTTAAAAACCACATTGTTGCATCGCCAGTTGGGAGGCATTCAAGTCGAACTCTTTGGTGTTCAATCCGTTCCCAAAAAACGGCGTTCCCCCAACAAGGAACGAGTCTATATCAATACAGCCCAGTACCAAGTGGGGGAGGAAGTCTATCAATACTACAACGAATCTCCGACGGCTCTACATGTCGTCTCCTCCTCTGATCCGGCGACTATTGCTGACGGTGGTACGTCGGACGGCGTTGCTACTGACATGGTTAGCAGTAGTTGCAATGACCCCAGTCCAAGTTGTTGGACACACCCCGCCTTTCCCCAGCTTGCCATTGGCACTGACCAAGCGGTCGCCAGTGAACCCACATGCGTGCAAATTGGCGGAATTCTGGGCGTGTGCGTCATGGGACAAATCACGCAACTGGTTCTGGAAATGTTGTGTGTGGCATCCCAAATGGGAACATGCATTGTCATTTCCTTGGTCTTCCCATGGCTTTTTGTTTTGGTGGCGTCCTTTACTTGTTTTGGAGGGCCCGAAGTCGACACGCTCCATGGTCTTTTTGGGTGTGCATGTAGAAAAGATAAAACCGATTATCGCCAACAGAGTTTGGGTTGTCAGCCTGCCGCCGTCTATGACCTTTTTGATGGGGACAAGGAAGAAACAGATAACGAAGAAGGAGGAGGGCACATGGAAATGAAATGCCAGCCACCTCAGAACACCATCTATGATCTTTTGTGGGGCAAGACAGAGCACAAGAAAGATAGCACCTCTGAAAATACAGGATATCAGCCTCCTTCGCCTTCTCCTGCAGCTCCTCCTGTGGTTCAAGATGAAGGGATAGATTGGGCTGCCTTTGATAGAAAACGTCAAGAGGCAAAGCACCCTGTTGTCGCACAGGAAACGCAACCATCAAACGCTGACGCTGAAACAGCGTTATCGGACAACGGACCCGCGTTATCGGGGACTGGAATGGACCTGTCGAATGTGGGGATCACAGTGCCGGAGGCGGGAGAATGTGAAGTAAGCTTCGACAAGGAATGCATGGATAATTCAATTCTTCCTGAGATTGTGTGACTTTCTGTGCCATCCACCAATCCCTGAAAAGTGGAAGAATCTACATCGCACATTTGTTTTTTTTTCACGTATGCATACATAATATACCAAATTTGGCATCGTGGGTATGGCGCGTCAGATGGGCAAGATACAATTTCTCTTCTGGCACCAGCACAATACATAATCATCCTACAATCGGTGAGGAATCACCAGAGGTAGCTTTAAAAAAAATGCTATTCTAGTCGCTAGCTTGCTTGTAGCTAGGAGGAGGGTCCTCGTCTAGTCTTCTCGTTGCTCTTGAGGCTGGCGTTTCCATATAGTATCCAATATTATGTCTCTGTGTGGGCCAACAAAATAGTCGAGAGATTGAAAACAACGGCGCGTCGACCTCGTGTATTGTTCCTGTAGGAAGATGTTTGCCCAACCCATCCGGAGCATGCACGGAACGGAACTACTCTTCGTCTTCTGCCACTGCTAGTGGTGGTGCTTCACTTTTTTAGTGCAGCTCCCTCCCTTGCTGACTGTTTCTGCTTACCTCATGCTCATTTGGATCCCCCCTGGTTTGACAACGCTCCTCTACAAAATTGGTACTTTTTCATAGCGACGAGCCAGGAGGGTGTCGGTAACTCCGTATTTGACGGTCACGACGAAATAAAAGCTCAGCATTCCATTGTACCAGAAATTACAAAGAAAGAAAACTTGACACCATCCCACAAAGGAACATGTGGTGTCATTGCCAAAGGCCCATATTCGTTGGGATGTTTCTTGGGGCACTAAATAATTGCTAACCGGATAATAGCAACTCGATAAAAAGTCACCAATACTGAGCCCCAACAAAATACGTCGGTAGGGAGTCGTCTTTCCTGCTGTCAACACCATGTAAATGATCTGAGAGGAACCCAAGGCACTCAGAATGGAGGGGATAAAGTACAGTATGTACAAAGCCTTTTCTTGGGCATCCGTCAAACTGGAAATGTTGCGGGGATCCACTTGGCTCAAGTCCACCATCCTGCTGCTGAGATGTCATATAGTGTTTTGTTTTCTCTTGTCGCTTGTTGTGCAAGCAAGATACATTAGAGAGCCATTGGAACAACAATCTAGCTGCTAGAGAAGCTCGTAGTAGCACTTATAGAGAGAATAAAAAATAGAGGACCCGTCGACAGAACAAGATTAGTGACTGCATCACGGGAGCTATCACGGGCTTATTTCATCAGATACACTAGCGAGTACGTCGTAGTAGATTTCGGGTACGGTTGAGACGACTGACAGCTTGACTGACTCTCCTTTAGTGCGTGCTCCCCCAACAATTTCCGATCTACGGTGTTCCGGAAGAATCCACCCAACTGAAATCAACGCGCTTGCAAGACGACATGACAGTTTTAAAGAATCTGAACCCTAACTTCTTGGGCTAGAGTGAAGCACAACAAAAGCATTTTACTCTCCCTGAGGTGTCTTTCAGTTCTCTGCGAATACTAGTACTTTGTCTTCAGGGCTTTGAGCTCTTCCCCCCTATTTGCAAGTGGGTGGCGGCCAGGCCTGAGATGCATGCATCCGCTGATTCATTTCCATGCAGTGCATCAGCTCCGTCAAAGCCGAACTGAACTCTGGTACCCATGCCCGCTCTCTGTCAAACAGAATACCTAGAAAGTAGCAGCAGTAGTACTCTCCAGCACAGTCGCAAGGAATATCTAACTGAAGTATAAATAGTTCGCTACACAACAGATTGGTCAGAGACAATGTATTATTTTATGCTTATGCATATAAATATGTAGGATGTGTAGGATATGTAATTGATCGCATGCAAGTATGGGGGCACTATACATTCATTTTATTCGTGAACGTTTGGGGTTTGTGTGTGTGTGTGTACTTGTTTGTTTGTACAATGTCATAGCATGGAAAAGGGACTTTTGGTGTGTGGAGATATCAAGTCTTTGGCAAGGCACTTCAGATACTTTGCGAGACTCGTGATTGGTGGAGCGTGTTTTTTGTACAGTGTAGATGCATGCAAAAAGGTGGGCTTGCAAATAACGAATGGATGCTCTAAACTTCCATGCGAGTAATGGTGGTAGGAGAAGTGTGGTAAGAGCTCCTTCGTTTCGCACCCACGGAAGAACTTTCGTTATTGTTGTTTACGCAGATAGCAACTGGCGAGGTGGCCACATTCATGGCAACAGATGGAGTGGTGTTCTTAGTCACGGCACTGCAGAGTCTGGATTGGACATGATGAAAGTGGTGGGATTGACGATTGATTTTACCCGCCTCGGCCAGAATGGTACTGGCATATCCTAGGACATGCTTGTCCTGACATTGTGCCTCCAAAGCATTCATGAGACTCGCATACGCCACCGTCGAGGCGGGAATGGAAATCATGGTCTCATCGGCAATGGCCAATTCCGTTTGGAAGCGACTGATTTCAAAGAGGGTAGCGCTTGCTGTTTCATCGTCATGTCCCAAGACACCCGCGGGTAATAGTCGCAAAAAGTCTCGGACAAACGAAAGAGCAGTGGGAGGATTGACCAACCACCCAACGGCACTCAATATGTGGGTTTCCATGGCTTCCACTTCCTTGGCCGAATGGGCACCTCGGCTTAGATTCGAGACGAGCTCAGCACTCATGACTTCCGGTTCATGAACTTTGACAGCCGTATAAAGGCACGTCATGGCGGCCAATTGAAATTGGGTTCTCGAGTTGAGACACAAAGCAGCTCCTGCAGGCGATGCCAAATAGCGATCCAAAATGGACATGGCAATGGCGACGGTTTCTCGGTTAAACTGACAAAAGTCAACCACCTATTTGAATGAAGGAAGCGAGATAAAGAGAAGAAGGTGAGTGAGACATGGTCATTCAGAGGGGTATCCAAGCAAAGTGGGATCTCCAAGCACTTATTATCCGTCATTAAGAGCAGATAACAGGCACCTTTGATATCTCCCAGTTGAACGATACAAGGATTGCAACATACCTTATAGCACCATTGTGCCATTTTTTCACGGCAGTCTTTGGTCACGGCATAACTGCTGCTGGAGGCAGAAGCAGAGATGGGACCCAAAGCAGGGTTTTCTGCTTCTGACTGTTCTTGATAAAGATAGTCTCGGCAAGTATACGAGACCGATTCTTGTCGTCTCATGGCTGCCAGAGTCATGATGATGCTTTCTGTATTGTCGGACATGGTGGTAAGTTAGTTAATTATATACTAGATGAGAGTCTATTATCTGTGATGGATATATTATCACGCGGAACGCGGTTCATTCGTTTCTTTGACGCGGTATGTTTTTTGTGAGCAAGAACGAAAATGCCTGCCAAAAAGAAGATTGAATAAGAAAGCAATCAAAGCAACCTGCAACTACAACGTACCTACTACTAGCTAGTACTAAAAATACACGTATTGCGGATTCTGTTACAAAGAAAGAAGCAGGTGGCTTTTGGCAGCAGATTTCGAGATATCCCGGTCATTCTCATTTATTCGGTCGCAAGGGTGGATTTCAGGCGTTACGCCAGGTGCACCACCACGAAGTCGGACAAAAAACAGGCATTTTTGAGGAACGTGATCGGCGACACCGAACAAAAACGAACGCCGGTATACCAACTTACTGTACTCTTACTGTGCATTCATCTCCATTCAAAATGACCGGTACGATTTCACTCCGACGAAGGAAAATGTCCTGGAGCATGTCTTTATTCCTTCGTCGTTCCCATTCAAAGATACTTTTGGCCAGAGTACTCTTTTGGTTAGCTAGAGTAGCTACTGGAGTAGAAACCGCTCGTAACCGTAGGACTTTTGCCGGGTCGTGTCTCATCCCGCCAGTGACTGATTGAAAGATTGCGTGGGCCTGGTGCCGAATACGTACATGGGGTACGTTTGCTGCCAGCAGCTTTTTGGCTATCGTATTACATTGCACTTACGTACTGTACATCATGGGGTACGTTTGCTGCCAGCAGTTAATAATTTGGCTACTACGTTATGGCCACTAGCTACTACTAGCTAGTAGCGAAATCTACATGACGTACCTACGACGCGGAGTTTCAGCCATCGGACATCCTTGCAATTGGCCTGTCACACTCTAGGAATAACTAAATAAAGTGCATGATGCTTGGTGAGTATAGATGACGTAGTTGCCAAAATTGGAACATCTAACACTCTTTTGAGTTGCCTTTTCATTAGTAGGAAATCCACAGAGATATCAGTGGAAATGACTTTTTCTCAAAAACGTGATCTATCTTTCTGGCTGTTGGCGGACGAACACGAAGGGTATCTGTTGCCTCGAAGCGAATTGTTGCTTCTTCACAGAAGCGGGGGGAAGCAGAATGGATCAAAGCAACTGCAACTTGCTGCTTCTTTTCACAACAAAGAAGAAGCTTGGATAAACTGCAACTCATGATGAATAATTCGCCCGGATTGAGGAACGTGATCCGTTTATTCGGCAAGTTGATCGATCAATCGTGTTTTTGAATTGCTTTTTGACGGACCAACAACAGAAGCTTTCTTTCTACAGCACGACGTACGGTAAGACACTTGTGACCAAGGCTGACTCACAGACGGTAGTCGTATACCCAGCCTTGTGCTTCGAACTAAACCGCATTTTAGCACCACATTTGTCCACACACCCATCTTGCATGCACTGTCTCTTCAAATCACACTGACACTTCAATGACAGTTGCACAGACATTGTGTTCCATCACCCATCTTCTCAACATCACAAATCTTCACATTGCACACATGCTCTTGTGACAGCAGTGCTGTGCCGTGTCACTTGCAGAGAACTGATGAGCATCCACATCTTTGGCAATTTTGCCATGTGCCTTTTGTGTCAATGACAGTGGCGATGCTGGTGAGTCTGACTGACATTTTGTGGATTTTGCCGAATGAATGGATTTCTTGACTTCTTCAGAGGAAGATCTCATTGCCAGTTTCCAAAGATTTGAAACTGAGTGATTGCAGACCATGCATCTGGCAGCCTGCCAGTTGACTGCGCATCAGAGTGCTTAGCAGATGTGGCAAACCCGAACATCTGACACTGTGCCAGTTTCCTGCACAACAGAATGTTCAGTGCATCCATAAATTCATGGACCATCTGGTGTTGTGCAAGTTGAATGCAGAGCTGCTGGAAAGAAATCATGTTTGTTTGACTGCATCATGTTTTCTCATGCTTCTTCATTCGAGCCAACTGTCTCTTCAGTGGCAGCCAAGCTAACAAAGTTGACGCCGGTGCTGACTGGCCACCCCAACTGTCTTCTTCAAAATTGTTGCCTAGCAGCAGGGGCACTGTAACTTTCCCCACCATGAGAAGCTGAGACATGCACAAATGGGTGCAATGTTTGCCTGCCTGATGCATGCGCAACAGGAAGCGCTGTGAAGACCAACAAAAGGAAGATCATTTCCTATTTGTTTCCAAAGCAATGATCTTAGAAACAATTCCAAATCAGTCACTCTTTGCTGTTTAGCACGACGCACAGCTAATGGAGAGTTGTGCTAACATGCATTGCTTCAGAGGCTGCAGATGACAGTTGCGCTTTCGCGCATTCACATTTTTGCTTTTTAGCCCAACAATGCAGTTGAGAGAAAGGGTTATCTACTTGGGGCCTGCATGGCTGCACCGAGCTCTCCGCATCCAAAATAGATTCGAAGATAGCCCATCACTACGGAAGAATTGACATTGGGCATCCTTCCTGTCGCAGCAAGTAATCCGCAAGCACGACGAGGGATCATCAAACTGGTCGAATCCTTCATGGGCCACGGGAATGCCATTGTGGACCTGGCCATGATCCAGATTCGTCTCAAAGAGGTCCACGCCCTTCCGAAAAAGGTGCCAATGTGCGACGACCAGGACCAACGAAGCCTGGTGGAAGAAGCCGCGAAAGGCATGACGCCGCGCCTCAAGTCCCGGACGTGCCAAGGTCATTGGAAAGATGTGGAGGCGGTTGGAGCTGTGTTTGAACTATGCATCGAGGGGACCTCTCGAGAAGCTCACAGTCCAGGAAGCATTTAATCGATGGTCGTCACAATTCCATCCGTGCAGGTTGTCATCAATGAGAATGGCTCTTGTGACGTTCTCAGCACCCATGAACAGATGATGAATGTGCAGCTATGCACAGGATGCGAGTTTCCTTATCGCCAAGCCTATCAAGCCAAACTAATGGATTGCGGTCGCAAACTGGGAGGCTGCATGGCGGTTCATGGGATTCGGGGGCACTTTGGAGCTGACTTTCTTTGTGTCCCAGAGGGTCGAAGCGAAGACGACGAAGACTTTGATGTTTACTCCGTCGAGATCAATTTGAGGCTCACAGGCACCACTCCTCCATTCATGACTCTGAAGCTCTTGACGCAACGTTTCCGCAATGCATCCACCGGACTATTTCTCGCTTCTCCTTTGAAGAACTACCGCAAAGAAGACCGCGATTGCCATGATGATCGCGATGAGAAGTGTAAGTACTATGTTGCTTCTGATTCCGTCACCCACCCTGCTCTTCGGCAACTTGATGCAAGTCAATTGCGAGAAGTGATGGAAAAGCGGCCGGATTTGCATTGGAACGGAACTACCCAAACGATTAGCTCCATGGCAAAGACTGGCAAAGTGGGCATCGCGGCAATGGCAAATTCACGTGATGACGCTCGTGTGCTGTTTCGAGAGGCAACCGAGTATCTTATCTATGTTGCATGCCGAATTGTGAAAGCTTCTGAGCAGCACACGTGTTGAGTTATCGAGACAGAGCAATTCACTGAAGAGGAAGGAAAGTGTGAGAAAGGTAGAAGGCAAGCTTTCTAAATGAGCTGGTAGAGCTCCCAAAGAACACTGTTCGCCATCCTGCCTTGCACTATGTGATGGTTTGCAATTATTCATGTTTCAAAATATAAACCAATAGTCATGTGTTACATATATTTACAAATAGCAATGACTGTAGCGGAAAAAGTTGGTACTGTAGGACAAGTTTTGACTTCCACTACGCAATATAGGCTGTGGTTTTGGTAGTCGTCACCTTACTTTTCTTGCCGCCACGTCTTGGCGTTGCGGTGGAACATGCAGTGCTGGTGCTGTCCGATGACCTGGTTCGACGAGGCGTGGTTTTGGGGCTACTGCTAGTCGTCGTGCTCTTATTGTCAAAGTCCGTCGACTTGGCACGGCGAGGTGTTGTTTTGGGAATGACCGAGTTGCTCCCGTCATTCGATTTGGCGCGACGAGGTGTGGTTTTGAACATGGAAGTGATGCTGCCGTCATTTGATTTAGATCGACGAGGTGTGCTCGTGAACATGGACGTGATGCTGCCGTCACTGGACTTGGCTCGTCTTGGGGTTGTTTTGCTGCTGTTGGGTACGTCGTCATCCACCCATTGAGGCTCATCGTTTTCGGGAATGGCAACACTGTTGCTGCTACTACTAATCATGGATTTTGCCCGTTTTGGGGTTGTCTTCTTTTTGTGGCTGTTGCTTGTATTGCTGTTGGATTCATCGTCTACCCATTGGTGGTGTTCCAATTCGTCCGGCTTTGCGTTTTCTGGAATGGCAGTGCTGGTACTGTTGCTACTACTAGTAGCCATCATGGATTTGGACCGTTTGGGGGTTGTCTTTTTCAGGCTGCTATTTGGCTGGTTGTCGGGTTCATCATCTACCCATTGCTGCTGGTGCTCTGATTCGTCAGAATTTGTCGTCGTCGTCGCAGGCGCGGTAGTATTCACGTCACAGACCGTATTTCTCCTTGGCATTGCTTCTACTGTATTGGTAGCGGTTGTTTCCGAACTGGAGTTCGTAGAAGTTACACTGGAACGTTTGGAGAATGGATTGATACTACGGATCGAGGCAGAAGCAGCACTGCTGACAAAGGAACTTGCACGCCTCGGTGTCGTTTTCGTAGAGGATGCATCCGCACTGGTAGTACTGACTGTGGAATTGGACCGTCTTGGTGTCGTCGTCGTAGAGGAGGCAGCACTAGTAGTACCGACGGTGGACTTGGATCGTCTCGGTGTAGTTTTTGTGGCAGTGGTGGTGGCACTACTAGCTTCCGTAAGAACGGATACATCGGATTGGCATCGCCTGGGTGCGGTCTTTCTCTTGGATGCTGTTGTGGTGTTGATATCATTGGTACTTGTGGACGATCCTGCAGTAGTACTGACAGAAGTAGCGTCCGTCGCTTTGGCAAGAGGACTTGTTTTGGATTTTTTCGGTGTGGGTCGTTCCAAATCTTCCAATTTAGAGGCGTTCGCTGTGCTGACGCGTGTTGTTGATTTTTGTGCTTGCTGTTGTTGCTGTTTTTGTCGAATCTCGTAGGGACGACCCCCCAACATTTCTCCTCCTCGACCACACGTCAAAACGCCCGTAAACAAAACGGTCCCAATAATGGGATAATACAATAGATAACTCAACAAGAGTTCAAACAAGTAGGCAATGACAAAGGCATAATCATGAGCATTGGAATGTCCAATGCTCAACAATTGTTCTCCTCTCAACTGATGGTTGTTGTTGTTGTTGTTTGGATCCGTCAGGATGGCGTCCTCTTCATCGTCAGGACTCAAACTCACATACAAGGAAACGGCCAAAAAGGTAATGGCCACGACAAAGACCACCGACAAGATGACCAAAAAGGTGCGCGTCGCTTTGGAGTTTTCAATTTGATCTCGTCGTCTACGAAAAGACCTTCGGGTGGCCTTATCCTCACAACAATGACTACAAACATCACAACACGTCCCAGACGCCAATTGAAAGACGACGTGATCGTACAAGCCATGCAAAAAGGCACCCAAAGTCCAAAGAACTATATTGCCATTCGTCACATTCAAGGTCGACAAGTTGTCATCCAAATCTTTTTGCACGCCCGTTCTGGTCGCATTCGTTTTGAGTTCGACATATTCTCGATCATAATCTTGGTCGCTAAAAACAAAGGCGACATATATGAGGCAGGTAATGGCCAATCCAATCAAGACACTGCCCAAAAGGGCAGCCGCGCGCAATTGCCACCCAAACGGATGCAAGGGATGATGACAACACACGCCAAAGAGGGGATGATTGTTGGTCATATATTGCCACCAATCTGCATGATACGAATGGCGGGGTAAATGATAGGCTTGATATTGCAAGGCCTTGACGGTTTCCTCTGCTTCGGCTTCTGTCAATCCCAATTGTTGGGCGGTGGGTGGTTGACTGCTATTCGTCTTGCAACACACCAATGTACTACTTGGACTACAACAATAAGTGGTAGGAAGATGTATGGAAGATAAAGGAGGCATGATGTATGTGTAACTGTAAATGTATGGAGCGAGTGTATGGTGTATGAAGCTGTCTCTTATACACATCTGACGCTGCCGACGAATAGAGAGGTGTAGATCTCGGTGGTCGCCGTATCAT
>ENA-ORBV01007613-ORBV01007613.1-microbial-mat-metagenome-genome-assembly--contig:-NODE-7613-length-18548-cov-85.676033_pt1 | contig 18548 bp, 14 predicted proteins | sample MGYA00237777_ERZ505514 | MGnify/ENA primary metagenome ERZ505514 (study PRJEB26160, sample SAMN06269048) | microbial mat metagenome | isolation source: Oligotrophic lake microbial mat | place... | reverse complement strand
GTTCGATCGCTGCCCGCGTCGACCGGACGTGGATCGAGAACTTTCGCGAGGACGAGCTGGGTCCGGTGCAGCACCCTTCGCTTCCGCACTCCGCTTCCGAACTCGGCCTGCGTACGCCGCACTCCGCACTCGGTACTCATCACTCGGCAGGCATCACTCGGCACGCATCACTCGGCACGCAGCACCCGACCCTCGGCCCTCGGCACGCCGCGCGCCTCCCTCGGCCCTCAGCCCTCGGCACTCGGCCGTCGGCACGCCGCGCGCCTCCCTCGGCCCTCAGCCTTCGGCCCTCGGCACTCGGCACGCCGCGCGCCTCCCTCGGCCCTCAGCCTTCGGCCTTCGGCCCTCGGCACTCGGCACTCGGCCGTCGGTACGCCGCGCGCCTCACTCGGCCCTCAGCCCTCGGCACTGGGCACTCGGCACTCGGCCGTCGGCACGCCGCGCGCCGCACCCGGCACTCAGCCCTCGGCCCTCAGCCCTCAGCCCTCGGCCCTCGGCCCTCGGCCGTCGGCACGCCGCGCGCCTCCCTCGGCCCTCAGCCCTCGGCACTCGGCACTCGGCACTCGGCCGTCGGCATGCCGCGCGCCGCACCCGGCACTCAGCCCTCGGCCCTCAGCCCTCAGCCCTCGGCCCTCGGCCGTCAGCCCTCGGCCCTCAGCCCTCGGCACTCGGCCGTCGGCACGCCGCGCGCCGCACTCGGCCCTAAGCCCTCGGCCCTCGGCCCTCAGCCCTCGGCCCTCGGCCCTCGGCCCTCGGCACACCGCGCGCCGCAGCCGGCACTCAGCCCTCCGCACTCGGTTTTGGCTTCGACCCTCAACCCCGGTCGTCGCCCCGTCGCCCTGTCGCACCGTCAAACCGACGGAACCATGTCGACACCCGTTCGTCTCGAGCGAGCGACCGAGGACGCCCCAACCGGGGTCGCAAGGTCGGGTGCGCACGCACAGTTCAGGCGCGCCGATGATTCCGCGCACATCCGCTCCACGTGTAGCCTCGCGACCGAACACGGGCCGGAAAAGTGTGCGGAACACCCGGATGCAGGCTCACGGAGACCTCGAGCTGCCCACGTAAGCTTCGAGCCGTTCACCCGGACTTCGCCGCCGCTTCGAACGCTCGAGGGCGTAGGCGGCCCGATGTCGGTCCCTCCTCCGTCCATCCCGGTTCTCGACTCGAGCGTCGGTTCGCAGTGCAGCCCACTACGCCCGACGGGCTGCGGAGATCGCAGACGCTGCAAGCGACGTGGCCGAACTTCGGTGGCCAGTACCCCGCGCCGCTGCTGACCGACCACACGACTTCCCGAAGCCCCAGAAACTGGCAGGCGCGCGGCGGTCGCGCGCCTATCCTCCGCGCCTCTCCCGAACGCCCGAGGAAAAGCGAACTTGGCCGACACGAACGCCGGACCGCAACACGACACGGAAGCACGTTGGCTGGCCGAGACACACCGGCCGAACGATCCGCAGCTGACGCTGCGCGCGATCATCGTCGGGATGCTGATCGGCGGGTTGATGTGCGTGTCGAACCTGTACGTCTTCTTCAAGACGGGCTGGTCGATGGGCGTCACGATCACGGCGGCGATCCTGGCGTTCGCGGTGTTCAAGGGTGCGCAAGCGACGGGCCTCGCGAAGCGGCCGCTCGGTTTGCTCGAGAACAACGCGCTGATCACCGTGAGCTCAGGCGCGGGCTACATGACGGGCGGCGGCAACATGGCCGCGTTCGGCGCGCTGCTCATGGTCACGACCGTGCGCCCCGAGACGCTGCCGATGATCGCGTGGTTCGGCGTCATCGCGGCGCTCGGCGTGTTCTGCGCGATCCCGATCAAGCGGCAGCTCATCAACCGCGAGGGGCTCGTGTTCCCGACGGGGACGGCGACCGCGGAGACGTTGCGCGTGTTGCACGGCGACGAGCGCGCGAGCCGAGACGGGTCGGGTGCCTCCGTCGCGAACACGACATCCGCTGCGAGTCAGCCGCCGGGGACACCCCCCGGTGCGGTCATGCGCCCGTCAGCCAGCACGGCGTCGAGCGGGCGCATGCCGACTGCCCACGCGGCGACTACCGACGCCGCGACTACCGACGCCGCGACGGCCGACGCCGCGACGACCGACGCCGCGACGACCGACTCCGCGACGACCTACGCCGCGACGAACGACGCCGCGACGAACGACGCGGCGACGAACTACGCCGCGACTACCGACGCCGCGACGAACTACGCCGCGACGAACGACGCGGCAGCGAAGTCCGGCGGCTCGCGTCAGGCCGCGGCGCTCGGCATCGCAGCCGGTTTTGCTGCGCTGCTCACGTGGTTCCGCGATGCGAAGGCCGCGTGGATGCCGTTCAACGTGCCCGGCACCATCCCGGTCCCGATCGAAATCGCCGGGAAAAAGGCCGCGGAGTGGACGCTCGCGGTGAAGACGGAGGTCGTGCTCGTCGGCGCTGGTGCCTTGATGAGCTTCCGCACGGCGTGGTCGCTCCTTCTCGGAAGCCTGCTCACCTACGGCGTGCTCGCGCCGCAACTCTTCGCGGATGGGCGCATCGCCGCGGTCAACTACAAGTCGATCGTCACATGGACCGTGTGGCCGGGTGCAGCTCTGCTCGTCGCGTCGGGACTGACTTCGTTCGCGCTCGATTGGCGCAGCGTGCTGCGCTCCTTCTCCGGACTGACGCGCGTCTTCGGCAAGAAGGAAGCGAGCGCGGATCCGATGGACGCCGTCGAGTGTCCGGCGTGGTGGTTCCCCGCGGGGTTCATCGTGCTCGGCCCCGTCGTCGTGACGCTGATGGCGATCCTGTTCCAGATCCCGGTGTGGGCCGGCTGCATCGCCGTCCCGCTCGCGGTCGTCATGGGCTTCGTCGCCGCGCGCGTGACCGGCGACACCGATGTGACGCCGACGAAAGCGCTCGGACCCGTGACGCAGCTCGTCTACGGCGCGATCACGCCCGGGAACCTCTCGGGCAACATCATGAGCGCGAACGTCACCGGCGGAATCGGCCTGCACGCGGCGGATCTGCTCACGACGTTGAAGACCGGATGGCTGCTGGGCGGCAGTCCGCGCGTGCAGTTCTTCGCGCAACTCTTCGGCGTTCTCGCCGGAGCGGCGCTCATCGTTCCGGCCTACGACCTCCTGATCACCGATCCGTCGATGCTCGGCGGCGACGACTGGCCGGCGCCTTCGTGTCTCGTGTGGGCGAAGGTGTCCGAGACGTTCGCGGACGGAATCGGCGCGCTCGATCCGCTGGCGCAGAAGGGGATTCTGATCGGCGCCGTACTCGGCATCACCCTCGCGCTCCTCGAGAAGTTCGCGCCGAAGAGAGCCAAGCCGTTCGTGCCGTCTCCGTCGGGCCTCGGCATCGCCATGGTCGTGCCGGGCAGCAACGGACTCGCGATGTTCCTCGGTGGCGCGCTGGCCGAGATCGCGCGTCGGAACTGGCGTCGGATCGCGGACTTGTTCGTGACGCCGATCGCGTCGGGTCTGATCGCCGGCGAGAGCTTGATGGGCATCACGGTCGCGCTGCTCAACGCGGGCAAACTGCTCGGCCTAGGTTACGTTTCGAGTTGAGAGCAGCTCATGGCGTAGGCCCGCCGTGAAGTCGGCTACATCCTCGCGAGGCAGCGAACTGGATTCCGTCGGGCTCAGAGGGGGATGTCGCACTCCCTTCGAGCTCGGTCGTGGACTCTACGAGAACGCGGTGGCGTCGATCGGACCGAGCCCGATATCCTGCGCACTCCGGACGCTGGCGACTGCGGCATCTGGCCGCGTCGAGATCCCTCCGCGTTGTCGCGGAACGAAGCCAGACGAAGATGACCTTCTCGCTCGCGATCGCCTCCACGCTGCTCGCCACGCACGGCTGCGTGGCCGACCCGCTTCCGTCGTGGAACTACACAGGCCCGAAGAAGGCGGTCACCGCTTTCGTCGAGCAGGTCACGCAAGCCGGCTCCCCGCAGTTCGGTCGCCGCTCGATCGCGGCGTTCGGCAACTCCGATGGTGACTTGCAGATGTTGCGGTGGACGGCCGCCGGAGCGGGCCCGCGATTTTGTCTCTACGTCCACCACACCGACGCGGAACGCGAGTACGCGTACGACCGCGACTCGCACATCGGCAAGCTCGACAAGGGCTCGATGATGCGCAGTCCCAGTGCTGGACGGTCATCAAGATGAATGAAGACCGGAGCAAGTTCCATCCATGAATCGCGCGCGCAATTCCGCTGTGGTCGTCGAGCCCCCCGCCCCGCGGAAGAACGGTGTTCGTGCGGGCGTTGCCGTCGTCGGCCTGGCGGCTGCCGTGGCCGCGTTCGTCGCGTCGCGAGGTGTAGAACCTTCGAAACCCGTCGAGGGCGCGCGTCGAACGGACACGGGTCTCGCGACGTCCAAGGATGGGTTCGACTCGACCGTCGCGAACTCGGCTCCCGCTCCTGGTCCCGCACCCGTCGGCATGGTGTGGATTCCCGGCGGCGAGTTCTCGATGGGCACGAACGAGTCGAGCGAATCGCTGTGCAGCATGCCCGGCGTGACGCGCGACGCGCTGCCGGTCCATCGCGTCTACGTGGACGGATTCTGGATGGACGCGACGGAGGTCACGAACGAGCAGTTCCAGGCGTTCGTCACGGCCACCGGCTACGTGACCGTCGCCGAGCGCGCGCCGACACGGGAGGATTTCCCCGACGCTCCGCTCGAGAATCTCGTCGCGGGCTCGACCGTGTTCCTACCGACGAAGGAACCCGTCGCGCTGGACGACTACTTCCAGTGGTGGAGCTACGTCCACGGCGCGAATTGGCGTCATCCGCTCGGGCCCAACAGCGACCTCCGCGGCCGCGAGAAGTTCCCCGTCGTGCATGTCGCCTACGACGATGCGGTGGCCTACGCGACCTGGGCGAGGAAGCGCCTGCCGACGGAAGCGGAATGGGAATTCGCCGCGCGCGGAGGTTTGTCCGGCGCAATCTATCCGTGGGGCGACGAGCTCCTGATCGACGGCAAGTTCCGCGCGAACATCTACGAGGGCAAGTTCCCCGTGGAGGGCGGCGACACCGGCGAGGACGGATTCGTCGGCATCGCACCGGTCGCGCAGTTCGCGGCGAACAGCTACGGACTCCACGACGTCGCGGGAAATGTGTGGGAGTGGTGCAACGACTGGTATCAGGCCGACGCGTACGCGCGGCAGAAGCAGGCCGGCGTCGCGCGCAATCCGCGAGGCCCCGACACGAGCTACGATCCGGCCGAACCGACCGAGAAGAAGCGCGTGCACCGCGGCGGCTCGTTCCTGTGTACGGATCAGTACTGCACGCGCTACATGGTCGGCACGCGCGGCAAGGGCGAGGTCAACACGGCCAGCAATCACCTCGGATTCCGCTGTCTGATGCCGGCTGCGGCGAGCGGATCGAACCGGTAGCCCGGATCTCTCACCACGTTCGTCGCGAGGCGGTGCCACCTCGTAACCTGCAAGGAGTTGCGGCCGATTCGCCCACAACTGAACTGGCAAGTCAGCGAGGATCGAATCGGGCGCAACCACGCCGCAGCAGATCGTGGTGAGAGATCCGGGCTAGAGGCTCGATCGCGCGCACCGCGAGTCACGCGCTCTCGAAGGTTCGCGCGCCTGCCTCGGTCGAGCGCGGTCGCGCCCGCGTGACGTGCGGGCAGCGCGCTGCCTGCCCGTCACTCCGCGGGCATCCGCCAACTCTCGCGGCCGTTCTCGAGCTCGTTCACGAAATCGATTTCCCCCGCGATCGAGTCGACCGGTTTCTTCGGCGATTCCTCGGGGTTCAGGCAGAAGAGATCCCAGGCCTCGCCCTTCAGCTTCCACTGGCGCACGTGCCACTTGCCCGACTTCGAACGCTCGAGCGGGAACGCGATGCAGCGCCAGGGCTTGTACTTCCAACGGTCGCCCTCGGTCGCGCCGACTTTGTGGAGTACGCAACCTTCGTTGGCGAACACGCACCAACCCTTGGACACGCCCAGCGCGAAGAGGCCTTCCTTCTTGCGCTTCGTGACGAAGCCCTCTTTCTCGACCTTGGCGCGCGCTTCGGGGCGCATGTGGGGCAAGAACTTGGGCAAGTTCTCCAGAATCCGCGCGTGCTCCTTCTCCTCGATCGGTGGGCGGCCGTTGGCGCAGCACACTCCGCCGCAAGTCGGGAAAACGCAGTCGAAACGCGCGGTTTCCAGATTCTCGATCACCACTTCGGGCGTGGTTTCGGTCGTTCGATCAGGGGGGGTCAAGAGTCGTATCTCCGGCAGTAGACGAGCTTGTCGTCGCCGCGCGCGTAGAAGTCTGGGATGCGCGCGGTGAGTTCCAGGCCGCAACGCTCGTAGAAAGCGCGGGTCGCGGCGTATTCGGGTTTCGAAGCGGTTTCGATCACGAGCAGGCGGCCGTTCTCGGCGCGCACGGCGTGTTCGACGGCGTCGAGCAGCTTGCGACCGAGTCCGACATTTTGCCGCGCAGGGTCGACCGCAATCCAAAAGAGATCGTAGGTGCCGACCGTGCACGGCGTCTCGCCGAAACAGGCGTAACCGGCGACGGCTCCGTCGACGTCGGCCACGACGAAGCGGTATCCGACTTCGGGGCGCTCGTCGACGAGCTCGAGCGCGACGAGGACTTCGGCGTCCGTGAACGCGGCTGTCGCACGCAGGATGCGCTCGATGTGGGAGCGGTCGGTCGACGTGAGGTCGCGGAGTCGGAGGGAGGGGCGGGGGTGCACGGCGTCGCTGGACGGCACTGCGCCGTTGGAATACACGGCGGCGCTGGACGGCACCGCGTCGTTGGAATACACGGCGGCGTCGGACCTCAGAGGTGCGTCGGACGGCGAGGTGACCTGCGATACCGTGGGCTCGCCGGCTGGCGCCGTCGAGCTTGAGCTCGAGCTCGAGCTGGCCGGCTCACGCGCGGCGGAGCGCATCGTCGACGATCCTTCGGACGAGGGTTGCATGGTCGAGACCGGCGCGAGCCGCGGCTTTGGAAAAGCCGGCATCCTCGGACAAGTCGGGGTTCGGGTTCACGTCGATCACGCGCGGGATCCCGCGTGCATCCACACGCAAGTCCACGCGACCGTAGCCCGTGAGCCCGAGTGTCGCGTACGCCGCGAGCGCGGTGTCGCGGATGGCAGCCTCGAGTTCGCGCGCCATCGGCCGAGCGCCGATCGACGGGGTCGCATGGTACTCGACGGACGTCTCGTCCCACTTCGCGGCGTAGGTCAGGATCCGCGGATGGGACGAGTCGAGCTTCGAGTAGTCGATCTCTCCCAGGGGCAGGACCGCGGCGTCCGGACCGGAGCCGAGGATCGCGACGTTGAACTCGCGGCCTTCGACGAACTCCTCGATCCATGCTGGTTGGCGGAAGGATCGGATCACGTGAGCCGCGCGGGATCGGAGCGCCTGCTCGTCGGCGACGACGCTCGCCACATCGATGCCATGACTCGCGTCCTCGCGGGATGGCTTCACGAGGAAGCGGCGACCCGTGAGCGGCATCGAGATCGTCCCCAGAGAGGTCTCGAGCACGAATCCGTCGGGAACGGACACCCCGCGCGCGGCGAGCACGGCATGCACGACGGGCTTCTCGAGCGCCAGCGTGATCGCGACCGGTCCCGAGCCCGTGTAGGGGATGCGGGCCCACTCGAGGATCCAAGCGGCCGCGGCTTCGAAACGCGCTTCGCCGCGCAACGATTCGACGAGTTGGAAGACGACGTCGACCTCCTCGCGCGCGAGTTCCGCGACCGTTGCGTCGGGCGCATCGGAGCGGGCTTCGACGCGCGACGTGTGCCAACCGTTCGCGCGGCACGAGCGCTCGATCGCGGTCGTGGATCCGTCGGCGGCACGAACCGCGAGCGCATCCCGTTCGTCTCCGCCGGCGAGCTCGGCGTCGCGCGTTTCGAGCAGGGCGACGCGCAGACTCATCGGCGCGCGGCGATGCGCGAGCACGCGCTCGCGACGATCGCGCCCACGAGATCGACGTAAGCGAGCCCGCTGCGACGGCTCAAGATGCACAGATCGCCGACACGCGGGTTCATCCCCGGCAGCGGATTCACTTCGAGGAACTTCGGTGTGCCGCGAGCATCGAGGCGCACATCGACGCGCCCGACGTCGCGACAGCCGAGCGAACGGTACGCGGCCAGTGCGCACGCTTCCGCGGCGCGCAACGTCGCCGCCCCCACGCGCGGCGGCACGTGGTACTCGACGCGTGCTTCCCAATCGCGCTTGACCTCGAGCGAGTAGACGAACTCCTCCGACGTGACGGTGCGCGGCGCGATCTCCATCGCGCCGATCACGCGAGCCGCGGCGCCGGTGCCGAGGATGCCGACCGTCATCTCCGTGCCGGACACGAACTCCTCGACGAGCGCCGGGGCGCCGTAGTCGGAAACGACGCGCAGCGCTTCGCGGCGCAGCTCCGCGCGCGTGCGCACTCGCGACGTGAGCCGCACACCCATGCTCGAACCCTCTTGGTTCGGCTTCACGATCGCGGGCAGCTCGAAATCGAGTTCGGCCGCGGTCGCGGCGTCCTCCACGACGACGAAGCGCGGCGTCGCGATGCCGTCCGCGGCGACGAGCTTTTTCGCGGCAGCCTTGTCGAGCGTCACCGCAAGGGTCAGCGGATCCGAGTGCGTGCAGGGAACCCCGAGCATCTCGCACACGGCCGGCACGTGCGCTTCGCGTGAGCGTGAGCCAAACCCTTCCGAGATCGTGAACACGAGATCGGGCGGATCGCGCAGCACGTGCTCGACGAAACGACGACCGCCGCCGATGAGGACGGCGTCGTGACCGAGTTCACGCAGAGCCGCCGCGAGGGCCTCGACGGTCTCCTCGGAGTCGTACTCCTCGAGGAGATCGTCGGGACCGTCCGCGCGCGCTCTCTGGTCCGACTTGAGGTCGAACGCGATGCCGATGCGCACGGGCGGGCCGTCAGGATCCGGACGTCGCGGGCGGCGGCGGAGTCGAGGACGCGCGTTTCACGGCGGCGCTCTCCTTGCCCGAGCCGTTCGACGCACCGGCCGAGCCGCTCGTCGCGCTACTGGAGCCGTTCGAGGCGGTCGCCTTCGCCGGCGCACCGTTTGCCGCCGCGCCGTTCGCCGCCGCGCCGTTCGCCGCCGCGCCGTTCGCCGCTGCGCTGTTCGCCGCTGCGCCGTTCGCCGCTGCGCCGTTCGCCGCTGCGCCGTTTGCCGCTGCGCTGTTTGCCGCTGCGCTGTTTGCCGCTGCGCCGTTTGCCGCCGCGCCGTTTGCCGCTGCGCCGTTTGCCGCCGCGCCGTTTGCCGCCGCGCCGTTTGCCGCCGCGCCGTTTGCCGCCGCGCTGTTCGCCGCTGCGCTGTTTGCCGCCGCGCTGTTCGCCGCCGCGCTGTTCGCCGCCGCGCCGTTCGCCGCTGCGCCGTTTGCCGCTGCGCCGTTCGCCGCTTCCGCCGCCGCCAAGCGCTCTTCGCGCGAATGGCCGCGGTGCACCCAGCCGCTCTTCCCGACGACGGGTTGACCATCGGCGCGCACGCGCGGCTTCTTCGCCGTGCTGTTCGGTGCCGTGGACCCGTTCGCCGGTGCGCTGCCGTTGCCGTTCGACGTCTTCTTGCCGTCGCTGTTACCGTTCCCGTTCGCGTTCGGGATCGCTTGCGAGGCCCGCATCGGACGCAGCTCGCCCGAGTGCGGCTGCGACGCATCCGGTTCGCTGTACTCGAACACGCGGTGCTGGAAGTTGCGCAGGAGCGCCTTCTTCCGCAGCGGGTCGTAATGGAGCATGTACTGCGGCTGGACCGGGATCTTGCCGCCGCCGCCCGGACCATCGACGACGTACGTCGGGATCGCGAGGCCGGAGACGTGACCGCGCAGGCCTTCGATGATCTCGATGCCCTTCGAGATCGGCGTCCGGAAGTGCTCGGCGCCGCGCACCGGATCGCACTGGTAGAGGTAATACGGCCGCACGCGCATCTTCATCAGGCCGGTCACGAGCGCGCGCATCGTCGGCACGTCGTCGTTCACGCCTTTCAAGAGCACGGACTGGTTGTTCAGCGGGATCCCGGCGCGCGACAACTTGTCGCACGCGGCCGCCGCCTCGGGCGTCAGCTCGCGCGGGTGGTTGAAGTGGACGTTGATCCACAGCGGGTGATACTTCTGCAGCATCTGCACGAGTTCGTCGTCGACGCGCTGGGGCAAGGACACGGGCGCGCGCGTGCCGATGCGGATGATCTCGAGGTGCGGGACGGCGCGGAGCTTCGCGAGAATGCTCTCGAGCTTCTTCGTTCCGTACGTCAGCGGGTCGCCGCCCGACACGATCACGTCGCGGACCGCCGGCGTGCGCGCGATGTAGTCGACCATGCGGTCGATCTCGACGTCGGGGACTGCGTCCTCGTACATGATCCGCTTGCGCGTGCAGTAGCGGCAGTAGATCGCGCACGAATTGCTGATCACCATGAGCACGCGGTCCGGATAGCGGTGCGTGATCCCCGGGACCGGCGAGTACTGCTCCTCACCGAGCGGATCCTCTTCGCCGACGTCGCGGAAGTCGTACTCGCCCTGCAGCGGGACCGAGTGCTTCAGGATCGGATCGTCGAGGTCATCGGGATCGATCAGCGCCATGTAGTAGGGCGGGATCCCCATGCGGAAATCGCGCAAGACCTCGCGTTGCATCGCAGCCTGCGGTGCGAGCTTCGGCACGAGCTTCAAGAGCTCGTCGACCGTCGTCACACGGTTGCGGAACTGCCAACGCCAGTCGTTCCACTGCGCGTCGGTCGCGTCGGGGAAGAATCGTTGACGACCCGTGAGCACCTCCCGACCGGCCCGAGCCGGTAGGAGAGACGGTTCTGGCTCGCCAGAGACGGACAGGGTGGAGGAACGCTGCGACTCGTCGGCCGAGGGGGCGGCCGCGGGAGCGGTAGGTTGCATCAGAAGAACTTCCTCAGGCTGCGTCGTCCGTCTTCCGGACGCGCGCCGAGTTGGGGGAGGAACGAACGACGACCAGACGCGAGCGCGCGGCTCGCATGCGGACTTGGCGGCGCCGATTCGGCGTCCGCGCGCACTGGGTGTGCCAGTGCATCGCGAGCGTGAATCGGAACCCTGCGCACCCGATCGTTTCGTGCACGCGGCACGAAACGAGCTGGGAACGGATCTTCGACGCCCGGGCCCGCGACCGCGGCGAAGCCGAGGTCGATCGAGCAGAGGGGGGAGGCCGGGCGGATGGCCATGGGGACACAGATCCTTCTACTCACGATGCGCGATCGTTCCAAGTACGAGTTCGAGGAAACTCGTCGGCTTCTCACAGCACTCGTCGATCGAGCTCACCGATCGCGACGACTCGTCGACGACTGCTCGAAGGTGCGGACCCGATCGCGCGCCCTTGGCGACCCCGCGCGCGATCGGTCTTCGTCGAGCTCTCCACCTCGAGCGGGATCCCGGCGCGAGACTGCGCGTTTTCCACGGGTAAACCGCGCTTTCCACGCGCTCTCCACAAGGTCTTCCACTCCGCCTTACGGACCTCGCCCCCAGTTGGAACCCGCGCGATCAGAACTGGCTGTCGCCGCCGCGGAACTGGTTCGGGTCGAGGACGAGCGGTGCCAACCACGCTGCGATGGTGCGGTGTCCGAAGCTCGACGGATGCCAGTCGTCGTGGATGAAGAGCGGCGGCTCGGGCTCGCCGTCGCGATGCGCCCTGCGGAAACGCGCGTACACGTTGAGCACCTGCAAGCCGCGCAGACCGGCGAAGGTCGCGGCCACACGTGTGTAGCGGAGGAGGTACGGCATGCCCGACTCCGCCGCCTCTCGCCGCGGCGGCAAGAGGACGATGAGGCGCCCGCCGTCGCGCTCGACTTCGTCGGCCAAAGTCTGGAAAAGCCGCTCGAAATCCTCGGCCGAGACCCGACGCCCGAACGGCCAGGCCGGGTCGTTCTGGTGCGGGCTCATGAACTCGATCTCGCGGCGGCGCTGTTCCGCGGCGGCGAGGAACGCTTCGGAAGCCCCGGGCGAGACCAGGTGCTGGATCGCCTGGACCACCCGCAGGTTCTCGCGCGCCCAAGTCTTGGCGCGCTTCACGAACTGGTTCTGCTGCGCGCGTTGCTGGATCTTCTGCTCGTCCGTGATCGTGTCCGGGAAGTGCTCGTTGATGGCGCCGAACGCCGCGATGACCACGTCCGGCCGGTAGGGGCGGACGTCGTGGCGGTAGCGTTCGAGGCCTTGCGCGATCGTGAAGCCCTCGACGCCGGCGTTGATGACTTCGGCGCGAACGCCCTTTTCCGCGAGGATTCCTGGCAGGAGCGCGCTCCAGGTTTCCTCGCTACGGACGGCGAGTCCGAACACCGAGGAGTCGCCCAGCGTCGCGATGCGCACGACGCCGGCCGTGCGTTCGCGCGGGATGCGAGGACCGCGGAAGCCGTCCTCGTTGACCAAGTCGGGCGGACCGCTGATCCGCTCGCGCTCGCCGAACTGAATCACGGCGCCGGGTCGGGGCGACCAGAGCGACCACGGGTCGAACTGGTAGAGGTACTTCCCGCTCGCCATGAGCTCGTCCTCGCTCGGGTTCCAAACCAGCATCGGGGCTTCGGCCGGTGGGTTCCTGAATCCGACGAGGCGCAGACAGCCTTCCGCGAGCAGGAACGTGATCGCGAGCGTGCCGAAGATCGTGACGAGCGGGCGTTTCATGAGCGTTGGACCAGGTTGCGCCAAGGACGGTAGATGACGGCGCCGAGCAGCAGCAGTCCGCCGCCGATCGCGAACGCGCGCAAGTTGGCCTCTTCGAAGTTCCCCGCGACGATGGCGTTGACGTCGATTTGGGCCAAATTTCCCGCGACGATCGCGATCGCCGTCGCCAAGTAGACCCACGCGGCCCACGCGCCGAAGCGCGATCGGAACGGCCACGTGACACCGGGTCGGTTTCGCAGTCGCAGCAGCGCGACGGCGACGAGGCCGTGGAAGATCCACTCGACGAAGACCACCGAGTCGACCAGGAGTTCGGCGCCGCCCCAGATCCAGTACGCCAGCGCGAGGACGAGCTGGACCACGAGGGCCAGCGCCGGCGCACCGGTCCGCGGACGGAGGCGGCCGAACGACTCGAAGAAGAGCCGTTCGCGGGCCATCGCGACGTAGAGCCACGGGCTCGTGAGGAGCGTGACGACGCACACGCCGAGCGCGGAGATCCCGATCGCGCCGCGCAGGATCTCTCCGCCGGTCGTGCCCAAGGTGCGCCGCGCGACCTCGCCCGCGAATGTCGGATCCGCGGCCAATCCGCCGAGTCCGAGGACGCGCAAGTAGCCGACGTTGATCGCCAGGTAGGCCGCCGCGACGATCGCGATGCCGATGAGGATCGCGCGCGGCAGCGTGCGCGCCGGCTCACGCACTTCGGGTGCGATGTAACAGACCATCTGCCAACCGCCGAACGCGAAGAACACCGGGAGAAGTGCACGGATCGCACCGGCTGCCAGGCCGCCTTCCGGGATCGGCGGAGGCGGGACGACGGGCGCGGATCCGGGCTCGAAGACGAGCCACGCTCCAGCCGCGAGCGCGGTGATCGCCGCCAACTTGATCAGGGTGCACGCGTTTTGGAGCACGGCACCGGCCTTGACTCCGAGCAGCGCGAGTCCCGTCACGAGCACGAGGATCAGCGCCCCCGTGACGCGCCCCGACGTCGTGTCGGGCGGGCCGACTCCGGGCACGATTCCGCACAGGTTCTGGACGCAGATCTGCATCATGACCGCACTCGCGCCGGTCGACACGACGCCGAGGACGACGAACGCGAACAGGAACGCGGGGAACGGACCGAACGCTTCGCGCAGGAAGACGTACCAACCGCCGGCCTGCGGGTACGCGGCGCCGAGTTCCGCGAAGACCAGCGCCGCGTGGACCGCGACGATCGCTCCGAAGACCCACAACCCGAGGTACCACGCCGGGTCGGGCACGGCGGCCGCGATGCGCGACGGATTGAAGAAGATCCCGACGCCGACGATGCCGCCGACGACGAGGAGCGTGGCGTCGAAGCTCGAGAGTTTCTTCGGTTCCAAGTCGCGCGCTGCGTGGGGGGATCATCGCGCCGCGGCGGGCGCGTGCCAGCTTCGATGAGGGCCTGAACGGTACCGACAGCACCCGCATTTCTCCGAACGGTATCCCGCCTCGAAGGCGATCCACGAGCGGTCCGCGCGGATCCTCCCGCCCGCGGTCGGGGGGTGTTAGCTTCCGTCGGACCGGGCAGCCCGCGTCATCGAGCCCTCATGACCAGATTGAAGCACGAGGTCACCGCTCTCCTGCAGCGCATCGCCGACGGCGATCGCGACGCGGGCGACGAACTCTTGCCGATGGTCTACGCGGAATTGCGCCGTCTCGCGCAGGGACATTTCCACGCGCCGGCCGGAGCGGCGCAGACGCTGCAGCCGACTGCGCTCGTCCACGAGGTCTACGTGAAGCTGCTCGGCGCCGCTCCGCGTGAGTTCGAGAACCACGAGCACTTCCTGGCCGTCGCGGCCAGCGCGATGCGCACGATCCTGGTGGACCACGCGCGCGCGCGACGGGCGGCGAAGCGCGGCGGCGACGCGGATCGCGTGCCGCTCGACGCCGTGCTCGTGCCGTTCGAGTCGAGCGCGCTGGACGTCCTGGCGCTCGACGAGGCGCTCGTTCGTCTCGGACGCGTGTCGGCGCAAGCCGCGCGCGTCGTCGAATTGCGCTTCTTCGGCGGCCTGGAGCAGACCGACGTGGCGCGCGTGCTGGGCGTCTCGGTATCGGCGATCGAACGCGACTGGCGCACGGCGCGGGCCTGGCTGCGGCGCGAACTCGGCGCCGGCGCCGAGGACCGCGCGTGAGCGTGTGGGAGTCCGTCGCCGAGGCCTTCGAGTCCGCAGTCCGCCTCCCGCGCGCCGAACGACTGCGTCAGCGCTCTCCCTGTGGAAGGCTCGTATCGCCCACCGCCCACACGCCGGGAGGGCGGCCATGAAGCGCCCGTGGGATGACGTAGCCGCGCTTTTCGAAGCCGCTGCGGTTCTTTCGCGTGAGAAGCGCGCGCTCGTGGCTGTCGGCGGAACCGGCGGCACACGCGCGCGGTCGTGCCGCGAGCTGCTCCTTTCGAGCTACGAGGCGTTGGGACTGGATCTACCCGCTGCAGCCTTGCGGGAGCAGATTGCGGCCCAAACCAAGGGCTCCTGACGAGCGGGCTCGTCCGGGCAGGGCGACGCCCTGCGGAATCCGGGTTTTCCTGAAGGCTGGCGCGGCGCCTTTCCGTGGGTCTGGCATGCACCGCCTGATCCACTCTCGGGTCGCGGCGGCCTCCCACCCCGGACCCTGGATCACGTCATGAACTCTTCCTTCCCGAACCACGCGGTGCTCACCGGCGCTTGGATCGCGCTGACGACGCTGGCGAGCGCTCAAACATCCATCGAGAGCCGACAAGAGCCGCGCGTGCCGCGACCGCCGGCGGATCTGTCCCTCGATCGGACGGATACCGCGACGCCGCCCCGTGCCGACGTCGACTCCTCGATCGCCGACGGCCTCGCGCGTAGCCAGCGCGAGGACGCCACCGCGGCGGAGCCGCGCGAACGCGCTCGGGAAACCAGCGCGAACCGTGTCGGCGTGCCGATCTCCTCGACCTCCGAGCGCTACGCTCGGGTCCACTGGGACACGGACGAGCACGGCGCGATCTGGGTGCGCGGCCGCACCTACAAGGCGCGCTTCGGCAGCGAAGGCGCGACGTACTTCCCCCTGTTCGGGTCCGATCAGCCGCGTCACTTCCCGCTGGAACTCACGCTCGCGTCGGCGACGAGTGCGGGCCAGGCGATCCCGCTGAGCCCCATCACTTCGGTCGTGCGCGACGGCGAGCGAGTCGTCATCGAACGCGGTGTGATCGACGAGGTCTACGAGATCGGCGTCGACGGCATCGAGCAGACCTTCGTCGTCGGCGAGCGGCCGGCCGGCGGCCTCGAGCTCGTCGTCGGCCTGCGATCCGAGATGACCCGCGGTGAGCGCGCCGACGGCTTCGAGTTCGCGAACGAGTTCGGTGCCGTCCGTTACGGCCGGGCTTTCGTGCGCGAGGAGTCGGGTGTCAAGCGTGCGCTGGTCACGCGGCTCGTGGCGGGCGGCGTCCAGATCGACGTGGAGGCGGACTACTTGGCCTCGGCGCAGTTCCCGCTGACCGTGGATCCGCTGATCACGACCTTCGATGTCGACACGACGACGTTCGACAACTTCGCGCCCGACGTGGCCTTCGACGCGACGACCAATCGCTACCTGTACGTCTATGAAGAGACGGTGACGGCGACCGATCACGACGTCTACAGCCAAGTGATCTCATCGACCGGAGTCGCCGGACCCGGGGCCTACGTCGACTCCTCCACCACGGACTGGCGCGGTCCGTCGGTCGGGAACCTCAATGCCTACGACCAGTTCCTCGTGGCTGGCTCGGTCGGCAACGTCGTCGGTTTCTCGAGCCGCATCGTGCGTGGTCGGACGACCCCTGCGACGGGACCGACCTACGGGACGGTCTTCAACATCAGCACGACCGTCGACAGCACCGGCCACAAGACGAACGTGTCCGTCGGGGGCGATCCCTTCTCCGGCTTCCCGGCGTACTACTGCGTGGCGTTCGAGCGCGAATGGTCCCCGACGGACCACGACATCCTGGCGCGGCTGGTCACCAACACCGGAACGCTGGTGGGCGCGAGCGTGCTCCCGATCGCCAACACCAGTCCTCAGCACGACATGCTGCCGTCCGTTTCGAAGGGCAATTCGGGCATCCGCTGGAATATTGCCTGGCAGCGCGACATCACCTCGACGAACGGCGACATCCGCGCGGCGCAGGTCGAATGGGATGGTTCCGCGATCACCACCCCGAACTTCGTCGTGAGCGCGGGCTCGAGCGACGACACGAGGCCCAGTGCTTCGACCAGCTTGACCGCGGGCTCGTACGCCGTCGTGTGGGAGCGTTATTTCGCGACAACATCGGATCACGACATCTACGCGGCCAGCATCACCGGCGGGACCGTGGGCCCCATCACGTCGCTCTCGTTCATCGAGGGGACGACGCTGTTCGAGGACCAGCGCGAACCCGCGGTGGACAGCGACGGCCAGCACTTCACCGTGACGTACGCCGAGACCTACCTGTCGAACCCGGCCAACTACGACATCTACGTGTCCGCGTTCCACATCCTCGCGGGGGCCATCGCGGTTTCGGAGGCGCACGTGGCTTACGCACTCATCGGCGGAACGATCGAGCCGACGATCGTCTCGCAGGTCAGCACGGGAGGCACCGGTCCGGGCTACGCGCTGGGTTGGACCGACGCCACCATTGCCACCAATCGCAACATCGAAGGCGGGCTCTACAACAGCCCGATCGGCGGGCCGATCTCGTCCTTCTGCGCCGGCGACGGCACCGGCACGGCCTGCCCGTGTGGCAACAGTGGCCTGCCGGGGAACGGCTGCGCGAGCTCGGTGAATCCGAACGGCGCAAACTTGAGCGCGACCGGGAGCGCGGGCATCGGCCTCGACAGCCTGGTCCTGTCGGGCAGCGGCATGCCGAACAGCTCGGCGCTCTACTTCCAGGGCACGACCCGGTTGAACGGCGGGCTGGGCAGCCTGTTCGGCGACGGCCTGCGCTGCGCAGGCGGGTCGATCATCCGTCTCGGCACGAAGGTGAATGCCAGCGGCGGTTCGCAGTACCCCGCGGCGGGCGATCCCTCGATCTCGGTCCGCGGCCTCGTGACGAGCCCGGGCACGCGCACGTACCAGGTGTGGTATCGCAACGCGGCGGTGTTCTGCGTGAGCGCGACGTTCAACCTCACGAACGGGCTGAGCGTGACCTGGGGACTCGGGAGTGCGCCGGGGATGGTGGCGATCCCGGCGGGGACGTTCGACATGGGGTCGAACGCGGCGAGCGGGGCGCCGTACTACAGCGTTTCTGACGAGCGGCCCGTCCACCCGGTGACGATCAGCTACTCCTTCTGGATGGGGCAGCACGAGGTGACGCAGTCGGAGTACACGGCGCTGATGGGCACGAACCCGTCGGGCTTCCCCGGCGCGAACAACCCCGTGGAGCAAGTGAGTTGGTTCGACGCGCAGGCCTACTGCGCGGCGTTGACCACGCAGCAGTCAGCGCTGGGGAACGTTCCGCCCGGATATCAATACCGCCTACCCACCGAAGCCGAGTGGGAGTACGCCTGCCGCGCGGGGACGACGACGGAGTTCAACGTCGGCAGCGCGTTGTTCTGCAACCAGGCGAAGTTCTATTACTCGTACCATTCGAACTCGGAATGCAGCGGTTGGCAGACTGGCACAGCGCCTGTTGGCGGCTACGCTCCCAACGCGTGGGGCCTGCACGACATGCACGGCAATGTGGGGGAGTGGTGCCTGGATTCGTACGCGGGTTACGGCGGAGCCCCGGTCACGGATCCGTTCGTGACAGGCGGCCCCTACCGGGTCTTCCGCGGCGGCAGCTGGTACTACAACTCGAACATCTGTCGCTCCGCGTACCGGTACGACCTCGATCCCGGCGACACGTACCACGACTGCGGGTTCCGGGTCGTCCTCGCCCCAGTTCTCGTCCCGTAGGCGAGCGAAGCGTGGCCTGAGGCGGCGGCACGGAGGCGAGCGGAGCGAAGCCGTAGATGCCGCCGCCGTTGGCCGCGCGCAGCGG
>ENA-ORBV01007609-ORBV01007609.1-microbial-mat-metagenome-genome-assembly--contig:-NODE-7609-length-18555-cov-5.350687_pt1 | contig 18555 bp, 10 predicted proteins | sample MGYA00237777_ERZ505514 | MGnify/ENA primary metagenome ERZ505514 (study PRJEB26160, sample SAMN06269048) | microbial mat metagenome | isolation source: Oligotrophic lake microbial mat | place... | reverse complement strand
CTATTTTCGCGCTCACGCACTGGCCCCGTCTTTCGATCGCGATCGGCGTGCCGCGTCCGGATCTGCTGATCCATCTCATCGTCTTCTTCCTTTGGACCCTGCTGCTGGCCGTTTGCCGACCGGCCGGCCCGCTGCTCTCCGGGCGGAACACCCGTTGGACGGCGGGAATCGCGATCGTCTACGCGGTCTTTGACGAACTGACGCAGGGGATTCCCGGCATCAATCGCGCGGTGGGGATCGATGATCTGGCGGCCAACATCGCGGGAATCGGCATCGCGGTGGCGGCACTGTTGATCGCCCGACGCGCAGCGCTGGGGAGATCCCGCGGTCGACCGCACACGTACCCCACGGCGGCCTCCGCGGAAACGTGAAGCCTTCCACGCCCCACGACGCCCCCAACGACACCGGGCTTGCGGGCGGCACGGAGGCGACATCCGCGCCCGCCGCTTCCCACAGCGCGGAGCCATCGCACGCGCTGGCCGCCGCCGTCCGCGTGATCTCGGGCCTCACCCTGCTGTCCCGCTTCTCCGGGCTGGCCCGCGACATTATCACCGCCCGAATCTTCGGCGGCGGCCTGCTCGGTTCATCCTTCCGCGCCGCCTACGCGGCCCCGAACCTGTTCCGCCGGCTCTTCGGCGAAGGAGCACTCTCCGCGGCGTTCTTGCCCGAATACACCCGTGTTCTGAAGTCCGATCCTTCCGCGGCCCAGGCACTGGCCTCGATGGTGGTGTACGCGCTATGCCTGGTTACCGGGGCCCTCGTGCTGCTGCTCGAGATCGTGCTGCTCGCGATTATCACCGTCGGCAACGATCCGGAACGCGAGTTGTCGTTGAAACTGGTGATGGTGATGCTGCCGATGATGCCGGCGGTATGCCTCACGGCGATCCTCAGCGGCGTGCTCCAAGTTCATGGCAAGTTCGGCCCGCCGGCCGCCGCGCCGGTCCTGCTGAACCTTGCCCAGATCGCGGCCGCGCTGCTCTGCATCGGCCTCCATGTCGGCGCGGAGTCCAGCACATACGCGGTTGGCTGGGCGGCGGTCGGGGCCAGCGGGCTGCAGATCGTCTGGTGCCTCTGGGCCCTGCGGGGCCGGGTTCGGTGGACGCGGGCCTTTCGCGCGGCGGGTTCCAGCGGTCGCACCGTGCTGCGCCGGTTCGTCCCGGTGGTCATTGGCCTGGGCACGCTGCAACTCAACACCATGATCGACACGCTGATCGCCATGTGGCCGACGTACATCGGCCCCACCATGTTCGGCCGCGCGGTCACGCTCGATGAATCGTCGAACGCGGTGATTTCGTACGCCCAGACAATCTACCAGTTCCCCTTGGGGGTCTTCGGCATCGCGGTCGCAACGGCGGTGTTCCCGCTCCTCTCTCGCACCGCCTCCGACCCCGCGGCGTTTCTGCTGGGCCTCCGACGCGGGCTGCGGCTTTCACTCTTCATCGGGCTTCCCGCGAGCATCGGGCTGTTCATTGTGCGGCATGACCTGATCCGAACCATCTTCGGCGGAAGTGAACGTGCCGCCGAGTCGGCTGCCGCCGTGGAAACGTCCGTGGCCGCGTGGGAAGGGTTCACGGAACCCCAATTGGTACGCATGGCCGCCGCGCTCGCGGGCTTTGCGCCGGCGGTGTGGGCATATTCGCTGAATCACGTGTTCTCGCGCGCGTTCTACGCCAAGGGCGACACCACCACTCCCATGCGGGTCGCGATCGGCATGGTCGTTCTCAACCTCACGCTGAACTTCGTCCTGATATGGCCGCTGCGCGAGGCCGGGCTCGCCTGGGCGACCGCGATCTCGGCGACCGTTCAGTGTGGTGTCCTCTTCGTGCTTTGTGCCCGCTTGATCGCTGCCCCGCTGGTCGACCGCGAGACCGCGGCCGCGGGTCTGCGAACGATCCTCGTTTCGGCGGTCATGGGATTGGGCGTGTGGGCGGTCGCCCGTTGGCTCCCCCTCCCCGAAACGTGGATCGGCACGGCCGCACGTCTGACCGCCTGCGTATTCGTGGGTGCGGTGCTGTACAGCACTCTGTCCCTCGCGATGCGGTCGCCCGAGTTCCGGTGGCTCCGGGAGCGGGCACCGAGGGGGGCCCGACCGCCGGGTGATGCGGTCTCCTTCGAGTAGGACGCGGGCGGGATGGGGGGTGATCCGCTTGCATGGCTTTCCACATCCGGCCGCCTAACTTCCTAAACTGTCGGTATGCCCAAAGTCCCCTCCAAGACGGTTCCACCCGCAGTCACCGAGCCGTCCGCTTCGTCGAAAAGCCCCGGCCCCTCCGCCGTGCCGGCGGCGAGGTCACACGCCTCCGCCACACGGCTCGAAAAAGACACCATGGGCGAAATGCAGGTTCCGGTCGCCGCCCTCTATGGGGCGTCCACCCAGCGGGCCGTCCTCAACTTCCCGGTTTCGGGCCGGCCCGTCCCGGCGGCGGTCATCCGCGCCTACGCCCTGCTCAAGTCGGCCTGCGCCACCGCCAACCTCAAACTCGGCCGCCTCGATATACCTCGCGCGGAGGCCATCACGGCGGCCTGCAACGAAATCAAGGATGGGCTCACCGCGTTCCGCAACGCCGACGTTCACGACCCCATTGCGTTCCACTTCCCGGTCGATACCTTTCAGACCGGCAGCGGCACCTCCACCAATATGAACGCCAACGAGGTGATCGCCAACATCATCTGCCTCCGCCGCAACGCACCGATCGGCTCCTCGAAGGATAAGGCCTACCTCGCGGCGGGCGGCGTTCACCCCAACGACCACGTCAACATGAGCCAGTCGAGCAACGACACTTTCCCAACGGCCATGCACATCGCCGCGGCGGTCATGATCCAGCACGAACTGCTCCCCGCGGCCACGGCGATGGCCGAAAAACTTGACTCGCAGGCCAAGGAATGGGACACGATCGTCAAAATCGGTCGGACCCATCTGCAGGACGCAACGCCCATTCGGCTGGGGCAAGAGTTCAGCGGCTACGCCTCGCAGATGCGGCACGCCCAGGAGCGTCTGCATCACGCGCTGCACGCCCTGGGCGAGCTCGCGATCGGAGGCACCGCGGTCGGCACCGGCATCAACTGCCATGAAAAGTTCGGGAGCATGGTCGCGGCGGAACTCACGAAGGCGACCGGCATTCACTTCCGGGAGGCCGCCAACCATTTCGAGGCCCAGCACGCCAAGGACGCCTTCGTCGAGGCGTCCGGTCTGCTCAAGACCATCGCGGTGAGCCTGAGCAAGATCGCCAACGACATCCGCTGGCTTGGCAGCGGCCCGCGGTGCGGCTTAGGGGAACTCATCATCCCCGCCGTGCAACCGGGTTCGTCCATCATGCCAGGGAAGGTGAACCCCGTGATCTGCGAGGCGTTGATCATGGTCTGCTGTCAGGTGATCGGTAACGACGCCACGGTGACGGCCGGAGGCATGGGCGGCATCGGCAGCCTGCTCGACCTCAACGTCGCCATGCCGGTGATGGCCGCCGCCCTGCTCGACAGCATCCGCCTCCTTGCAAACGGGTGCGACATGTTCACTACGAACCTGCTGGACGGCCTCAGGCCCGACGTCGAACGCTGCAAGAGCCTCATCGAGGGTTCGCTCGCGATGTGCACGAGCCTGGTCCCCGTCATCGGCTACGACGCCAGCGCAGCCCTCGCCAAGGACGCCTTCAAACAAGGGAAGACGGTTCGCCAGCTCGCGTACGAAACCGTGGTGGGCCAGATGGACATCGGCGGAAGAAAGATCACCAAGGAAGCCATCGACGAATACCTCAATCCTTGGAGCATGACCCTGCCGGGTGGTGAAGGCAGCGCGGGGGGTTGACGGTAAATGAATCACGGGGCACGCCGGCTCATGCTGGTTTTCCCGCCGGAGTGCGCCAAAACCTTCGAATATCGTCGGCGGTGCTTCCCCTCACTCCTCAAATGACCCTGTTGGAAAAAGGATGGCACTCGGCGTGGAGCGTGTGCGAGATCGGCTTCTGCGGGCCTCTGCGGCACTCGAGGCCGCGGGCATCGCCTACGCGATTGTCGGCGGAAACGCCGTCGCCGCGTGGGTGGCAACGATCGACGTGGCCGCCGTTCGGAACACCCAGGACGTGGACGTACTCCTGCGCCGTAGTGATTTAGCGCTGGCGGTGACGGCGCTCGCGGGAGCGGGGTTCGTGCACCGCCACGCGGCGGGGATCGAAATGTTTCTCGATGGCCCGGACGCCAAGGCTCGGGACGCCCTCTACATCATTTTCGCCGGTGATAAGGTGCGCCCGGAGTACGAAGCACCCGCGCCGGATGTCTCGGAGTCAGTAAAGGTCGGAGACAGTCCCTTCCACGTCGTCGCTGGAGGCCCTCGTGCGGATGAAACTGACGTCTTTCCGAAGGAAGGATCAAGTCCACCTTCTCGACATGCTCGAAGTTGGGCTGATCCATCAGGGATGCACGCAACGTCTCGCGCCCACATTGGCACTTCGCCTCCAGCAACTGCTCGATACGCCCGAGGGTTGAACCGGGCACATCGCCGCTTCTTCAGAAGAACAGGAATCCCGACCACAACAGCCGCCCCAGGTTGAGCTGGGCCGACTGGCTGGCGAAACTGTCCGGATTGCTGAAGATTTGGTACGTTCCATTGTCGGCCGCGTTCCACGTGCCGCCGGGCGGGGTCAACGTATACCGCAGCAAGTACCTCGCCGTGCCGCCCATGTTGCTTTCAAGGACGAGCGAATTGGGTGCGAATGCCAGTGTCTGCTGGAAGCCGTCGGGCCCGCCGATCCGGAACTCGTCGCCGTTGATGGAGCCGAGATCGAGAAGGCCGGCCGTCGCGATTCGGATCGTGAAGTCGGTTGCCCCGCCACCCGATGTCGGCTGGAACGAATTGGGGATGTACTCAGCACCCGGGGTGTCAAAGAAGAGGCTGAAGGTTTCGGAGCGCCCCGGCTGCAGAAGGGCGACCCGCGGCACCGGCACGCCGTCGTTCCCGAAGACTTCGTTGGTGTTGGCCCGCAAGAAGTAGGACCCGTTGTCGGTCGCGTCCCAGAAGCGCGGGTGAGTCGGCGTGCCGAATCCCTCGCGCGCCAGGAAGCCGTACGTCGCGAGAACCGACCCGTCGACGATCTCCGACTTAAAGAGAAGGTTCCCGGTCGTCGAGAAGTCGAGCAGGCCGGGCGAATACAACTCGAAATCGCCCGAGCCGATGCTGTCGTAACTCAGCCCGCCGGTCGTGTCGGTCAGCCGCACCGTCACCTCGAGCCCGTCGCCGTTCGCGCTCGTGACCACCCGCCCTGATACAACTTCGGCGAGGGGGGTCGAGAAGAAGAGGTAGTAGTTCCGCAGGTTGATCGGGGCGACCGTGAACCCTTGATTCTCGATGACCTCACCGGAGCGGACTCGGACGTCGTACAGCCCGTTGTCGCTGTTGTCCCACGACCCGCCGCGGGCTTCGAACTGGTACGTCGCGGTGAGCGTGCCGTTGCTAATTACACGCGACGCCGGATCGAGCGTCCCGAGAACGTAAAAACCGCCCGGACCAAAGAACTCAAGATCACCGTTGCCGATCGAGTCCCACGAGAAGCCGCGGGCGTCTCCCACGCTGTCCGTATAGCGCACCGTGACGTCGAACGTCGTGCCGCCCTCGGTCACCGACTGGCCGATGATGTTGGCGTGCGGGCTGTTGAAGAAGAGGCCGTAGGTCTGCACCAATTGAATGGGCAGAGCCTGCTGGTTGTTGCCCAGCACCGCGCCCGGAGCGAGTTCCAGGAAGTACTGCCCGTTGTCGCTCGCGTCCCAGAAGCCGGGGTTGATCGACTGGAAGAAATCCTCCTGCGGAGCAGGGAATGAGAACGTGGCCAGCAGTGTCCCGTCCTGCTGCACCGCCGGCGTCCCCAGGAGTGTGCCCGGCGCGAAGTACCCGCCAACATCAAAGAGCCGGAGATCGCCCGCGCCGATCGAAGCCGGATCGATGAACTGCGCGTTCGCGAAGCGGACCGTGGCGTTGAGCGTGGAAGAATTTTCCGCGACGTCGGTAGAGACCAACGACACGATCGCCCCCGGCAACGATTGCAGCACGCTCAGTCCGACGCTGCCCGCGCTCACGCCCACGATCTCCGCGATCAAGTCGCTGTTCCCAAAGAACGTATCGAAATGGCTGGCGGTCAGGGGGTAAGAAGCAAGAGTCGGGAAGTTGAAGGTCCCGTCGTTCGCCAAGATCGCGAGTTCGGTCCGGGTCCCGGCGAGAATGTCGGGCCGCCCGTCGCCATTGATGTCGCGGAGGCGGAGGAATGGGGCTTCCGCCACGACCGTGTTGCTGGTAGGCACAAACGGTGTCTGTGTGAAGAGGAACGTTCCGACCGCGTCCCGAACGTTCGCGAACAATTCGATCGGAGCGTCGTTATCCAGGAAACCGACGACCACCTCCGGCTTGCCGTCATCGTTGAGGTCTGCCGCCGCGACCGTCACCGGCGTGGCGAAGCCCGTGGGATAGCGGCGTGCGTTGAGTGCATCCTGAAATACCCCCAGGCCCAATCCGGAAATGTTGTTGGCGTGAACAGTCAGTGTGCCAGAGTCGGCGTTGGCCACAGCGGCGTCGAGGTCGCCGTCGCCATCAAAGTCGGCGAGGGCAATGGCGGAAGGATTCTCGTCGGTCGCCGTTCGGTTGATAAATTGGAACGTCCCGGACCCGTTGTTTCGGAGCGAGAAGAACGCCCCGCCTTGACCCAGAGTCACCGCGGCGTCCAAACCCGGAACCCCGTCGAAATTGCCGACGGCGAGGGCGGTGAAGGGAGTGTTGGGCAGGTCGGAGGGAGCGGCGAGATAGACGGTCTGAGGGGCCGCAAAGAACGTCCCGGTTCCCGTCCCGGCGAGCAGGACCAGCCGCCGCTGGGTTGCGTCGGCATCCAGCACGAGCAGGTCGGCGAGACCGTCGCCGTTAAAGTCGTCGAAGGCCGCGTCGGTTGCCGCGAGTGTTCCTAGGTCAAGGGATGTGTAGATCTCGTATCCGGAAGCGGTGCCGCGGCTGACGAAGACGCGGTTCGCCCCCGAATTGCTCAGGGAGATAAGGTCGGTTATCCCGTCGCCGGTAATGTCGCCGGCGAAAACGCGGAAGGGTGTGGCGGGCGTCGGCGTGCGCGAGTTGACGCCCGCGAGCCGTCCGTTGCCGGAGTTGAGGGCAACAGCGACGGCTCCGGAAGGATTGAGCGTCACGAGGTCGGGCGGCTGGCCGCCGTCAAATTGGACGAGTGATGCACTCACATTTTCGACGGCGACGTCCTGGACCCCGTTAAAGACGCCGTTGGCGTTGCGGAGCAGTCGTACACCCGTGGCACTGGCGAGCAGGAGGTCCTGATCTCCGTCGGCGTCCACATCGGCGGCCGAGAACCGCTGCGGGGTGAAGCCAGGCAAGACATTGTCCGACAGGGTCGTAAATACTGGGACGCCGATAGTCGACTGATTCACGAGAACCACGACACGTTCGCCCGCGTGGAAGACGACATCCGGGCGAGCGTCCCCGCCAACGTCCGCGAGGAACACTTCGGAGATGTTGTCCGCGTTGGCGCTTAACAGCACGCGCCCTTCGGTGCCGGCGAAGAGGCCGCCACCTTGGTTGCGAAAGACCGAGATCTGATCGAGGGCGAAAGCGACGTCCTCGCCGACCACCACATCGTTGAGCCCGTCGCCGTCGATATCGGCGATCGAGACGCTGGAGACGTCACGCCCCAGGCCAAAATCGCGCGCCACCGGCGCACCGAACGTTCCGTTCCCCACGCCCGGCGCAACGGAAATGCCGGTCAGTTGCGAGCGATACACGAGGTCGGGAACGCCGTCCCCCGTAAGGTCGGCGACGGCGTAGAAATCCCCGAAGCCGTCCACGCCACCCGGCTGATCCAGCGCCAGTAGTTGGGCCCCGAAGGTCGCCCCCGCGGCCCCGAGCCTCACCCGGAAGTCGTCGTTGACCCGATCGGCGCTCAGCAAATCCTGAAACCCGTCGCCGTTAAGGTCAGCCAGCACGAGTCGATGCAGCGTGTTGGTGCCGTTCCCGAACGAATAACCGACGGGTGTGCTGAGATAGCCGCCCAAATTTCGGAAAACCGAAACCGTGGAGCTCGCCGAGGCCGGGTTGAGTGAGACAACGTCCTGATCGCCGTCGCCGTCCAGATCCCCGGTGGCGCCGCTGACAGGCGACAGCGTTCCGCCGAGAGGGGATGAGATCGCCGAGCCGGTGAAAACGCCGCTCCCAAAGCGGTTGAAGGCGAATGTAATTTCCCGCGCGTCGTAGTTCGCGCCCGCCAAGTCGAGGCCGGGGGCGCCATCAAAATTGCCGAGAACAACGTCCCCACCGCCAAACGAATAATCCTCGCGCGAGAGCGTGGCGAAGCCACCGTTGTTCCGAAGCACGGTGGTGCTGTTCTGCGACACCGCGATCACATCCAGATCGAGGTCAAGATCGATGTCGCCGATCGCGATGCCAGACCCCACGACCGTGCTTTGCTCCTGCGCGACCACAAAGTCGAGGGATCCGCCATTCACCGCACTCGTGAGCACTTGGATCGCGCCCGGCGACCCGCTGCTGACGGTCACGATGTCGGTCAGGCCGTCACCGTTGACATCACCTACCGCGACCCGGAAGGGGTCGGTGGAGGTGCCCCGCGTGATCGCGTTCCCAAACGTGCCTCCCCCGATGTTGCGGAGAATCGTGAGATTGCTCGAGTTGCGGTTCGGGACCACAAGGTCAAGAGCGCCGTTTCCGTCGAAGTCCCCCGTCGCGATATCCACCGGGCGCGTTCCCACCGCCACCGCGGTGACCGGACCGAACGTCAGCGGGCCGCCCGCCCGCAGCGCGATCTCCACTTGGTTGTCGTCGCGGTTGGCGAGAGCGATGTCCAGCCCGCCGTCACCGTTGAAATCGCCGTAGGCCGCGGTCCAACTCGACGACGCGGGCGAACCGCTGTTCAGATCGATGACTTGGGGGACGGCGAAGAAGCCGGTGCCATTGCCTGCGAAGAAGTACACATCCCGGTCCGCCCGCCGCGTCGCCAGAAGATCTTGGAAGCCGTCGTCGTTCCAGTCGAGTACGTCCACGTCTCCCAGCGTTTCACCGGGCACCCCGATTGAGTAGGGGCGCGTCATGCTTCCCGCCTCGGCTCCGCTCAGCGAAATTTCGATCATGCCCTGCAGCGTGAGCGCGGCGATGTCGCTTCGACCGTCGGAGTTAAAATCCGCCGCCGCCAGCCGCAGCGGCCCGCCCTCCATTGGGAGACGAAGGACTTCTTCATACGCCGCCAGCAGTCGCCGTTCTTCAAGGGTTTCCATAACCCGAGTGCCGCCGGCGGTGACAAGAATTTCACGAATGCGCGTGCGGAAGTCAATCATCTCTCATCCCTCTGGTGGCGTTCGCTGACCAGGTGATGCTCAGCGACGGCTGAGACGGGTCCGGCGGCCCCAGAGCATATGACGACCTCAGTTATAAAATGAAAGAATCGTGGATGAAATTTGATTCATGCTGGCAACCAACGAAAGCGACGGTGCCTCGGCCGACACGGAGCACAAAGCCGCATTCGTCGCGGTGTCTTCTTTGCCCTGCTCCCCGCATGAGACCGCCGTCGGGCGACGATCGTGGCTCCGGCTCGTCTAGAGGTGGCGTGAAGTGGTTATGAGCGTCGGCGCCGAAGCCCGAGGATGCACCCCGCGAACACCAGCCCCGATGCCGGCGCCGGGACCGTTGAGATCAGATAGAGGCCTGCGGTTCCGTCCGCGAGTTCCGCGTAGAAGGCCAGATCTCCGTCAGACGCGAATCCCTGCGGATCAAAGACGAGGCGGGAGATGGAGGATCCATCGAGTGCATCTCCGACACCGATCAGCGGTCGGAAGGATGTTCGTTCGGCATTGGTCACGAAAATCTCATCTGTGCTGCCGTCCGCCAGTGTTGCTGCAAAGGTCGCATTTCCCCAGTGACTGAGTCCAGGCCTGTAGAGGCGGTCCGCCGATATGGCCGGAAGCGGGAGCACCGAAAAATCGACGAGATTCGTCGTTGCGGAAACGCGGGTGGTCACGAGTGCGGCGGCACCACCGCCGTCAATGACCGTGCCAACTGCCAGCACGTCGCCGTTGGCGTCGCGGCCGAGAGACGCGCCCTGAACCGCTCGGAACGCCGACAGTCCGAAATCCTGGCCGCGGATGGTGATGATCGTGCCGTCCACGTTTGAAGCCAGGAACATGCTCGGCGCGGTGGTTCCATCCGAATAGGTGCCCGTGGCGCGGATGAGCGTGCGGGCGTCGAGATCCGTCTGACCGTCGCAGTCATAGTCACGCGGGTCCGAGATGCCCCGATCCTCCAGCCGTCCGACAATCGTGATGATGTTTCCGCCCGACGCCGCCGAACGATACAACCCGGTGGACGCCGCGCCGTTTTCAAGGGTGCGGACGATCGATGTCACGTCGGGCGCGGAACTGTCGCTGAACCGCGGGGTCGCGACGAAGCGACCGTTGGGGACGAAGTTGTTGCCGAAGATCGTGATGATGGATCCGTCTGACGAATTGACGGATCGGAACTGTGATTCGCCCGCCCCGCTTCCCCGTTCGAACACGCCGGTGAATCCGTTTCCAGCACTTGCCCCCACGCCACTGAAGCCCGGCGGCGGGGGCGGGAGGGTTCGCAGCCCGGTACGGGCCGCGCCGGCGATGACCACCCTGAGTGAACCGCTTCTGGGCGTGGCGTAAAAGGCGAGGTCGTCGTTCTCTGAAAGCGCTATGTGGACGTCAAGGTCGGAACTGGGAAGGCCGTATTCAGACATCCTCAACAAGCGTTCGGGCGGGGTTCCTTGGGCGAAAACCACTGGGGCGACGAGCGAAATAAGGAACGCCGCGGCGACGCCACGATTCAGAAGACGCATGTCTGTTCTCTCCTCAACCGAACTGGGAAAAACCGTCGGAAAGTGCCGGACGGTCCGGCAGCCCCTTGCAGATAGATTACTCGACAATGCTCAAAGCGACAAGCCGATTCGTTGGTCACCGTGAAATCTGGCAGCGGGGTCGCTGGTAAAAACAGGGAGATTGCTGCGCATTGCAAAATTGAAACCGGTTTCAGGTCCGAAAACTGGCCGTTTGACTCTTGCGTCCGCGCCAAGGTCCGGTATTCTGGTTTTAAAGCGATGTCGGACATGGCGTCGCCGCACACAACTCAGCCTTAGGGAGGGGACTCTCGATGTTCACCGTTCGAACCGCCCGCGCACTCTGCTTTGCGTTTGTGGCCGTCATCTGTGGATTTGCGGAAGGGCTGCGGGCTCAGGTCGCTTCCACGAGGCCGGGGATCGGGGCGATCCCGTATTCCGGTGGCGTGACCTTCCGCACATGGGCTCCTAACGCCTCGGCGGTTCGAGTGGGCGGAACCTTCAATGCGTTCTCGGCGACGGCCAACCCACTCGCCAATGAGGCCGGGGGTTACTGGTCGGTGGACGTGCCCGGGGCCGTCGAGGGGCAGGAATACAAGTTCGTCATCGTCAACGGTTCCACGCTCTGGAAGAACGACCCGAGGGCCCGCCAGATGACGAGCTCGGTGGGCAACTCCGTCATCCGCGGCAGCACGTACGACTGGACGGTCTACGGGCCCGCGATCACACTCTTTACCGACGGCTTCGAGTCCGGCACGTTCGGCCCCTCGTGGGCCCGCACCGGCGTCAGCACATGGCGAATCCAGACCAGCACGACCTACAAAGCCACGGGAACTCGCGGCTGTACCTTCGATAGCAGCGCCAGCAGCACCTACGCCACGGGTCGCTTGACCCTCACGCTCAACGCCGCATCCCACGGAGCCTTGAACCTTTCATATAAGATTCGGAACGTGGGCGATGAGGCCCACAGCACCGATGGTGTGTACATCTCCAACAACGGGACAACTTGGACCAAGGTCGATTCATTCCCCGCGATCTCCGGCTCGTTCTCGACGCGGACGGTGAACCTCTCCGCCGCCGCCGCGGCCGCGGGGATAGTCCCCGGCGCTGCTTTCCGCGTCCAATGGCAGCAGTACGACAACTCACCGCTGGCGTCCGACGGCGTCGCGATCGACGACGTCACCGTCACGGGCCAGATTTTCGCTCCCAGCTTCACGGCCGCGCCGTGGAACGAGATGGTCATTTATGAGATGCACATCGGCACCTTTGACGACACCGCCGGCGGTGCCCCGGGAACGTTCGCGACGGCGATCAACCGCCTCAACCAGATCCGTGACCTGGGCGTCAATGCTGTCAAAGTGATGCCGGTCTGCGAGTTCGCGGGTGACTTCTCCTGGGGATACAACCCCGCCCACCCCTTCGCTGTGGAGGGCATTTACGGCGGCATGAACGAGTACAAGCGGTTCATCAGCGAGTGCCATGCCCGCGGCATCGCGGTCATCCAGGACGTCGTCCACAACCACTACGGCCCGAGCGATCTCGACATGTGGCGCTATGACGGCTGGTTCAGCGGTTCCTACGGTGGCATCTACTTCTATAACGACTGGCGGGCCCCGACCCCGTGGGGCGACACTCGGCCTGACTACGGCCGGACCGAGGTCCGCCAGTTCATCCGCGAGAACGCCCTGGTCTGGCTCAATGAGTTCCGCTGCGACGGCCTCCGATGGGATTCAACCGTGAACATCCGCACCCAGAACAACGGCTCGGGCGACATCCCCGACGGCTGGCTCGTCATGCAGCAGGCCAACAACGACATCGACGCCGCCTGGCCCGGAAAAATCTCGATCGCCGAAGACCTCCAGAACAACGAATGGATCACCAAGGACAGCGGCGCCGGCGGAGCCGGCTTCGATGCCCAGTGGGACGCCCAGTTCGTCCACCCAATCCGCTCCGCCATCATCACCGGCACCGATGCCGCCCGCGACATGTTCGCTGTGCGCGATGCGATCACGCACCGCTACAACACCGACGCTTTCGAGCGCATCGTCTACACCGAATCTCATGACGAGGTCGCCAACGGCCACGCCCGCGTCCCCGAAGAAATCTGGCCCGGGAACGCTGGCAGTTGGTCGAGCAAGAAACGCTCCACCGCGGGCGCGGCGATCACCATGTCCTCCCCCGGCATCCCCATGATCTTCCAAGGGCAGGAAGTTCTCGAGGACACCTATTTCCAGGACACCGACCCCGTCGATTGGACCAAACGCACCACCTACGCCGGCATCGAGACGATGTACCGCGACCTCATCCGCCTTCGCCGCAACTGGTACGACACCACCCGCGGCCTGCGGGGTCAGAACGTCAACGTCCACCACGTCAACAACACCAACAAACTCGTGGCCTACCACCGCTGGCAGAACGGCGGCGTGCGAGACGACGTCATTGTCCTCGTCAACCTCAGCAACACCTCGTACGCGAGTTACAATATCGGTTTCCCGCGGGCCGGCCTCTGGAAGGTCCGCTTCAACAGCGACTGGAACGGCTACAGCGCTGACTTCGCCAACACCCCCAGTTACGACACCAACGCGGCATCGGGCACCAAAGACGGCATGGCTTGGAATGCCAATGTCGGTGTCGGCCCCTATTCCGTGGTGATCCTGTCGCAGGAATAGAGGTTGCGGGCGAAAGTCTGGTGCCCTCCGCACCTCCGATCTAAGTTTTGTGGCGATCGTTCGTGGCACACCACGCGGTGTCCACGCCGTTCCCGTCGCTTCGCTCACCCCTAACCTTGGCACAGTGCCCCCAGACCTTGGTCCATTCTCGCTCGAACGCATGGCGAACGCGGTCGAAACAGTTGGTGTGCGCCTGCTGAGAGCCGCCGCGGCTCTCGACGCCGCCCGGATTCCCTACGCCATTGCGGGGGGCAACGCCGTCGCGCTGTGGGTTTCGCGGATCCACGAAGCCGCAGTACGGGCCACCCGGGACGTGGACGTCCTCGTACGCCGCGCCGACTTCCCGTTGGTGCCCCAGGCTCTGGAAGGCGCGGGCTTCACCTATCAGCACGCTGCGGGCCCGGACATCTTTCTGGACGCGCCCGACGCCTCCGCCCGAGACGCCGTTCACCTCATTTTCGCGAGCGAGAAAGTCCGCCCGCACGAGTACGCGGCGAACCCTGACGTTACCGAGTCCGAGCCCGCACCAGGGTACATCGTCCTCTCGCTCTCCGCGCTGGTCCGCATCAAACTTACGGCCTTCCGCGACAAAGACCGTACGCACCTGCGCGACCTGATCGACGTCTCTCTGATCGACTCCACCTGGCTCTCCGGCCTCATCCCACCGCTCGCTGTCCGCCTTCGGTCCCTGCTCGATACGCCAGACGGCTGACTCGGGCACCTCCCTTTCTTGCCTGCTTCCGATTTGCTATCTTCTTCCTCTCCCATCCTCATTACCGGCGCCTCCAGCGGCATCGGCCTCGCCACGGCCCTCGCGTGCGCCCGCATCGGAATGCCCGTGGCGCTCGCCGCGCGTCGCAAAGACCGGCTCGACGAGGCTGTCACGAAGATCATGCAGTCCGGCGGCAAGGCCATCGCCATACGCTGCGACGTCGTCTCCAAGGCGGACTGCGACGAGGCCCTCAGGCAAACCGTTGGCACGTTCGGCTCGGTCTACGCCATCTTCGCCAACGCCGGCTACGGCTACGAGGCCCCCGTCGCCACGATGGACGAATCCAAACTACGCGACATCTTCGAGGTCAATTTCTACGGCTCGCTGAACATCATCCGGGCCGCCCTGCCGCACCTGCTGGCCAACCGGGCTGGGCACGTTCTCTGGTGTTCGAGCGGGCTTTCCAAAATCAGCCTGCCAAATTTCGCCGCCTACTCCGCCACCAAAGCCGCGCAGGACCACTTCGGCCGCGCCCTCCGCATCGAGATACTCGGCACCGGCGTCCACTCTTCGACCGTTCACCCGATCACCACCGAAACCGAGTTCTCCACCGGCGTCGAGGCCGCCTCGGGCAAGTCCCGCGGCACCCTCCGTACCCCGCGCTCTGCTCGTCAGTCCGCCGAAACCGTGGCCGATGCGGTGGTCAAGTGTCTGCGATCGCCCAAGGGCGAAGTTTGGACCAGTTTTTCCGCCCGTGCATCCCTTGCGCTCGCCACACTCTTCCCGGAGTTGGCCGATCGCGTGCTCGCGAAGCGCCATCGGGGGCTGATGGAGGCGATCCGGCGCGAAAACCGATCATCCGATAGCCGCCCCTAAAATTCCGCCTGCTTGGGCGCCCTCGGGAACGGGATCACGTCCCGGATGTTCTGCATCCCGGTCACGAACAGAATCAACCGCTCGAAGCCCAGGCCGAAGCCCGCGTGCGGTACCGTCCCGTATTTCCGGAGGTCCCGATACCACCAGTATTCTTTCGCAGGCAGGTTCATCTCGGCGATGCGGGCATCCAGCACGTCCAGCCGTTCTTCTCGCTGACTGCCACCGATGATCTCGCCGATCTTGGGGACCAGGACATCCATCGCCGCGACCGTGTCCCCCGGTGCTCCGTCCGTACCCGGGTCGTTGACCCTCATGTAGAAGGCCTTGATCTGCTTAGGGTAGTTCATCAGGATCACCGGCTGCTTGAAGTGCTCCTCGGTCAGGAACCGCTCGTGCTCCGACTGAAGATCGGTCCCCCATTTGATCGGGTACTCGAACTTCTTCCCGGCCTTGATGGCGCTGTCCAGAATCGCGATCGCCTCGGTGTAGGGCAGGCGGCGGAACGGAGCATCGAGCACATGCTTCAGTCGTGCCAGCAACCCGGGCTCGATCCGCTCATCGAAGAACTTCATGTCGTCGGGCCGCTCGGCCAGCACCGCCCGCACCAGATACTTGATGAACTCTTCCGCGATCTCCGAATCCCGCATCAGGTCGCAGAACGCCATCTCCGGCTCGATCATCCAGAACTCCGCGAGGTGGCGGCTGGTGTTGCTGTTCTCGGCCCGGAAAGTCGGCCCGAAGGTATACACGTTGCTGAGCGCAGCGCAGTACGTCTCGACATTCAGTTGCCCGCTGACCGTCAGATGGGCGGCCTTGCCAAAGAACTCTTCGCTCCCGGCCCCGGCCCCGTCATCGCCGCGTTTGTCGGCTGTGGCGGCCTCCTCGCCCACGGTCACCCGGAACATCTGCCCCGCGCCCTCGCAATCGCTCGCCGTGATGATCGGCGTATGAACATAGCAAAACCCCCGCTCATCAAAGAAACGATGAACCGCCATGCTCAGGCAGTGCCGCACCCGCGCCACCGCTCCGAATGTGTTGGTCCGCACCCGCAGGTGGGCAACCTCACGGAGGTACTCGAACGTGTGCCGCTTGTTGGAAACCGGGTACGTGTCCGGGTTCTCCACCCAGCCCGTGATCCGCAGACTCCCGCCCTTTTCAGCGTCCACCAAAACTTCGACCGCTTGGCCCTTCCCCTGACTCGCCACCAGTTCGCCCGTCACTTCGACCGAGCAGCCGGTGCTGAGTTTCTTGATCTCCTCGAAGCCGACCACGTTTCCGCGGCACACGCACTGGATCGCATCGAAGCATGATCCGTCGGTGACCGCCACAAAGCACAGCCCCCCGTCGGCCTTGCTCTCCCGATTGGTCCGCACCCAACCCTTGATCGTGATCCCCCCCCCGGTTGCCGCAGGCTGGGATGGGTCGACCTTGAAGGCGTCGCAGACTCGGGTCCAGATCATCGCGGGCTCCAAAGAACTTGAAAAACGGGCGAGGCAACGTTAGGGGGAAGAGCGCCGCACGTTCAGACCCACCACGAACGAGCAGAGATGGCGAAGTGCCCTCAACCAAGTCGATGACAGATCGAAACATCCAAATCTGAGCGCAAAACTGGCCAAATAAAAATTATTTCAGGAAAAGATGTGGATTTCCTGTCAAACTGGCAGGGAAAGTCAACGGAACAGCAACGTGACGTCCGATAGAAAGATAGAATATTCCGATCTCTCTCTCCTCCAGCGGGGCACTGTCATTGATGGTGCCCTGCTTTGTTTTTGAAAGGTGAAGATTTGGTTTGCGGGATGTTCAGATGCGCCGGCCTCGCCGGCGCTTTGGTGAAAGCGGGCTAAATTTCATCCATGACAACCGTTCTTGTGACCGGCGCGGCAGGATTCATCGGGTCGCACACCGCCCGGGCTCTGCTCGAGCGCGGTCTGAAAGTCGTGGGGTTGGACAACTTCGACCCTTTCTATGACGTCGCCGTGAAGCGAGCCGCGATTGCCTCACTCGAATCACACTCCCAATTCGCGTTTATCGATGCAGACATCACGCACGTAACCGCCGTCCGGCAGGCGTTCGCGGACTACAAACCGACCGCCGTCGTCCACTTGGCTGCCAAGGCCGGCGTCCGGCCCAGCATTGCCGATCCGGCCGAATATGCCCGGGTCAATGTCGGGGGAACCAGCGTCATCCTCGCGGAGGCCCACCGATTTGGATGCGATCGGATCGTCGCTGCCTCCAGCAGTTCCGTCTACGGCAACTGCCCGACCGCCCCGTTCCACGAGGCCCTCGACGTGAATGAACCCATCAGCCCTTACGCGGCCACCAAGCGGGCCTGCGAACTTCTTGGATTGACGCACCAAGCACTGACCAAGCAGCCGGTGGCGATGCTGCGGTTCTTCACTGTGTTTGGGCCCGGCCAGCGGCCCGACCTTGCGATCATGCAGTTCCTGAAGCGCGTTTCGGCGGGAGAAACGATCCGAGTCTTTGGCGACGGTTCAAGCAGCCGCGACTACACCTATATAGACGACATCGTCACCGGCATCCTCGCGGCGTACGACCGCATCCCCGCCTTCGGTTACCGCATCTGGAACCTGGGCGGCAACACGCCGACCACGCTCGACGAGATGGTGGCCACCGTCGCTCGCGTCGTCGGCCGTGACGCGGTTGTCGTCCGCGAAGCCATGCAGCCGGGCGACGTCGACCGAACCTGGGCAGACCTCACGCGCAGCGGCCAAGAACTCGGCTATGCACCCCGAACCCCGTTCGAGATCGGCGTGCGAAAGCAATGGGCTTCGCTCGGTCGCGCGTAACGGCCAAAGAAAGCGGGGGCGCGTCCGCGCCCCCGCCTGAGAACCCTTTTCGTCCGTTGAGATCCGCTCCCGACGGCCAAATCACTCGGGGTTGGCCGCTGTCTGCTGCGATTGAGCCGCGTTCCGTGCGGCTTTCGACGCCAACGTGTCCCGCCGCCTCTTCATTTCCTCCGCCCGGGCCTCGGCCAGCGTTCGCTGAGTCCAAGACATCGTGGAGGAAGCCTTGCCCTTGGGCTGGGCGGTGACCAAGCGTTTCCGATCCGATGATTTCTTCTTGACAGTCGGTGCCGTCGGCTTCGCAGCATCGACGACCTTCGCCACCCGATTGCCGATGCTGACGCCCGTGCGATTGCGCCGCTGCGCCGCCGCGATAGCCGAGAGCATCCGCGACCGGTCGGTCAGGTTCATCGCCGAACCTCGCCGCGGCGACGGCGCAGGCCGTTCGGCAACCGGTGGCTCGCCGCTGTCGCGGCCCAAATCGGGTGCGGACGCAGGAGGCTGGATCACCGTGTCGCCGACGATTGGATCAATCGGAGAGGGAGCCGGAGCCGGAGCCGGAGCCGGTCCGGGTGCGGGAGCCGGTCCGGGTGCGGGAGCCGATCCGGGTGCGGGAGCGGGTGCCGGGGAGGGAGCGGGTG
>ENA-ORBV01007608-ORBV01007608.1-microbial-mat-metagenome-genome-assembly--contig:-NODE-7608-length-18559-cov-13.838492_pt1 | contig 18559 bp, 16 predicted proteins | sample MGYA00237777_ERZ505514 | MGnify/ENA primary metagenome ERZ505514 (study PRJEB26160, sample SAMN06269048) | microbial mat metagenome | isolation source: Oligotrophic lake microbial mat | place... | reverse complement strand
TTTCCGTAGGGGCGCACAGCCGTGCGCCCCTACCTACGAACAATTTGTCGGTTTTATTTAATCCACGATCCTAAGTAAGCAGACAGGGGTATGAAACCTGCTTATGGTCAGCCTTTTGTTCGTTGCTCACTGATCGCGTCTACCGCTAAAGATTAGGGTTTCTATCTGATGTCGGTTCCAATCACGGCTAAAACGTAATCATGCCTTTGATCGTGCTTACGAGTTTTCTCATCCTCAGCCTGCTGTTGATCAGGTTGTTAGTGCTGCCGTTTGACTTGCTCAATGCCTTTAGTTTGCCGGGTTGGCTATCTTTAATGGGGGCTGTGGCGCTCCTGTCATGGTGCCTGGATGATTAGCTGCACTGTCCCAGCGAAATGGCCGTTTTGTGAGTGGTTCGATCGCAGCACAGTCAGTTCTTAGCCAATGGTAAGTGTGGCGATCGATCAGGGCAACCTCATAGAATATTCAGGGCGATCAATAGCTTTACTGCAAGCATTATCCCGAAGCAATCTTGCGTGAGGGTAATATTGATCAATCGGTTAGGAGCTGTTGCTCACTGCTTGATAGGGTGCAAATGAGAGTTCCAAACGACCGAAGGTTAGACCATGTCGGCAGTGCCACCAGATGAGACAAGAAGGCTAGAGGCTCTCTACCAGTATCAAATTCTGGATACGGCTCCCGAAGAAGCCTTTGACGATCTGACCCAATTGGCGGCTCAGATCTGCGGTACACCGATGGCGATGATGACACTGGTCGCTGGCGATCGCCAATGGATAAAATCACGAGTTGGGCTGACGATCGACGAAGTGGGACTGCATGTAGGCTTTTGCGTGCGTTGCGTCGAGCAACAAGATGTAGTGGTCATTGCGGATACAGCCGCCGATCCACAGTTCGCTGCTAACGTGGTCGTCACAGGTGAGCCATACGTGCGCTTTTACATGGCGGCTCCTCTCATCACGTCAGCGGGTCATGCGATCGGCACCATTTGTGTGCTGGATCGCGTCCCCCGTGAACCGCAGCAGCAGATGATTGAGGCTCTCCGTCGGCTCAGTCGCCAGGTGGTCAGCCAGTTAGAGCTGCGGCTGAGCCTGAGTGCTTTAACTCTCGTGATGGATGAACGGCAACAGGTAGAGACTGCACTGCAACGAAGCGAAGAACAGTTTCGGAGTGCCTTTCATTCGGCGGCAGTTGGGATGGCATTGGTAGGACTGGATGGTCGTTGTCTTCAGGTCAATTGCTCGTTCTGTAGCATTTTTGGCTATGACGAGACGGAAATGCTCACCAAAACCTTCCAGGAGCTGACCCATCCTGACGATCTCAACAAAAACTTACAGTTTTATCACCAGGCGCTATCAGGCGAGATTGAATCTTACCAGTTAGAGAAACGCTACATCCATAAAGCAGGGCACACAGTATGGGGATTGCTCACTGCGTCGCTATTGCGAGATGTGGAGGGCAAACCGCTGTACTTTGTCTCGCAGCTCCAGGATATTACCCAGCGCAAGCTGACCGGGCAAGCACTACAGGAAAGTGAAGCGCACTTCCGTGACTTAGTGCAGAAGCTTCAAGTGGGCGTTGTGCTGCAAGGATCACGTGCCGAAGTTTTACTGGTAAATCCGGCAGCCCTGGCAATGTTGGGGCTGGAGAAAGCTCAAATGCTGGGGATGTCATCGTTTGACGATCGCTGGCAGGTTGTCCATGAAAACGGTTCACCTTTTCCTGGCGAAGACCATCCCGTACCGCAGGCGATCGCGACGCGCAAACCTGTGCACAACGTCATCATGGGCGTTTATCGTCCCAAGTATGATGATCAGGTTTGGCTGCTCGTCAATGCCGATCCACACTTTAACGCCGACGGCAGCATTCAGCATGTCCTTTGCACGTTCAGCGACATTAGCGATCGCAAAAACATCGAAGAAGCCCTCCGTAAAACCGAAACGCGCAACCAGGCACTCCTGAACGCCATTCCTGATTTGATGCTGCGCGTCGATCGCGAGGGTACGTATCTCGATGTCAAATTCGCCAAGGATTTTGAAACCCTTTTGCCGCCCGCTGAAGTAATTGGTAAACGCGAAGCTGACGCGTTGCCGCCAGCGGTTGCCGCCCAACGCAAGCATTGCCTCGCCGAAGCGCTCCGCACGGGTGAACTGCAATTCTGTGAATACGAGCTGGCGCTCGATGATGGCACTCACTACGAAGAAGCCCGCATTGCCGTCAGTGGTGAAGATGAAGCTGTGATCATCGTCCGTGACGTGACTCAGCGCAAATTGGTAGAAGAAGAGCTTGAAAGCCAGAATTACCGCGCTTACCTGCTGACAGCGATCACCCTCCGCATTCGTCAATCGCTTAACCTGGATGACATTTTGAGCACAACGGTTGCCGAAGTCCGCCAGTTTCTGCAAGTCGATCGCGTCTTAATCTACCGCTTTGAACCTAACTGGGACGGCACTGTTGTCGTAGAATCACGGGGTGCCGATTGGTTGCCTGCACTTGGGATTACCGTGCAGGACACGTGCTTCAGAGACGGTGGCTGGCAAAAATATTATCGTGGCACAACGCAGGCGATCGACGACGTTGATCAGGCAAACCTTACCGCCTGTTATCGCGACCTGCTGGCTCAATTTCAAGTGAAAGCGAACTTAGTCGTTCCCATCATCCAGGGGCGCGGTGCCACTGGCAAAGCACAGCTTTGGGGGCTGCTAGTAGCACATCAATGTTCGGGTGCCAGACAATGGCGTTCCTTTGAAACCGAGTTTCTGACCCAACTTGCAGACCAGGTAGGCGTTGCTCTTGCACAGGCACATCTGCTGAAACGCGAAACCCAACAGCGCGAACAGCTCGTACAGCACAACCTGGCGCTAGAGCAAGCCCGCCGTGAAGCCGAGCAAGCGTCTCAGATGAAAAGTATCTTCCTGGCAACCGTCAGCCACGAAATTCGTACGCCAATGAACGGTGTTCTGGGCATGACCGGGCTGTTGAAAGAGACCTACCTGAACCCAGAACAGCGCGATTTTGTCGAAACCATCCAGACCAGTGGCGAAACCTTGCTGAATTTGATTAATCAAATTCTGGACTTTTCCAAACTGGAAGCAGGCGAAATGGAGCTAGAAGTGCTCGATTTTGATCTCAATCTCTGTATTGAAGAAGTGGCAGATCTTTTGGCACCCGCTGCCCACGCAAAAAAGCTAGAACTGGCAACCCTGGTTTACCGCAACCTACCCACGCAGCTTCGAGGAGATGTTGGTCGGCTGCGCCAGTTGCTCACCAACCTGGTCGGTAATGCAATCAAGTTCACTAGCGTTGGCGAGGTCGTCGTTCAGGCATCACTGATCGCCGAAACGGCTGCCACAGCGACCATCATGTTTTGCGTAACCGACACAGGCATTGGAATTGCTGCCACTGGGCTGGAACGACTATTCAAGCCGTTTTCGCAAGTCGATGCTTCCACAACACGACGCTATGGTGGCACAGGCTTGGGGTTAGCCATTTCCCGCCAATTAGTAGAGCTGATGGGTGGCGAAATTGGCGTTGAAAGTACGGTTGGGCAGGGATCGCGGTTTTGGATCGCGCTCACCTTCGATCGCTTACTGGCTCCGCTTTTGCCACTGGAGCCGCCAGCGATCGCCCTACCGTTCAGTCAGCTCCGACTGCTGGTTGTCGATGACAATGCCACCAACCGCAAAATTGTGCGCTATCAAGTCTCCTCCTGGGGAATGCAGGTTGATGAAGCTGAAAATGGCAATACTGCACTGCAATTGTTGCGAGAACAAGCACAAACAGGTGTACCCTACGCTTTGGCGATCGTAGACATGCAAATGCCAGACATGGATGGTGAGATGCTCGGCTACCAGATCAAGGCAGAGCCGCTGCTGGCAAACACCAGATTGATTATGATGACCTCCCTCAACCACCGGGGCGGCAGTAGACAGGTTTTAGAGTTAGGTTTTTCGGCTTACCTGGTGAAGCCGATCAAGCAGTCGCGCTTAATGGACTGCATCATGAGTACCCTGACAGACGATCCACTCAGACGCGCTTCGACCCAGGTAATTCCTTTAGGCGAACGATCGCCCCTCACCAGCGAGGAGCCAGATCTGGACTCAATCGTTCCTAGCCCTTCCGTTACAAGTGTGCCAGCGATCGCACCTTTGCCACCGCCATACGCCCTGAAGCTTCTACTGGTCGAAGATAATGCCGTCAATCAGCGCGTGACGTTGAGCCAGCTCAAACATCTGGGCTACACCGCTGATATGGCATCTGACGGTGAAGTGGCGTTAGCAATGATCACTCAAACCCTCTACAACATCGTCTTGATGGATTGCCAGATGCCTGGTCTTGATGGCTACAGCACCACTCGCGCCATTCGCTGTTTGGACGGTCAACAGCAGCCAGTGATTATCGCGCTCACCGCCAACGCCATGAAGGAAGACCGCGAAAACTGTCTCGCCGCTGGTATGGATGACTATCTCAGCAAACCATTGCTTAAGGAAGTCTTAGCTGCCAAATTGGCTTATTGGGGTCAGCAACTTGAACAGAGCCAGAAACTTTCAAGCAACAGTGTCTTCACACCACCAGCAACTGGTATAGAGGGTCTTTCTGACGGAGTTGTGGCAACACCGAACGTTTCCACCCCTTCAACAGGAGTCATTACCGAAACAGGTGGTAACAAAGCAGACAGCAGTGAAGAAATAGCAGCGTGGCAAACAAAGAATGAATCGGACGCTCGGACATTGCGGTTTAGTCGCTTGATTGACTGGGAACATCTTCATCAACTTTCAGATCATAATGAAGAGTTTGAGCTTGAGTTACTGCATGTGTTTGTTGAAGATACTGGTGCTCATTTGATGGCGCTTGAAACCGCGATCGTTCAGCGCCATTTCCGCGCTCTTGAGCAGGCGGCTCATCACATCAAAGGAGCAAGCGCCAATGTTGGCTTAGCAGCAATGTCAGCGATCGCCGATCAATTTGAACGGCAGGCACGTCAAAACCAGCTTCAGGACACCGCCGAACAATTAACCCAATTGCAGCAAGCCTTGGACGAAGTACGGCTCTTTTTAGCCACTACAAACTGAGCTTGGCGATGCATCAAGCAACTCTCTGTTATTTCGTCCCTTCAGGCATCACTTGACGCTTAGTGTAGTGCTTCACAAGCAGCAGACAATTTCGCTGCTCGACCCGCGTATAGCTCAGCACATCAGTAAGCTTACGCATAAGCTGAAGCCCCCGCCCACCTTCAGCTTCATCATCAAACGACGAGGGCAACTGTTCAAGTCGATGAGCCAAATTAAACGGAGCACCACAATCCCAAAGCCGCATTTCGATGCGTTCGGCAAACACCATGACTTCGATATCAATCAAAAGTTCAACCGGACGACCCTTATGAGCGTGGCGTACAGCATTGGTAAACCCTTCTGCCAGTACAAGCTGACAATGCAGCCAGTCGCGATCGGCGATCGGCGGGACACTAAACTGGTCAAACCATAAAAGAACTTCAGACAGCGCGTTAAGGTCTGTGTTGACCTGGAGAAAAGCTCTTTGGAGGGGTTGCAAGGGGAAGGAATCCTCAATCACGCTTGAACGTATAGGTTGCCACCTGAATAATATCGAGCCGCACGGGAAGACTGTTTATTAGCAACTTAAGGGCAGAAATACAAGTTTGAACTAGCCTTCTCTCGTTTTCTACCGCCTCTATTCTGACCAAAATTTACCCCTTAGCCTTTAACGACTTCGCAATTCCCATGCCTCAAGTTTTAATTATTGATGATGATCCAACGATTCAAGTTATTTTGAGAAAAATACTGAGTGATCAGGGCTATGACGTTGGTGTTGCAAGCAATGGGCTAGAGGGCATTAAACAAGCGCGAAAGCTCCGTCCTGCCCTCATCATTTGTGATTGGCTGATGCCGCTGATGGATGGTTTAGCCGTCTGTCGCCATATCAAAACCGACCCAGAGTTGTCTACCGTCTTCTTTATCTTGCTCACCTCGCGCGGCGCGATCGAAGATCGGGTTCATGGTTTAGACAACGGGGCAGATGACATCCTCACGAAGCCCTTTGAATTGAGCGAATTGAAAGCACGAGTCCGCGCAGGGCTAAGGCTACATCAAGTCAATCAGGATTTGCAAGCTCAGAAGCGCCTGCTAGAGTCAGAGTTTAGCGAAGCAGCAGAGTATGTGCGATCGCTATTGCCAAAACCTCTCAGCGGCAGCGTGACCATTGATTCTCGCTTTGTGCCCTCACAGCATTTGGGCGGCGACTGTTTTGACTATTACTGGCTTGATCCCGACTATTTAGCAATCTATTTGTTAGACGTTTCTGGGCACGGTTTAGGCGCAGCCTTGCCGTCCATCTCAGTCTTAAATATGTTGCGATCGCAGTCAATGGACGGCGTTAACTTCTATCAACCCAGCCATGTCCTCACGGCTCTCAACGAAGCCTTTCAAATGGATAGTCAAAACGATAAATACTTTACAATTTGGTACGGCGTTTATAATCGGGTTAAACAACAGCTCATTTATTCAAGCGCAGGGCATCCACCGGCGCTGCTGCTACATCGTACGACCGATCAAGGCATTCAATCCACCCAGCTAAAAACAACGGGTATGCCCATCGGTATGTTGCCCGATACGCGGTTCACCGATCAACGGTGCGATCTTGATGCGTCCAGCCTACTGTATGTTTTTAGTGATGGTGTCTACGAAATTTTTCGAGACGACAACGATTTATGGGGCTTTGATGCTTTTGTCGCGTTGTTAATCAACGAGCAAGAAGCCATTAACCAGCTTGGGTTAGATTACATTCTTGATCACGTAAAAGCACTGAATACTAAGGCGATCTTGGACGATGACCTATCATTACTGCGCATTAGCTTCAGTGCTGACTGATGCAACAACAAGTCGATTTAACCTTGCTTGAGCGACAATGTTGCTCTGGTCACCGACCTTTATGTCTGTTCAAGGCAACGTTAGATCAGAGTACGAAAGGAGCGAAACGACTCATGAAAAATTCATACAAACGTTGCGGGTATGTTAGATCAGTAAGCGAATCTAGCAAGAGTGTTCAAACCAACAGTTGCTTGGTACTACTGATGACAGATTAATTAAGCGCTCTGTTTCTTCAATAGGCTTAGGAACAAGAATTTAATCACCTCGGCGTTTTCCGTAGGGGCGCACGGCTGTGCGCCCCTACCTACGAACAATTTGTCGGTTTTATTTAATCCACGATCCTTAGGTCATAATCAGTATGCTTCTATCGTTGGGCGTTTTTAGTGATGGCTAGTGGACTTTCGCTTCATTCAAAAAGCCGTCGCATCCATGTAGCGCTGACACAGCGATCGCAGCGATCGGTCATCCTTTTGCTGATCCTCACAGGTTTGATTAGCACATGCCTTTTGCGGTTGGTACAACTTCAGTTGGTGCAAGGTAAGTACCATCGACATCTAGTTGACAAAAATCGGATTTCGCTCGTGCCTACCCCGTCCGATCGAGGCAATATTCTCGATCGCAACGGTAAGCTGATGGCAGCGAATCGGCTGGCGCGATCGGTGTATCTCTCTCCCAGAGAAGCCTCCAAAGCGCAGTGGGCAGCAACAGCCACCAAACTGGGGCTTATCCTCAACGTGCCGCCCGAAGAAATTCTCGCGAAGCTAGAGCAAGTTGGGTATCACTCCCCAACACCCGTCCGGATCAGCCGCGATTTAACCCTTCCAGCCTTTGTAGCTTTAGCAGAGAAGCACAATCAGTTTCCTGGTGTAGAAATTCGAGGCGAATCAAATCGCTACTACCCAAATGCAGATCTAGCGGCTCATACCTTAGGCTATATCCGCGAGGCAACGGCTGACGATTTGAAGAAAAACTCCGACTACCCAATGGGGATGCTGGTTGGTCAGATGGGACTTGAACGCATTGCCAACACGACGCTTCAAGGTGTTTGGGGTGGACAACTGCTGGAAGTTAACGCGGCTGGGCAGGTAGTCAAATCACTGGGAATGAAGCCGTCGCAGTCTGGTGCGCCCATGCAATTGACGCTTGATTTAGAGCTGCAAAAAACGGCTGAGAAAGCGTTGGCAAAGCGTCGTGGAGCCGTTGTGGTGCTGGATGTCAAAACAGGTGAAGTGCTGGCATTAGCCAGTGGACCAACGTTTGATCCCAACTTGTTTACGCGCCGTATTTCGCCAGCCGACTGGAAACAGCTCCAGAGCCGCAACCAACCGTTTTTGAACCGTGCCCTGCAAGGCTATCCACCTGGTAGCACGTTCAAAATTGTGACGGCTGCTGCCGGAATACAGTCCGGCAAGTTTTCGCCTGATTCAACGCTGGCGACCTTTGCAGCACTTAACCTGGGTGGGCACCTGTTTCACGAACACGGCAGCAGCTATGGGGTGATTGGTTTTCGAGATGCGTTTGCTTACAGCAGCAACACGTTTTTCTATCAGGTGGGTCTGACAGCAGGACCAGAGGAAATTTCCAAGTGGGCAAAACGGCTGGGGATCGGGACGACAGACAATATGGGGCTTGAAGGGGGCACCCACGGGTCAGTCCCAACGCCTGCTGAGAAGGAGCAGCTTTACAAGGAACCCTGGTATGGCGGTGACACGGTAAGCATGTCGATCGGGCAAGGCTTGGTGCAAGTTACGCCTTTAGAAATGGCAGTGATGGTCTCGACGATCGTCAACGGGGGCAAGCGTGTTAAACCCCATCTACTACTGGCAGAAACTAACACGCCACAAATGCGGCCTGTAACAGCAGGCTTAGATCCCGGTACGATCGCCATCATCAAAGCCGGACTCATTGCCGTAGTACAACAGGGGACTGCCAGCCAGCTTAACGATGGCTCGATTCCACTGACGGGCGGTAAAACGGGTACAGCAGAAGTTGTGGGGCAAACTGATAATGCGCTGTTTGTTGGCTTTGGACCAGCCAGTAAGCCGCAAATTGCCGTTGCGGTCGTGGTCGAGAACGGGGGCTTTGGTGCAGTGTCGGCAGTGCCGATCGCGCGCGAGATCTATAAGACGTACTTTAAAGCTCACCCGAAGCAGTGAGGCGATCGCGAAAGAAATGACACCGCAGAGACGCGGAGCTTGCCGAGAATTGGTCTGGCATTCTCTGCGCTTTTGTGTTAGCTGCACGTAGTGCGAACCGCAAAAAGCTGACAAGCCAAGACTTTTACACTTTTTGCAATTCTTATCATTGCCCTCACGTTTCCCCACATAATCCACACCGTTTCCACAAGTTATTTGGCTCTTTTCCCCACGAAATCCACAGCTTTTCCACAGATTTGCGAGAGTTTTCCACAGGTTTCACGAAGCCATCGGTCTTTGCCGCCACGTCTGCTCAACTGGGGACGATCGGGTGCAACAGTCAAAAAGTGCGTCAACTTCATGAAGTTACGTAACAAAAAAGCGCCTCAAACCCCTATTCTCTCGTGAATCTTTTGATTGCCTAAAATTAGGCGTAACATTTCGCATCATTGACAAGACGGGGAAGACGACTGCACAATGTGACGACCTGCTTGAAAGCGCGCTGACCGATCGCTGGCAAACGTCCATCCTGTCTCCACTTCAGAGGTAGTTTGGCACCAGCTAGGTCTAGCTTTGCGCTGCGTTTAGCTGCCTAAAAACACTAGCCGTCAGGTGTACACCCATTCACCCTGCCCATGCAAGGGAGAACCCAAAATTCTATGAATAGCACCGTTAGCCTGTTGGTTGAAGTTCCTGAAGTTCTGCACGATTCGCTGAAGCACTATCTCGAAATCCGCCCCGATTGGGATCAAGATCGGGTGTTTGCTGCTGCCCTATCCTTGTTTCTGCTGCAAAACCGCAGCGCTGATTCCATTCCCGAAAAGCAAAATCATCGTCAAGCTTCGCGCATCTATCTGGATGCTTTGTTCAAGCGTCCGATCGGGCAAAACAACTAGCTTTCAGTCGTTTAGTAGCCGTGAGTCAGTAGCCAGTCATGAGATACGGCTAGCGATGTCACGACGAACAGAGACAACGAACTGGCGACCCACATTCGCAATGCCTTTCATTCAAACCGAACAGTATGGCTTATCAAATTTCAGCGACGAAGCTTCAGGCGTACAACCGCTGCCCCTATGCCTACTACCTTCGCTATGAGCGCAAGCTAACCACGAATGAGTTTTTTGGGTCAGCCTCATTGGGTATTGCGCTCCACCAGGCGCTTGCCCAGTGTCATCGAGACTGGCACTACGAACAACCCCTGCCAGATTTACGCTGGGTGCATCACTGTTGGCGACAACATTCTACAGAGTTGAGCGCCAATCAGGTCATGGAAGGGTTTGAAATTCTAGAAAACTACTACTACCGCTTCATTGCCGGCGAGGTTGCTCTAACGCAACCCCTGGCAGTGGAAGGTAGAATTCAGGGCTTCTTGCAAGTTGAAAATCTAGAGTTTTTGATTACCGGACGGTACGATCGCCTCGATTTTCTTGCCGACGGCTTGGAACTTATTGACTACAAATCTAGCCGTGCAGTCAAGCTACCCGATGCCACAGAAATGGATGTGCAGATCGGGCTGTACTATCTGGCGCTAGAGCAAACCTACGAGCAGAGCTTGAAATACCTCAGCCTGCTCTTTCTACGTACAGGTGAAAAAATTCGCTTTGAAGCCACGCCAGCCCACAAGCAGCGCGTTGAAACGATGGTGAGCGATCTGGCAGTGCGGTTGCGCTATGACCAAGGATGGGAGCCAAATCCAGGGAAGCAGTGCGATCGCTGCACCTTTGCCCGCTACTGTTCGGCTGTTAGTGTCAGCCCTGCGCCATTACCAGAAAGCCATGCTAAGTCACAACTTCAACTAGCCCTCAACCTGTAAGGGTGCTAAATCTGTAGGATGATGCAGGCTACTTACAGTCAGCGTTATCCTACCTTTGAACCACAGGCTAGAAATCAGTATGGAAAAGCGAGCACTCGGTACGTCAGGTATTCACATCACGCCTGTCATCACTGGCACCTGGCAAGCGGGCAAAAGCCAATGGGTTGGCGTTGAAGATGCCGATACCATTAAAGCCATTCGAGCCGCGTTTGATGCCGGGATCACAACAGTTGATACGGCTGAAGTCTACGGCAGTGGACATTCAGAGCGAGTAGTTGCCGAAGCTTTGTCCGATGTGAGGGATCAAGTTGTTTACGCGACGAAAGTGTTTGCCAATCACCTTAAATACGATCAGGTGCTTGCTGCCTGCGAAGCCTCGCTTCAAAACTTGAAAACTGATCGCATCGATCTCTACCAAATCCACTGGCCCTCTGGCTCCTTTAAAAGCGAAGTGGTGCCGATCGAGGAAACCATGCGGGCACTCAATGCTTTGAAGCAGCAGGGCAAAATTCGGGCGATCGGCGTTTCCAACTTTTCCCAGAAACAGCTTGAAGAAGCCGCGCAGTACGGACGTATCGACAGCCTGCAACCACCTTACTCATTGTTCTGGCGTTACGTCGAAAAAGATGCCGTACCTTATTGTACGGAGCAGAAAATTTCCATCATCGCCTACTCACCATTAGCGCAAGGACTGCTGACGGGCAAATTTGCACCTGACCACACCTTCCCACCAGAGGATAACCGCGCGAAGAACAAGCTGTTTCAAGGCGAAACCTACAAACGCGCTCAAGCGGCGTTAGCTAAGCTGCGACCGATCGCCGATCGCTACCAGACCAGTCTCGGCAATCTCGCTCTTGCCTGGTTAGTGGCTCAACCTCAGGCAAACGCGATCGTGGGTGTCCGCAATGCCGAACAAGCGGTTGAAAACGCCAAAGCAGGCAACATCAAGCTCACTGAAGCCGATCTTGCAGAGATTGACCAGATCGGACGGATTGTCACGGATCAGTTGGATGACAGTCCGCTGATGTGGAACTGGGGCTAGGACAGGCGATGCACGTTGATCGCCTGGATCATCTCGTTCTCACCGTTCGCAGCATCCAGGCGACTTGTGACTTCTACTCCCGCACTTTGGGGATGGAAGTTATCACCTTCGGCAATGGTCGTCAGGCACTGCGGTTTGGTCAGCAAAAAATCAATCTGCACGAAGCAGGCAGGGAGTTTGAACCAAAAGCGCTACAGCCCGCACCAGGATCAGCGGATCTTTGCTTCATTACAACAGTGCCGCTAGCGGATGCGATCGCCCATCTGCAATCATGCGGTGTTGAGTTGATCGGTGAATCTGCCGCACGAACAGGCGCGATCGGCTCCCTTCGTTCCATCTACTTCCGCGATCCAGACGGTAATTTGATTGAACTTTCAAATTATTTATAAAGGATTACCTCATTCAAGCGCGATCGCACTTTACTCTCATCACCAAATCTTTGCCATTTGTAGGACAAATCCTGGCAGTTCTGGATCACCACTCACGGCTTCAGGCTTGTCTAAGCTTGTTGGTTCCTGGTCAGGGCGATAAACGTGTACCGTTTGATTTTTGCGATCGATCAACAAGCCCAGCAACGCCCCATTTGCCATATATTCCTTCATCTTGTCTTGCAGACTGGTCAGCGTGTCGCTGGCAGAGCGCAACTCAATCACAAAATCGGGACAGATGGGTGCAAAGGAAGCTTTTTGTGCTTCCGTTAACGCCTGCCAGCGATCGAGCCTGACCCAGGAGGCATCCGGAGAGCGGGTTGCACCATTCGGCAGGGTAAAGCCTGCACTGGAGTCGAAGCCCATGCCCGCGCCATCTTGCTCTGTCCAGTTCCAAAGCTGGGCAGCAATATTGAAGTTACGGTTGCCTGTATCGGCAAAAGCGGGTGGCATAATCACCACGTCCCCATTGGCAGTGCGTTCAATGCGTAGGTCACGATTGGCTAGACAGAAGTCATAGAACTGCGCGTGCGTCATGGGGGCGATCGCAGGCAAGTTCACCGTTAATGGAGTCTTTTCCGTTTGAATGAGCAGCGTTGTCATGGTTGCCTCCCATACCGTGAATGTGAACGATCGTGCAGTCAAATCTTCTCTCTAAAAACCGTTTTCCACGCCTCAACCGTGCCTTTACCGATTTCGATATCTCTCGTTTTGCCATTTTCCCACACAAGCCGAATTCTCATATTGCCGACTGGTGCGCTGGTAAGGGCATTGGCTAGCTCAGGTGCGATCGCTCCATCCTCATAGGTGTAAAGCTGACCGTTGACTGCAAACATAATGGCTTTGGGCGTATCGTCGAAGCGGGTATAGCGATAGATCGGTTCTTGCTCAGAGTAGCGTTCTTCAAACTTTTTACCTTTTCTTTGAATCCAGCGACTCCGCCAAACGGTTTTGTAGCCAATAAGGTCAGATTCATACCAAGTATAGGTGGCTCTGATGCCGCCTTTCGACCAGCTTGTGACAAAAACAAACCCACGATCGGACGGGCTGAAATTTTTGTCATACACAACGATGCCATCAAAGGGGTCGCTGATGACTTTAGACCACTGCACATTCGCGTTACCCTCAACAGGTGCAGGCTGAACCGCCTCGGCAAACGATCCCAGGCTCAATGCTAAGCCCACGCTGAGTCCCAAACCGAATAATTGTTTCTTCATCTCAATTTACTTTTTAAATGCGACAGGTGATTTGGAGTTACATATAGTGATGCGATTGGTTAGTGGCTCTGGGTGGCTTCTACAAGCGTTGTAGGAGCGATCGCGGATAGAGTAGTAGAGGGCACGGAGAGTTGCTGGTTGCTAGCAGGGGTCAGGAATCAAGAGACCAGGAGTAAGCCTTACAGGCTCAAAGATGTGGAGATTTAACTCAAACCGTCTACTCCCCTCCCCTCGTTCCTCACTCCTTACTGTTTCATAGGCTTGGCGATCGCCTCTATTACAGCCGCGATCGCGCCTTCCTTCTGGGGATCGCGTCCCTGAGCGTACGGCACTATGAACGGGACATCGACATCGGGGGCAACGCCTTTGCCTTCGATACGCTGTCCATCGACCAGCACATCGGCAACGGCGACATAGAGTAGACTGCCATCCTGCATGATGTAGGCACGTCCAGCGAGTACAGCCCCTGCGGTTTTGCTGCCCACAATTTTGCCAACGCGGAACTGCCGGAAGCCGTAGGCAAGAATTTCTTTACCGCTGCGCGATCCCTGGTTGACGAGCATGACGACGGGCTTTTTCCAGGGCAGGTCAAAGCTACCTTTGGTGCCGTTGCGATTGGTAAACGTCACGTCTAGCGCGGGTGCCGTAAAGGGATTTAGGTAGCTCGGTTCAGCGCCACCCCAGCCATCGCGCAAATCCCAAACGAGTCCATCAACCTGGCTGAGACGATCGCTCAGTTCTCGCTCAAGCTGTTTTTGGTAAACGTCATCAGCATATGACCAGATGTGGATATAGCCGATCTTCTTGCCGCCACGATCGAGTACCTGCACGCTTGCCTTCATCGCGTCTAAAAACATGGTCGTCGGGTCGAGACGCTTGGGCGTGACGGCAATTGTTTGTGGCGAGGCATCAGGCGTACGCTGAATTTGGATCTCGACCGGGCGATCGGCGTTTTCAGCAAACGATTGGATCGGTTGGAATGTCTTACCATTCACACTCAAAAGCTGATCCCCAACCTTGAGTCCCGCTTGGGCGGCAGGCGAACCATCCAGCACCGCACGCACAAACGTCTTGCCGTCAATGTCACGGGTAGATGCGCCAATGCCCACATATTCCAGTTTGCCATTGGGTAAAAAGGGCTTGAGCTGACGTTGTACACCCCGCTGCCAAAAAATGCCTGCAAGCTGGTAGTACTCTGGTTCTGCCTGGGTGTAGTAGCGCGTATGAGAGGCATTTAGCTCAGCCAGCATGGTGTTGACCACAACTGCCAGCGCTTCGGACGATCGTGCTTGCGCCGCCTGGGGTGCATATTTTTGCCGCATCGCCTTCCAGTCAACGCCATTAAACTTCGGGTCATAAAAATTGTCGTTGACCGTCTGCCAAACCTGCTCAAACACCTTCGCTTGCGATGGCTCTGCACGTGAAAGCAGAGGCGCGATCGCCCAGTAGAGCAAAAGCGCCACAACACCAGCTAAAAGTGCGGTCAAGCCTTTACGAAGCCGTTGGTTCGATCGCGTAGCCCTCGATCGCGTGAAATGAGTCAGCATACTTACCTTGCTACCGTCCAGACGATGATTTCCCTCCGTCATTTGAATTAAACTGAACCACGAAAGTTCCACGAATCTCTCAATGGTCTTTTTTGAGGGCAACTAGAGTGCGTGTAGGGTGTGGGAGAGTATAGAAAGTTTTGAGTTTCAAGAGAAAGTTTTGAGTTTCATCCTTTAGCCTCAAGCCCTCATTCCTTCCTTACCTACTCCCCCTCATGCAACTCCGCGTTCAGCTCTTTACCGTTCACAAGCGCTTTCCCCTGACTATCAGCCGTGGCACAACAGCGCAAACAACCAACGTTTGGGTCGCGATCGAGCACGATGGTATCGAAGGTTGGGGCGAAGCGTCACCGTTTTCGATCGGTGAACAGTGCCAAACAACTGAAGTGATTGCGCGATCGTTGCAAAAAATCGCTCCCCTGCTTAAAGCGCTTAGTCCCTTAGAAAGACAGCGCATTGAGCGACTCATGCTCGAAGCCCGGTTGCCCTCCGGTGCCCGTGCGGCTTTAGATATCGCGCTACACGACTGGGCAGGTAAACAGGCACATCTACCGCTGTGGCAACTGTGGGGACTGGATCGCGATCGCATCGTCTCAACCTCGATTACCATCGGCATCAATCCACCCGACCTTGCCCAGCAACGCGTCAGAGATTGGCTGGGACAACTGCCAACCCTTCAGGCGTTAAAGCTCAAACTAGGCAGTCCCGCAGGGATCGAGGCAGATCAGGCAATGATCTTGGCAGTCCAAAGCACGGCTCCACATATTACCAAAATCAGCATTGATGCCAATGGTGGTTGGAGTTTAGAGCAGGCAACGCAAATGTCGTACTGGTTAGCCGATCGGGGCATTACCTACATTGAGCAACCCCTTGTTAAAGGACAAGAAGGCGATCTGCCAACGCTTTATCGAGAATCGCCCTTGCCCATCTTTGTGGATGAAAGCTGCTTTAACAGTTATGACATTCCACCCTTAGCCGATCGGGTGCATGGCATCAACATCAAACTCATGAAGGCAGGTGGCATCACAGAGGCGTGGCGTATGATTCACACAGCCCGCGCCTATGGGCTAAAAATCATGTTTGGCTGCTATTCTGATAGTTCTTTGCTCAATACCGCCCTCGCTCACCTTTCACCCCTCGCCGATCACCTGGATCTGGACAGTCACCTAAATCTGCTGGACGATCCTTTCAGCGGTGCCAGCTTTCAAAACGGACGTGTATTACCTGACGAGCAACCGGGCTTAGGAGTGCTGAGAGCAAGAAGTGAAGGATAAAAGTTTTGAGTTTTGAGGTTTGAGTTGTAGGGTTTGAGCTTTGAGTGCGGAGTAAGCCCCCACTCCCCACTCCCTACTCCCCACTCCCTACTCTTCCTCCCTCGGTCCGATCGCCATTTGCATCACAAACGGTTCACCGCCGACCTGGTGATACTTATCTGCCCATTGCCGAATGATTTTGTCCAATTCGTCTATCGCTTCATCGGTGCGATCGGCGGGAATATCTAATTCTTCGAGCACGCGCATAACTTTGGACTGTTGCCTTGCCCAAGCGTTCATCAGGCGGAAATACCGGGCGGTATCTTCCACCATGATAAACGTGCGCTCCTCTTCATCAGCGGGGGAATAGGATGCCCGCGTCAACGCGTAGAAGGGCATCCCCCAAGAAGAATCAAGCCGAGTGACAGTGCCAGAATAGAGTAACCGCCGCTTAATGTGTTCCGCTAGAGCTTCGCTCAGCGGCATCTGCTGGTCTTCAGGCAGAGACTCTTGAGAGCGGGCGTGGAGAAACTCAATGAGATCGGAGAACTGGAAAGAGTTGATTAACTGGGCATCAGGCAAATTGCCTGACGGTAGCTTTTGCTCAACCTGGCGCTTTTCTTCAGACGTGAGGCTGGTGCCCGCAATGCGCGATCGCCCCGCCTCCCAAGGATGCTGTTCTAACCAAACGTAAGCAAACTGAATTAAGTAGCGCGGTTCCTGGGAACCCAGCATTTTTAACAGTTTGCCTTCTGTCAGCGCTTGCCTCACTTCTTCCACGATGGCTTTAACGCGCTTTGGTTCGATATGGTGCAAGTGCCCCGTCATACGGAGGTTTTGCTCTTGCTCCAGGTAGGTCATGTAAATCGCACATTTGGCAGCCGTCGCCGCTGCATCTAAAAACGCTCCGTGCCGATGACCACTGGTTCGCATGGCGCTAAACGCCAGGTAAAGCATGATCTGATCCATGGCACTAGGACCGAGACGTTTGATCAGATCGAGGTCTTTAATCATGTCAACCAAACTAATCCACTGGAATCACTACGGAAAACTCGATGCAGCAGCGATCATCCTCTTGTTACACCTTACCTGCTGAGATACTTGAATCTTACAAAATCATGGCGCTCAGGCTAAACCATTTTGCCACTGGGACGATTAAGCTGCTCGTCTCAGGTTCGCCACTGCTTTTTATCCTAGTCTTCCCCAAGACGAAAAATGCAAGCTCATTGTGCAGAGCCATTGAGTAGGCGTTCCAAAAAGCCTGACACCTTTAGGGTCGAGCTGTGCAAAAAGACTCCTTTCAGTAAGAGTGCCGTCAGTCATGTAACAGATTACTCTAAGAACGATTGTAAAGCGACAAACGCGTTCAAGTCCAAAACCGCTGCCAGGTTGCCTACGCGTGTTTGTGGATACAGCTCGTCAATAGTGATCATGATTACAACAGGGAACTGGCAAGCAGGCTACGGAAAAGGGTGTCTTACAGAGACGTTCATCGTTCAACATGCCGCCATCACGTGGTGACAGCAACGATTCTGATCACATCTGATCAGAACAGGTGTCTTACAGATATATTCATCTTTTAGCATGTCGCCATTGCGTCATAACAGCAACGATTCTGATCACATCTGATCAGAACAGGGGAGCTAACGCAACTAAAGCGCTAACTCTGTCGCTTGACCACTCAACAAAACTGTCTCCAATGGAGAGTTGAGTACACGTACACGAACTGGCATCACGCCTCAAGCGGCATCAGCGCTCGAAACAGTTGACGACGACCGCTACCACGATGAAAAGTATGCACCGTTGCATCTGCTAGCTGAGTGGCAGAAGTCGCTTGATTGGACGAGCGTAGCTTCTGATTTGCGATCGTTTTCGCATCTTGCAGATCGGAAGCTAGTAGTACTAGCAGCAATCCTGATAGTAAGGCAGTAGGATGAAAGCCCATAAAATTTAGTTCGTGTTAGGTTCCTGTTACCTGTTACGGACGATTTGTCAACTTATCAGGATAAATTTCTGAAATTGAGACTAATAGCCTCGTTATGTCTTCGCCGTTGACACACCAAATTTCTGAAAGCAAACCTGACTTTCTGCTTCTGCCTCGCCTTTGATTTGTTTTTGCAGTCATCAACGCGATCGCACATCCAAATGCCTTTAGACTACCCATACCCCTTAGGAACAAGAATTTAATCACCTCGGCGTTTTCCGTAGGGGCGCACGGCTGTGCGCCCCTACCTACGAACAAT
>ENA-ORBV01007607-ORBV01007607.1-microbial-mat-metagenome-genome-assembly--contig:-NODE-7607-length-18560-cov-8.674458_pt1 | contig 18560 bp, 17 predicted proteins | sample MGYA00237777_ERZ505514 | MGnify/ENA primary metagenome ERZ505514 (study PRJEB26160, sample SAMN06269048) | microbial mat metagenome | isolation source: Oligotrophic lake microbial mat | place... | reverse complement strand
CACAGCCATAGCTGCAGCTATGGCGCGGATTTGCAACGACGCATGGCGGACGAAGGCGCGATTTCATGTAATCGGTTCGGCGCAACGGACTACTAGTGCAGCGGCCCTTGCCGCCCCGGCCCGCGTGGCGTGCCGGGTGCGGCAGCACCCTCGGCCTTGGCCAGCATGTCCTTGGGCGCCACGCCGGCAAACAAGGCCGCCGCTCGCACCTTGATTTCGAGCAGCTCGGTGGCGCTTACCGAGTACTGGCCGGTGGTCTTGTTGACGTGCACGCTGAACTCGACGTCCTTGCCGTTGTTGGACAGCACACCGCTCGTGAACTCGTAGTCGTCGCTCTCCCACGGGAAGCCCTGCGCGTCGGCGTCGTATTCGACGTACTCCACGCGGTGGATTTCGCCACTGGCCAGGTTCAGCAGCGCGGTGGCGGTGATCACCTCGTCTGACAGTTCATCGGTGACGGTGATCGGTACTTTCAGGTCCACGTGGGTTTCCTCGGCCAGCAAAGGTGCGATTTTTGCACGCTGGCGGCAAAGCCCGTCACACCACCTCAGGCCTGCACCACCGACTTGAAGCCGCCCCAGATCATGCGTTTGCCGTCGAATGACGAGTTCTTGGGATCCATCATCTTGGCCCGGCGCGGATCGGCCATCACTTTCTTGTTGATGGCATCGCGGTCGCGGCGCGACTTGAACACGATCCACGAAAACCAGACCTCTTCGCCTTCCTTGAGCTTCACGGCCTGCGGAAACGAGGTCCACTTGCCGACTTTCACGTCGTCGGCCCGAAACTCCATGACCGCCAGAGCGCCATGCTCGCGCCACACCTTGGCCGCCTTGCGCGCCATGCGGGTGTAGTCCGCCGCCTTGTCCCTGGGCACGGGAATCACATAACCATCCACATAAGCAGCCATGATGAGTCTCCATCAAGTGGGCAATTCAAACCAAGTTTCCCGCCACGGAACCGGCTCCGCCGCGCCGTAGGCGGACACCCCTGGGGGGGCGAGTCCGCACCGAGCCAGCGCCTGCGCGCTGGCGAGTGGCTGGCGAGCGCTGTGCCGCCTTTGTGCCGCCTGCAGGCGGCGCACCAGCGAGCGAATGCGGGCTTGGGGGCATCATTTCAATGCGCCTGGTCCCAGTTGGGCCCCACGCCCACCTCGGCCAGCAACGGCACCTTCAACTGTGCCACGCCGGCCATCAGCCGCGGAATGGCTTCCCGGGCCCAGCCCAGTTCGGCCTCGGGCACTTCCAGCACCAGTTCGTCGTGCACCTGCATCACCATGCGCGTGGCGCGTTGCTCGGCGTCCAGCGCCTTTTGCACGGCAATCATGGCCAGCTTGATGAGGTCGGCCGCCGTGCCCTGCATGGGCGCGTTGATGGCCTGGCGTTCGGCACCGGCCTTGCGCGGGCCGTTACCGCCGCTGATCTCGGGCAGGTAGATTCGGCGGCCGAACAGGGTCTGCACATAGCCGCGCTGAACCGCGCCGGCCTTGGTGCTCTCCATGTAGCGCTTGACGCCGGCAAAGCGCAAGAAGTACTTGTCGATGAAGTCCTTGGCCGCCTTCTGTTCGATGCCCAGGTTGCTGGCCAGGCCGAACGCGCCCATGCCGTAGATGAGGCCGAAGTTGATGACCTTGGCGTAGCGGCGCTGCTCGCTGCTGACTTCTTCGACCGGCGTGCCGAACACTTCACTGGCGGTCGCCCTGTGCACGTCCAGCCCGCGCTCGAAGGCGCGCAGCAGGGCCGGGTCTTCGCTGATGTGAGCCATGATGCGCAGCTCGATCTGGCTGTAGTCGGCGCTCATGATCACGTGGCCCGGCGGCGCAATGAAGGCCTCGCGCACACGTCGGCCTTCGGGGGTGCGAATAGGGATGTTCTGCAGATTGGGGTCGTTGCTGGACAGCCGCCCCGTCACTGCCACCGCCTGCGCGTAATTGGTGTGCACTCGGCCGGTGGCCGGGTTCACCATCAGCGGCAGTTTGTCGGTGTAGGTGCCCTTCAGCTTGGCCAGGCTGCGGTGCTCCAGGATGCGGGCCGGCAGCGGATAGTCGGCCGCCAGTTCGGCCAGCACCTCTTCGTCGGTGCTGGGCGCACCAGTGGCCGTTTTCTTCTTCACCGGCAAGCCCAGCTTGGTGAAGAGGATCTCGCCGATCTGCTTGGGGCTGCCCATGTTGAAAGGCTGGCCGGCGATGCTGTAGGCCTCTTGCTCCAGCGCCACCATGCGTTCAGCCAGGGCGTGGCTTTGCCGGGCCAGCACGGCGGCGTCGATCAGCACACCGTGGCGTTCCACCCGCTCCAGCACCACGCTGACGGGCATCTCGATCTGTTCGTACACAAAGCGCATGCCGACGTCGGCTTCGATGCCGGGCCACAGCACGCCGTGCACCTGCAGCGCCATCTCGCTGTCTTCGCCGCTGTAAGCGGTGGCCTTGGCAACGTCCACCTGCGCAAAGGGAATCTGGTTCACGCCCTTGCCGCACAAGTCTTCGTAGCTCAGGCCCCTGCGGCCCAGGTGGCGGTCGGCCAGCGACTCCAGGCCGTGTTTCAGGTGCGCTTCGAGCACATAACTCTGCAACATGGTGTCTTGTGTGTAGCCCTGCACCGTGATGCCGGCATTGGCAAACACGTGCAGGTCGTACTTGATGTTCTGGCCCAGCTTGGCGCGGCTGGCGTCTTCCAGCCACGGCTTGAGCCTGGCCAGCACCTGGGCGACAGGCAGCTGTTCCGGGGCGTCGGGGTAGCTGTGCGCCAGTGGAATGTAGGCCGCGCGACCGGGCTCGGTGGCAAAGCTGATGCCGACGATGCGCGCCAGCATGTGATCCAGGCTGTCGGTTTCGGTGTCGATGGCCACCAGCGGCGCAGCCTGGAGTTGCTGCAGCCAGGCGTCGAAGCGGTCCCAGGTGACGATGGTTTCGTACTCGCGGGCGACGGGTGCGACAGGCGCCGTTGCGGCGCGTGCTGATGTTTCGCTGTCCTGTGCACCGTCATCGGCCGGCGCTGTGCCCGCAGGCGCATCCTTTTCGAGTTCCTTGCGCCAGGTGCGAAAACCGTAGCGCTGGTAGAAGTCCATCAGGCCGGGTCGGTCTTCGGGCTGCAAGGCCAGCGCTTCCAGCGCCGGCCAGCCATCGACATGGCCCACCAGGTCGCAGTCGGTCACCACCGTGATCAGCTTGCGGCCGGTGGGCAGCCAGTCCAGTGCCTTGCGCAGGTTTTCGCCGGCCACGCCCTTCATGGTGTCGGCGGCCGCCACCACGCCGTCCAGGCTGCCGAAGTCGGCGATCCACTTGGCCGCCGTCTTGGGGCCGACCTTGTCCACGCCGGGCACGTTGTCCACGGTGTCGCCGATGAGCGTGAGGTAGTCGATGATGCGATCAGGCGGCACGCCGAACTTGGCCTTCACGCCTTCGATGTCCAGCTTCTCGGGGGGCTTGGCCATGGTGTTGATCAGCGTGACATCGGCCGTCACCAGTTGCGCCAGGTCCTTGTCGCCGGTGCTGATGAGCACCCGGTGGCCACCGGCCGCCGCCACGCGGGCCAAGGTGCCGATGGCGTCGTCGGCTTCGATGCCGGGCACTTCCAGCACCGGCCAGCCCAGCAGGCGCACCACCTCGTGGATGGGCTCGATCTGCTGGCGCAAGGCGTCGGGCATGGGCGCACGCTGGGCCTTGTACTCCGGGTACCAGTCGTCGCGGAAGGTGGGGCCCTTGGCGTCGAACACACACACCGCGTGTTCTGCCGGGAAGCGGTCGCGCAGCCACTTCATCATGGCCACCATGCCGTGCAGCGCGCCGGTGGGGAAGCCGTCGCTGCTGCGCAGGTCGGGCATGGCGTGATAGGCGCGGTACAGGTAGCTGGAACCGTCAACCAGCAGCATCAATCCGGGGGGCTTCGCTTCGCTCATGAGGGGATTGTGGCGCGCGGGCTGAGTGACCGGCCTGCTGCGTAGAATCCCGCAGATGCCCTTGCTTCCCCGCGCCGCTGCCGGTCTGAACTTGGCCCTGGCCCTGGCGTACGTCGGCCCTGGCTGGGCGCAGGCGCCTCGCCCTGCCGCGATCGCACAAGCTGTGGCCGCACAACCGCAGCCTGCCGCTTCCGCGCCGCCCGCTGCGGTCAAGTCACAGCCCCACGTGGTGGTGATCGAAGACGACGGCGCACGCATCGAAGAAGTGCGCGACCCGCGCGCCGGCGGCACGGCCAGGCGCATCACGGTGCAAAGCAAAGTCGGCAACGTTCGCGCCTACGAGATCCAGGTCGCACCGCCCGGGCGCGACCCTTCCCAGGAGCGCGGCAATGCCGGTCAGCGCACCTGGTCGCTGTTCAACTTCTAGACCGCAACATGGCGGTCTACACCGAGGTCCGTTTCGACGAGGCCGACGCACTGTTCCAGCGCCTGGGCCTGGGCGCCCTGACCGACCTGCAGGGCATACGCTCGGGCATCGAGAACACCAACTACTACGCCACCACGGTGCGCGGGCAGTGGGTGTTGACGCTGTTTGAACGGCTGCCAGCCGAGCAACTGCCGTACTACCTGCAGCTGATGAAGCACCTGGCCGCGCACGGCGTGCCGGTGCCCACGCCGCAGCCGGGCGCCGACGGTGCGCTGGTGCACCCGGTGGCAGGCAAACCGGCGGCCGTGGTCACGCGCCTGCCCGGCAGCCACCGCCTGCTGCCCGACGCCGACCACGCGGCACAGGTCGGGCAGATGCTGGGGCGCATGCACGTGGCCGGAGCCAGTTTCCAGATCGAGCAGCCGCACCTGCGTGGCCTGGACTGGTGGCTGGAGACGGCGCCTGCCCTGCGATCCCACCTCAGCAGCGCGCAGACACGGCTGCTGGATGACGAATTAACCTTCCAGCAGCACCTGGCCGCGTCACCCGCCGGCCAGGCGCTGCCGCGCGGGCCCATCCATGCCGACCTCTTCCGCGACAACGTCATGTTCGATGACACCGCCGGGCCCGACCGCCTGTGCGGCTTTTTCGACTTCTACTTTGCCGGCACCGACGTGCTGCTGTTCGACGTGGCGGTGTGCCTGAACGACTGGTGCGCCGACTTGCACAGCGGCGCGCTGGACGAGGCCCGCGCCACCACCTTCATGCGCGCCTACCAGCAGGAACGGCCATTGAGTCACGGCGAAGTGCGCGCCCTGCCGGCGCTGCTGCGCGCAGCAGCCTTGCGGTTCTGGATTTCGCGTCTGTGGGACTGGCACCTGCCGCGCAACGCGGCCCTGCTGCAGCCCAAGGACCCCACCCATTTCGAGCGGGTGCTGCAAGCCCGCATCAACAACCCCTGGCATCCGCCGGTCTGAGTTTGCCCGCCCCATGGCCTTGTCACTGAAGACCGTCGATGCCTCGCACGGCGCCCGCTGGATCAGCGACGCCTGGCGCCTCTTTGCACGCCGGCCGCTGGCCTTCACTTCGCTCTTCGCGGTTTTTCTGTTCGGCGCGCTGGTGGTCAGCCTTGTGCCGCTGCTGGGCGGGCTGGTGCAGATGATGGCGCTGCCGCTGCTGAGCCTGGGCTTCATGGTGGCCAGCCAGTCGGCGCTGCTGGACGGCCCGGTGCACCCGCGGCAATTCCTGGAGCCCCTGCGCAGTGACCCCAAGCGGCGTAAGGCGCTGCTGGTGCTGAGCGCCATCTATGGCGTGGCGGTGCTGCTGATCCTGGTGCTGGTGGATGCCGTGTCCGACAGCGCCTTCAGCCGCCTGCAAGAACTGCTGCCCAAGGGCGCGGCCGCGCAGCTGCAGATCGACGCTATCCTGGCCGAGCCCGGTGTCGCCACCGGCGCGCTGCTGGGCCTGGTGCTGGGCATGTCGCTGTCGGTGCCCTTCTGGCATGCACCCGCGCTGGTGCACTGGGGCGGCCACAGCGTTGGGCAGGCGCTGTTTTCCAGTGCCCTGGCCTTGTGGCGCTGCAAGGGCGCGTTTTTTGTCTACGCCATGGGCTGGGTGGTGGTATTGCTGGTTTTTGGCATCGGCACGGCGCTGGTGCTGGGTTTGCTGGGGCTGCCGCAGCTGGTGGGCCTGATCGGGCTGCCCGCCGGCCTGATGTTTTCGGCCGTGTTCTACATCTCGCTGCTGTTCACCTTCAACGACAGTTTTGGCGGCACGCCGGTGCAGTTGGAAGACGACGCGTTCACGCGGCCCGATCCGGGCTGATCGGTCACAGACCAGGTCGTGCAGACGCGGCCGGTCGGCGGCGCCAGAGCAGCCAGGCCGACACCGCCAGCAGCAGCGGATGCAACGGGTCAAAGCGCCCGGGGGTCGCTGCGACCGCGCACCCGCTGCTGCCGCTGTCCTGTATGGGAACAGGTGTCGGCGCAGGCGTTGGCGTGGGTTCGGGAACCGGTGAAGGCGCGGGCGGGGACGTAGGTGGCGGCGTGGGCGGCGTGGGTGGCGTTGGTGGCGTTGGCAGCGTGCCAGTGGACACGGCCTCGAGCCGAACCGGGGGCAGGTGGCTCCCGTCGCTGCGCCACTGCAACAACGCGACCTGTTGGCCGCTGGCCGATGGCACGGCATTCACCTGCACCGTGCATGTTTGCCCTGGCAGCAGGAACTGCCCTTGGCCACAGCTGCTGCCGCTCAGGTTGAAGGCCGCACCACCCGGCCCGGTCAGGGCAGCCACACCCAGCGTGAGCCCTGAAACACCTGCATTGACGAGCCTGAAGGATTGGCTCACGGTCTGGCCAGACAAGCCCTCCAGGCGCAACAGCTCACGGCCGGTCTCGGCCACCAGAGCACCCGCAGGCACGGCATCCACTTCGGCCGACACACCCACGGGCAGGAACCGACCGTCACCCCAGTTCCAGCGCAGAACCGCGCCCAGCCGTCGCAACTCCCCCGTGCGGGGCGAAACACGCGCGCTGCACGAGCGGCCCGGTTCCAGTGCGACCGGGCAATCGTGCAAGAAGTCGAAGCCTTCGCCTGCCAAGGTCACGCTGGCTGGCACAGGGGAAGGGCCCAAGTTGATCAGCCGCACGGTCTGCGCAGGCACGGATGCGCCTGCGCCGACGCGACCGAACTCCAGCACGCGGGGCCAGATCAACATGGAAGCCGGATCGAGCGCAGCCACTTGCGTCAGGTAAGCCGACAGGTCCACACGGTCGGCTTCGGTGAGCAGTTCGCGCAGAAAACCCATCGGCGCAGCCTTGTTGATCGCCAGCACGATCGCCGCCTGGCCGGCGGCGGCGTTCAACAGGCGGTTGCGATCGGCCAGAGGATCAGGGCCGTGGCACTCGACACAGCTGGACCCACCTGCCGGCAGCCGCAGGTAAAGGCTGGCACCCCGATCGGCGTCCTGGGCCGCAGCCGGCGCAGCCAAGCCAGCCAGGCACGCCAGCCAGCCCACTGGCAAGGGCCATCGTGCAGAACGGGTGCGGCGGGCGGCGCGGATCGTGGAAGGCGGGTGGTATGCCATGGAACTGCACGCTAGCTGCTGACCGAAGAACCGTCCAACCACCAGTGCGTGGGCACGCAGTGCACACAGGCATTCACACTCCTGTCACGGACCCGGGCGCTGAAGTCTGCGGACTCGACCCAGCAGCGCAGCACCCCAGCAGCGCAGCAGCGCAGCACCGCAGCACCGCAGCACCGCACGCGAGCGTGCGCCAGAGCCCCGTTTCGTTCCTGACGTGCCCTTGCGGCGTCAGCTGTCGACGGGTGTCAGCTTGGCGATGGCCAGCGCAAGCCACTTGCTGCCGTGGCGGCCAAAGTGCACCTGGGCCCTGGCGTCCGGCCCTGCCCCTTCCAGCACCGTGACCACACCTTCACCGAACTTGTTGTGGAACACGGTCTGGCCCACTTGCAGGCCGTGGGATGCCTGGGTGGATACCGCGCTGGGCCGCATGGGTGGGGGTGCATCGACACGGCCGGCACCGACGATGCCGCTCAGGCCACTGCCACGCTGCCAGGCCTGCTGGTATTCACGCGCATAGCCCGACCCGAAGCCCTGGTTGCGCGGCGTGATCCACTTCAGCGCGGCTTCGGGCAACTCGTCGAAGAAGCGGCTCTTCACGTTGTAGCGGGTCTGGCCATGCAGCATGCGCGTCTGGCTGAAGCTCAGGTACAGGCGCTTCCTGGCCCGCGTGATGGCCACGTACATCAGGCGGCGTTCTTCTTCCACGCCGTCGGCGTCGCTCAGGCTCTGTTCGTGCGGGAACAGGCCTTCTTCGATACCGGTGATGAACACGGCGTCGAACTCCAGGCCCTTGGCGCTGTGCACGGTCATGAGCTGGATCGCGTCCTGGCCCGCCTGCGCCTGGTTGTCGCCGGCTTCCAGTGAGGCGTGGGTCAGAAAGGCAGCCAGCGGCGACATGATCTCGCCGGTTTCCACGTCGGGCGTGGCGCCCTGCTGCGTGGACGCGGCCTGCTCGTCCACTGGCAGCGCCACCGCATCCTTTCCGAAGCCTTCCTGCGTGACGAAACTTTCTGCCGCGTTGACCAGCTCTTCCAGGTTCTCGATGCGGTCCTGGCCTTCCTTGTCGGTGCGGTAGAAGTCCAGCAGGCTGCTGGTGTGCAGCATGTATTCGATGATCGCGCGCAGTGTCAGCCCGTGGGTGGCCGCGCGCATGCCGTCCAGCAGCGCCACGAAAGCCTGCAGATTGGCGCCGGCCTTGCCCGCCACCGCGCCCACGCTCTGCGCCAGGCTGCGGCCGCTGCTTCTGGCGGCGTCCTGCAGCTGTTCGACGCTGCGCGCGCCGATGCCGCGGGTGGGAAAGTTCACCACGCGCAAGAAGCTGGTGTCATCGCTCGGGTTCTCCAGCAGGCGCAGGTAGGCCAGTGCGTGTTTGACCTCGGCACGTTCGAAGAAGCGCAGGCCGCCGTACACACGGTAAGGCATGGCGGCGTTGAAGAGCGCGCTCTCCAGCACGCGGCTCTGTGCGTTGCTGCGGTAGAGCAGCGCAATCTGGCTGCGCGCCAGGCCGCTGCGGTGCAACTGCTGCAGTTCTTCCAGCAGCCATTGCGCTTCGGCAAAGTCGCTGGTGCTTTCAAACACGCGGATCGGTTCGCCCGCGCCCACGTCGGTGCGCAGGTTCTTGCCCAGGCGCTGTGTGTTGTGGCTGATCAGGTCGTTGGCAGCGTCCAGGATGTGGCCGCTGCTGCGGTAGTTCTGCTCCAGCTTCACGACCCGCTGCACGCGGTACTCACGCTCGAAGTCGGCCATGTTGCCCACACGGGCACCACGAAAGGCGTAGATGCTCTGGTCGTCATCGCCGACGGCAAATACGCCCTGCCCCCCCCGACCGTCAGGCCTGTCAACCTGATTCCCGGGCGGCGCAAACATCTTCAGCCATGCGTACTGCAGCCGGTTGGTGTCCTGGAACTCGTCCACCAGCACGTGGCCGAAGCGGCGCTGGTAGTGTTCGCGCAGCGCGTCGTTGTCGCGCAGCAGCTCGTAGGTGCGCAGCATCAACTCGGCGAAGTCGACCACCCCTTCGCGCTGGCACTGCTCTTCATAGGCCTGGTAGATCTCCACCATCTTGCGTGTCAACTCGTCGCGCAGTTCCACGTCGCGCGGGCGGCGGCCCTCTTCCTTGTTGCCGGCAATGAACCACGTCACCTGCTTGGGCACAAAACGTTCTTCGTCCAGCTGCATGGCCTTGATGACCCGCTTGACGGCGCTGAGCTGATCGCTGCTGTCCAGGATCTGAAAGCCCTGGCTCAGACCAGCCAGCTTCCAGTGCGCGCGCAAAAAGCGGTTGCACAGGCCGTGGAAGGTGCCGATCCACATGCCGCGCACGGCCACCGGCAGCATGGCGCCCAGCCGCGTGAGCATCTCCTTGGCCGCCTTGTTGGTGAAGGTCACGGCCAGCACACCGCCCGGTGACACCTGGCCGGTCTGCATGAGCCAGGCGATGCGGGTCGTCAGCACCCGCGTCTTGCCCGAACCCGCACCCGCCAGGATCAGCGAAGGCACCGCCGGCAGAGTGACCGCAGCCAATTGTTCGGGGTTCAGGCCCTGGAGCAGGCGGGAGTCGATGGCACCGGGGGCTTCATGCATTCACCGATTCTAGGAGCCGGGGCTTGCCGAGACCGGCCTTGACAGGCCCCGCGCATGCGCTCGGTGGCCTCAAACAGTTTCAGCGATTCCAGGGTCAGCACGGCCATGGGGCCGAAGTTGAGGCCCAGCCCCTGCGGCGTAGAATTTGCCACCGGGCCCAAATTCTGGCTGCGGTCAAGGCGCAAGCTGCGCGCCGTGTTCGCCAGGTCAAGTGCTGCCACAGCCCCTACCGGAGCTTGACCATGGAAATATTCGATTACGACAACATCCTGTTGCTGCCGCGCAAATGCCGCGTCGACAGCCGCAGCGCCTGCGACCCTTCGGTGGAATTCGGCGGCCGGCGCTTCAAGCTGCCGGTGGTGCCGGCCAACATGAAGACGGTGATCGACGAGCCGATCAGCGAGATGCTGGCCGCCAGTGGCCACTTCTACGTCATGCACCGCTTCGACCTGGACAACGTGGCCTACGCAAGGCGCATGCGCGACAAGGGCTTGTTCGTGTCCATCAGCTCAGGCGTGAAACCGGCCGACTTTGCTGTCATCGACCGTCTGGCCGCCGACGGCGTGGGCGCCGACTACATCACGATCGACATTGCCCACGGCCATGCAGAGAGCGTGCGCCTGGCCATCGAACACATCAAGGCCAAGCTGCCCCAGACCTTTGTCATTGCCGGCAACGTGGCCACCCCGGAAGCCGTGATCGACCTGGAAAACTGGGGTGCCGATGCCACCAAGGTGGGCGTGGGCCCGGGCAAGGTGTGCATCACCAAACTGAAGACGGGTTTTGGCACCGGTGGCTGGCAGCTCAGCGCCTTGAAGTGGTGCGCGCGCGTGGCCACCAAACCCATCATTGCCGACGGCGGCATCCGCCACCACGGCGACATCGCCAAGAGCGTGCGCTTCGGCGCGGCCATGGTCATGGTGGGATCGCTGTTCGCGGGTCACGAAGAGTCACCCGGCGCCACCGTGGAAGTCGACGGCAAGCGCTACAAGGAGTACTACGGCAGCGCGTCCGACTTCAACAAGGGCGAGTACAAACACGTTGAAGGCAAACGCATCCTGGAGCCCATCAAGGGCGCCCTGGCCGACACGCTGCGCGAGATGCGCGAAGACGTGCAGAGCAGCATCAGCTACGCCGGCGGCCAGGTGCTGGCCGACCTGAAAAAGGTCAACTACGTGATTCTGGGCGGAGAAAACGCCGGCGAGCACTTGTTCATGTAGCCGGCGATGTGGCTCGAAGCTCAGGCGTCCGCCTCCGACTCAAATCGCGCATCTGATTGGCGAGCTTGAGCAACTTGTTGCGGTCGTTCGACAGCGCAGTCGTGTCACCACCATCAGCGATGCCAGCGAACAGTTGAAGGGTGAGATGATCGTCGGGCGTGTGGCCCGGCGCGCGCCAAGCAGTTGATGTTCCGCCACAACCCCGAAGGCCTTTGGTTCCGCCGGCAGGCGCAGGTGCACGGCTTCAAGTCGGCCGTCGAGTGGCGCGACAGCGGCCGACCCATCCCCGAAGGCGACGAGGCGCGGGCAATGATCTCGGAACTGGAAGCGCGGCTCGCGGCCAAGTCGACGGGCTCCGACTGAGGTCGGCGCGAGGCACGGTTGTTTGTCAACCGCGCACGCCGCCCTGCCGACGCCGCGGCGCGGTCGCCCGTCGGATGAGGGGGGGAGCGCGCCCGTGAGCCGAAGGTGCCTTGCGTGACTCGGGGCCTCCCGCAACAATCGGCGCGTGATACCTATCTCGCACCACGGTCGCTTCGCCGGTTCCAACCGCCTCTGGTTCATGCCGGGGACACCCGCCCACGTCTCAGAAGGAGCGCTGGTCGTCACCGCCGACCGCGTGTCGGTGCGCTGGGCCCACGAAGGGGTGCCGAAGGAGGGCGAACTGGTGCTCCGCGGACCCGCTCCTTCGTGCCGGGGCGACTTCACCGACACGTTCCACGCGGCGGCTGGGCTGGTGCTGCACGGGCACGTCCAAGGGAGCGCCGTCCTCCTGTATGGCACCTACCCGGCCGACGAAGGATCGCCGGACTGGGGGTGGCGCATCGTCCTCGAATGGTACGACCCGGAACACTTCAGCTTTCGCATGTTCAACGTACTCCCCGACGGCATGGAAGCGCTCGCCGTGGACCTGTGCGGCGCACGCGCGGTCTGACGCGACGGTCGGCGCCGCCCCTTCAAGCGGGCGCGCCATGCATGCGGCTGCGGCCGGCCTGCTTCATGCAGAACTCCAGGCGCAGCGGCGGCGCCTGTGGCGGCGCCTGTGGCGGTGCCGGTGTCGGTGCCGGTGTCGGGCGCCCCGGGTCCGGCATCGGCGGTGGGACCAGAGGCGGTATCGGGTCGCCGGGCACAGGACGTGGCGGCCGTTCGGGCGGTTGAGGGGGCCTCGGGGCTGGCATCGGCGGTGGCGTCAGTGGTTCGCGCTCAGGTATGTGGAGTCGAGCCGACAGAATGGTCAGCGTCGATGTCATGGTGCGGGGTCCTGTGCCGGTGCGCAATGGCCAAGCCTCGGCCTGTGCATCGCCCGGGGAGCGGTCGCCGTCGTCGGGCGGCGATGTCGGGTCGGAGTCGGGGTCGGAGTTGGGGTCGGGCTCTTCGACTGGCGGCGGTGGCCGGCCGGGCTCGCGCACCGGCCGGTGCTTGTGTTCGCCCGGCTCCTTCACCGGACCCTTGACCAGGCCAGTGTGCGCTACGCCGTTCGCCAATAGCGCCGACAGCGCCGACAGCGCCAGTGCGGCTGCGGTCGCGATCACCGGGCCTGCTCCGTTGGCAGCCCCTGGAATCAGGCTGACCGAGTCCCAGGCGTGCACTTCCTCTACCGCCCCGATCGTCTCCAGCAGACGGCGACGCGCGGCCAGCCAGGCGGCATGCCGCTCCCCTTCGAGGGCATCTTCCAGGAACTCCGCCGCGACGCCATGGCGATTGGCGCGGTAGCTCTCGGTGACCGTGCCTTGCTCGACGTGCCGGCGCGCGCTCGCTCGCAAGTCAGCGATGTCGATGGCGGCTTGTTGGTTCTTCACGGCGGGTCCTTCATCCAAGGGTTGATTCAAGGGCGATGCTTGACCCCGGGCAATCACCGTGCCTGGGGCCGCAGGCGCCAGGTACGGCCGCGACAAGAATGGCCAGCTACGCTTCCTCGCTCGGGCGCGACCCTTCATGCCAGCCTCAGGCTGTCGTCCTCCCAGAGCCGAAAGCCACCTGCGAAAGCGTCGTCGTTGCTGCCGAGCCGCGCCAGCGCCGGAAGCTGCTTCAGCTTCTTCGACTGGCCACCGCCCAGGACGATCTCGTCCGGCAGCAGTGCGTTGCTGAAGTCCTGAACCACGCGTTGCACCTTGTGCCGCCACTTCTTCTTGCCCAGGCGCGCGTAGCCGGCCTTGCCGACGTAATCCTCGTAGCTGCGCTTTTTCGTCCAGTGCAGGTGGCCGAGTTCCAACCCCAGCACCATGCCGTCGACGATCAGCGCCGAGCCCAGCCCGGTGCCCAGCCCCAAAAACAGCAGCTTGCCCCCTTGGTAGCTGCCCAGCGCCTGCATCGCGGCGTCGTTGATCATGCGCACCGGGCAGCCGAAGGCGGCGCTGAAGTCGAAGCCGACCCAACCACTGCCCAGGTTGTGCGGCTCGCGCACCGGCACACCGTGGCGCACCACACCGGGGTAGCCGAGCGTGATGCGGTCGAAGTGCCAGTCCTTGGCCGCGGTGTGAACGCCCCGCACCAGTCGTGACGGCGTCATCAGCGCGTCTGAATCGAACTTGCGTTTGTCTGCTGCCCCACCGGGCAGTCCGCTGAGCAGACACTTGATGCTGGAGCCGCCGACGTCGACGACCAGGGTGCTCGCCAGCCGACGGCCACGAAGGCGTGGGGCTTGCGCGAACGTGTCTCGTTCTGCGCATGCGGCGGCTGCTGTCTGCTCCATCTCGAGCTCCTCGTTCCGATCGTTCCGATGCCACGTGTGATCGCATCAGGCAGCGAACGTTCACGTCGCGTGGTTCAAGGCCATGCTGCCGAAGGGCCAACGCCCCGAACAAGGCACTCGCGCCTTAGGGCCAGGCGAGCTTCGAGCGTCGCGAGGAGAAAATCCTTGCGAAGCGCCGCGATGCAAACATCGCCCAGAGCACCCCGCGCCAGCCGAAGGTCGCCGACACGGCCGCATGCGCGCGGTCGGCGTAGCTGCCGGTCAGGCGGTCGGCGCCATGACGTTGCGCCAGCTGCAGGTTGATGACGTTGCCGATGAGGCCAAGGTGCGTCAGCGCCTGCGGAAAGTTTCCGAGCATGCGGCCGTCCTCGGGCACGACTTCTTCCGAATACAGGCCGACATCGTTGGCGCAGCCGACGAGCTTTTCGATCATGCCGCGTGCGGTGTCGATGCGGCCAGCTGCCAGCTCGGCATCGATCAGCCAGGAACTGCAGACGAGGAACGCGCCTTCCTCGCCTTCAAGGCCGTCCTCGCCGACGTAACGCCCGATGAATTCGCCGCGCGCAAGCGTACGCCGGACGCGTGCGATGGTGGCGTCCAGGGCGCCTGGCGGCGAGGCGAAGCCGAGCATCGGCGCCAGCAGAACCGCTGCGTCGGTGCCGCCGTCGTAGGCCTGCTGCAGAGCGCCGTCGTCCGGCGAGACGCCGCGGGTGCGAATGTCAGCGGCGATCTCGTTCGCGGCGGATTGCCAGTGGTCGCCGAGTAACCGGGCCGCACGGTCCAGACCGACCCAGCACATCAGCTTGCCGTGGACGTGGTGGCGCGGCGGCCCGCGCATCTCCCAAATGCCCTGATCCGGCTCGGACCAGTGCGCGGCGATGAAGTTTGCGACGGCCTCGAGCAGCCGACGGTATTGCCGGTCGAGCTTGCCGCCGAGAGCCTGGTACATCAGGGCGAGGTCGAGGATCTGTCCGTAGCCGTCGATCTGGCGTTGCAGGTAGGCGCCGTTGCCCTGGCGCACCGGGGCGCTGCCGGCGTAGCCCTCCAGATGGTCGAGCGTCGTCTCGGCCAGGTCGAGCGCGCCATCGATCCCGTACAGCGGCCGAACTTCGGGGAGGGAACGACTGATGGCGCGCAGCAGGAACTCGTGGAAACAGCTAGCCTCGCCGCTGTAGCCGAGAACCGCGAGCGCATACAGCGCGAACGAGGAATCGCGTACCCAACAGTAACGGTAGTCCCAGTTGCGCTCGCCGCCAATGCCTTCGGGCAGGGAGGTCGTCGGCGCGGCCACGATCGCCCCGGTCGGTGCGTATGTCAGCAGCTTCAAGGTCAGCGCACTGCGTCGCACCGCGGCCTCGAACGGGCCGCGGTAGCGGCAATAACCGATCCATTCGGTCCAGAACGCGCAGGTGGCGGCGAAAAATTCTGCGACGCGGTCGGCGGGCTCCTGCCCGGCGATGGTGTTGCCGGCGAGGACCAGGTCGCGGCAGTCGCCGTTGGTCATCGACCACTCGGCCGTTGCAACATCGTCCTCGAGCTTATAGCCGAGCGCGCCGAAGAGGCGCGGCATTTCGGCTCCCGCATCGATGACGCCGCGCTCGACCGCGAGCGTCACAGGCTCGCGCGCAAAGGCGCGCGAGGGCCGGTAGGCCGTCTGCATGTCGACCGCGCCCCGCAGGCACTCGACGCGGCGCACGATCCAGGCCGGCGCGTTCAGGCGGACGTAGTCGTTGACCCCGGCGCCGAGCTGGCGACCGACCGGCATGAAGTCGGTGACAGCGACCTCGCCCGAGGCCGTGCTGAACACGGTCCGCAGGACGTTGGTGCCCGGCAGGTAGGCGCGGGTCGAGGTCCAGGCGCCGCGCGGGTGCAACGACCAGAAGCCGCCGCGGTCGGCATCGAGCATGCGACAGAAGACGGGATCGGCGTCGAAGCGGTGCAGGGTGGCCCAGTCGATGCTGCCGTCGCCGGCAACGAGCGCCGCGCCGTGACAGTCGCCGATCAGGGCGTAGTCGCCGATCGGCCGGTAGCCGCGCGGCTGCGTGGCGGCGCCCGCCGCAGCTTCAGCCGTTGTCACGGAATCTCGGGTAGCGGCGCATGCCGCGTTCGACCTCCTGCGCGACGCTCTGCATCAGCATCGGCATCGTCACGCCGCCCTTGGAGGCAACGTGGTTGACGTGTCCGCCCCAGGGAATTTGCTGGTGCACCGAGCTCATGCAGACGATCTTACCGCGCGCCCGGGAGACCACCAGGCCGGTTCTTGCAACGGCACCATCGCCGTTATTCGCTGGCGGTGCCCGGCCCGCGATGCGGCATGGCGTCGAGCCGCCCGGCGCGCTCCAGCTCCGCCAGATCGTCGAAACCGCCGACATGGGTGTCGCCAATAAAGATCTGCGGCACCGTATGCCGACCGGAGCGCGCCACCGTGGCCGCGCGTTGCCAGGGCTTCGCGTCGACATCGATATGGTTCAAGCGCGTGACCCCCTTGCGCCCGAGCAGGTGCAACGCACTTTGGCAATAACCGCAGAGCGGCTGGGTATAGATCGTGACTTCGTTCATGTGCTTCCTTTCGGCTCGTGGCGTGCGGCTCCGGGCTCTGCGGGCCGGGACGATGGTTCGATGCCTGCCAATCTAATCTAACCGGCATCGCGAAAGCCACTGGTTACGATGGGTCTTGCGGTGCCAACCGTTCGCCGTGAAGACCCTGAGCAACGCCGGCAAACATGAATGCCCCGTGCCGCACGCCGCACGCCGGTCCGTGAGCGATTGGCTGCCTGCGCGGTCAGTCGGGCCAGGCCCTCCCAGGACCACGCGCAGAACATGCGCCTCATCACTCGGGGGTGGGGCCACCGGCCGACATATCACGGCGCGCTCAGCACCTCGGTCTGCGGGTGGAACGCGAACCAGGCGAACCAGAATGCCATTGTGCCCGGCCACGGCTGTCCCTGGGCGTCGAACGCCTGCGCGCTTTGATGCGCGTCGTCGTAGCGGATGCGCAGCTGTCGGCCACCGACCTTGTCGAGCAACTCGCCGCGTCCTCGGGTGCGCTGTGCAAGCACGCCAAACGGGTAGGCCTTGTACGTGTCACCGACGCGTACTCCGAGCACCCATTCCTTCAGCGGCAGGCGGTCATCACGCGCCGACACGTCGAACATCAGTTGCTGGACCTTGTCGTAACCGGCATACGGGTCACGGCCGTAGTCACGGGCAAAGCCGGTGTCGGTCGACAACACCGTCGTGGCCGGATGCCGGCTGCGCCAGTCGGCCCAGCTGGTATGCGTCAGCGGCACGGTGCGCAACACGTTTCCAACCCGGGGTCCGCTGACCGCCTGCTGCTTGAGTTGCGACCACAAGGAATCGGTCGCCCGATCAAACAACAACACGTCGCTGTTGTAGAGCAGACCGGAGACGCCAAAGCGCATTGGCGGACCGCCGTCCGCCCGTGCATCGAACGCCATGCCGGTGCCGCACAAGGGGCAGTAGGTGATGGCGACGGCGCGCCCGGCGAAATTGTCGTTGACGACTTCGTGCCAGTTCAGGATGCGCACCGGGTAGGCCCGGGCAATACCTCCGAGCGCAACACCCAGCACCCGGTCGCCGGCCGCGAGTGCGCTTTGCACCGCGCTGACAAAACGCGGCTTGTCGATCGCCGGGATGCCGTCACGCGGCGGACCACCGCGCTGTATTGCATCCACTGGCACACTGGCGGCGGATACATCGAATCCATTGAAATTGGCCGGATCCGGCGGCGCGGCGGCAGCGGGACCCGACAGCACGAGCGACCAGACAAGGCCAAACAGCCAGCCAAGCGTCGTCGTCGCGACTGTCCCGGTATGCAATCCGAGCCGTGTTGCCGATGTTTCTGCCCGCGTCATGGAACCTCCTTGGCGATTGTTGGCGCCGTCTGTTGGCGCAGCAGCTCCGCGAAAAAGCCGATGTGTGCACCGTTTGGTCGCCTGGCCAGGCACATCCTTACGGTCGGCGGGCTTTGGATGGGGCCGCAGGGTCCTGGCGTTCCCCCCGCCTATGGGTTCGGCTGGCGTTTGGATTCGGCGCATTGATGGTGTTGATGCTGGTTGTCGCGCCGGCGATCGTGTAGTTCCGCGAACTGGCGCTGCGCGGCGAATAGATGTGGGGTCGGGACCTTCAGCGCCTGCAACAGACGCGCGAAATTCGCCACCATGCCCGGGTGTAATGAATTCAACCCTCTGAACGTCAAAGAGGCTGAAACACCTTTCATAGATCGGAGAACGAATGCAACGGATAAAGACAGCCCTAGTCACCGGATCCACCAGCGGCATCGGCTTGGCCATCGCCACCGAGTTGGCCTCGCGCGGCATGAACATCATGCTCAATGGTTTTGGTGACAGCACCGACATTGAGGCGTTGCGCTCGGGTCTTGCTCTAGCGCACGGCGTCGACGTGCTCTATGACGACGCCGACATGAGTCGACAGGAGGCGATTGAAGCGATGCTGGCGCGCGTCGCCAAACAGTTCGGACGCATCGACGTACTGGTCAACAACGCCGGCATTCAGCACGTGGCCCCGGTGGACGAGTTCCCGGTGGATAAGTGGAACGCCATCCTGGCGATCAATCTGACCGCCGCGTTCCACACCACACGCCTGGCCCTGCCCCACATGAAGTCCAATGGCTGGGGG
>ENA-ORBV01007605-ORBV01007605.1-microbial-mat-metagenome-genome-assembly--contig:-NODE-7605-length-18561-cov-12.986475_pt1 | contig 18561 bp, 15 predicted proteins | sample MGYA00237777_ERZ505514 | MGnify/ENA primary metagenome ERZ505514 (study PRJEB26160, sample SAMN06269048) | microbial mat metagenome | isolation source: Oligotrophic lake microbial mat | place... | reverse complement strand
GGACAGGGATTGGGCTGGGGTGGGGGGCGACATCTGCCGGGCACACGCAATGGTGCGGGGATGAAAGGTCGGGTAAGCTGTGTTGATGCTCCGGCACCATCATTATGAGTGCGCGTTCGAGGAGTTCCTGCGGGCACGCCGGATTCCGTATGTTGCCGTCGATGAGGCCCGCAAGGCACTTCTGCCGAATCATCATTATTTGGGGACCGATCGGGCGGACCCGTCGCTGAAATCCTTCGACTTTGTGGTCTATGGCGGGGCGGGGAACCTGCTGATCGATATCAAGGGCCGGCGAGCATCGGGGCGGAGGCTGGAATCCTGGGCGACGCTGGAGGATGTGGAGTCGCTGCGACGGTGGGAAGGGCTGTTTGGAGCGGGGTTTGAGGCCGCGTTTGTGTTTCTGTATGCGTCGGAGGAGCAGCCCCCTGATGCGCTGTTTGCCGAGATCATGGAGTATCGCGGGACGTGGTATGCGCTGCGGGTGGTCCTGCTCCGGGACTATGCCCGGGTGATGAAACTGCGCAGCCAGCGGTGGCGTACCGTCGACATTCCCGGGAACGTGTTTTCGCGGATCAGCCACCCCTTTACCGGGGCGGACTTTCCCCGATCCGGCCGTTCCGCGTACGATCCGGAATCGGAGTACGCCGCGGCGGGGTGGTCTGTGCCGGCTCTGGCCGGACTTGATGAAGTTGGAGGATTGCCGGTATGACCAAGAAGACCTTCCTGAAGCCCGCCGCCGTCGTCCTTCTCACTGTCGCGGCCCTCGGGGGTTTCGCTGCTTCGGCATCGGGGCAGACGAGCGGCTCCGCGCGCAATCGTGTCGAGAAGCTGGAGCCACCGACGCCCGGGCAGGCCAAGACCGACGCCGTCGTGTGGCCCATGCTCATGGGGCTGGTGATTGCCGGCGCCGCGCTGACCGTGAACCTGATTCCCAGCAAGCGTGGCCACCAGGATTAAGCCGCAGCCTCGGCGTGCTTTGGCGCCCTGAACTCGAACTCTTTTCATGCTCGCGCCGCACCGTACCAGTTTCGGAAGTGCGATATCGGATGTCGCTCGGACTTTGAGGTCAAGACATCCGCCGTCCCCACCACAGGAGGTTTCCATGTCTGATCAAGTTTCTCTTCCACAAACCGCATCGGTCTCGCCCAAGTTGATCGCGGCGAATGTTGCGCTCCTTGGCGTGCTTGCGGCGTTGACGATCGCGGGCATGCAGTCGCCCGCGGGCGCGCAGAGCGGGCTGCCGCGGGGCCGCGGCGATTACACCATGCTCTCTGGGCGCTATCAGGGCGGGAACTCGAACGCCGTGTACGTCATTGACGGCGCGAACCAGGAAGTCCTTGCCCTCACCTGGAACCGTACGAAGATCGAGTTTGAGCCGGTCGGCGTCCGCAGCATGCTCGCCGATGGTCAGCGCCAGGCCCCGCCGCGGTGACCCCCGCGCTCGCGTTTGGTTGCCCGGGCACCTGCGTCACCACTCCCTCCCCACGTTCACACCCCTCGCCGGCACCGGCGAGTTGAATGGATCCGAATCATGACAGATCGCACCCCCGCCTCTGCGCCCGGCCTGAACCTCGCCGCGGCGGCCCTTTGGGCCAGCGCGTTCATCCTCAGCGCCATGGTGATCGTCCAGGCAGGTCGCCTGGTGTGGCCACTGGGTCCCGAGGCCCGGGCCGAGATGGTCACCAAGGTCGGCGACCACACCGCGCTGACCTTCGACTCGGGCAACGACGAAGTGCTGGTGATCCTCGACGGACGCGGCGAGCAGCTTTATGCCTACCGCATCCAGAACCAGAACCGCGTCGAGCTTCTCCGCGCATACACCGTGCGAGAGCTGTTTGATCTGGGCCGGCGGCTTGGCGCAGGGCGGAAGTAGCCTCTCGCGTCAGTCTTCCCGGCATATCCACCGGCGACTCCCACCCACCGCACCGCGGGAGCAGCGGCGGTGTACCATGGTCTTACGGGCGTGGCTGCCCGGATGAGTGCGTCTTGAACCGACCCTGCGTGCCGGCCGCGGGTTCGGATCCCCAACTCCTGCCGGCGCCATGACGGTGCATCGCCTGTTTCGCGTCCGCCCCACCTCGGGGTGGTGATGCGCAGCCGCGGCATCGATAGCCAAAGACGCACCACATGCCCATTTTGCCGCTGCCTCAGTTCGAGGCCGATGTTGAAGAAGACCGGAAGATCTATGAGCGCCTGAAGCCCCCGACGTCCATCGTCGTCCGCTTCGGCATCATGAAGCTCGTCGGCGAGTTCCCCTACTCCGGCGAGGCCAAGCCGGGCTGCGGGAGCAAGTTTGTGATCCGCACCCACCGCGGCACCGAGCTTGCCGAGATGCTCACCAGCACCTGCCCCAATGCGGGGTGCTCCAAGAGCGTCACCCGCAAGGAGATGCTCGAGTACATCGAGAACTCCGGCGGGCGCGACTACCCGTTCTTCAACCAGGGGAAAGTCCTCCGCCTTGCGACGGCCGAAGACTTGGCCAAGCAGGCGGCGATTGATGAGTCCCGCATGCAGATGGCCCGATCGGCCAACGCCGTGGCCCGGTCGATGGGCTTGCCGATGAAGATCGTCGATGCCGAACCGCTGCTGGGCGAGGAACGCCTCACCTTCTACTTCACCTCCGAAGATCGGATTGATTTCCGCGACCTGGTGAACCAGCTCGCCACCGAGCACCATGCACGCATCGAGATGCGGCAGGTCGGCGCGCGCGATGAGGCCCGCCTCGTCGCCGACTACGAGAAGTGCGGCCAGCATTGCTGCTGCAAGCAGTTCCTGAAGGTGCTCAAGCCCGTGTCGATGAAGTCCGCGAAGATCCAGAAGGCGACGCTCGATCCGCTCAAGATCTCCGGGCGATGCGGCAGGTTGATGTGCTGCCTCCGCTACGAGGATTCGACCTACGACGATCTCCGCTCTCGCCTCCCCAAGAAGAAGACCCGGGTCAAGACGCCCGACGGCTGGGGGACGGTGCTGGATACGCAGATCCTCACCCAGCTCGCGCTGATACGCATGGACTCCAACGGCGAGGATGTCGCCGTGCCCGTCGAGAGCCTGATCAAGGACGGCGAGACGCCGCCGCCGATGCCCCCCGAGTTTGCCCCACCCCACAGCGCTCGCGACCAGGGTCCGCGCCGCGGCGGGCCCGCAGGCCCCGGGCCGGGCGCTCCTGCGGGCGGAGGTGGCGGGGATCGACGCGATCGCGGCGGACAGCGACCCGGCGGAGGTGCGCCACCATCGGCTCCCCCGCGAAACCCGGACGCGCCGGCCGAAGGCGAGACCGGAAGCGAGATGCAGCCCTCCGGCGCGCCGGCGCAGGATGATCGCGGCGGACGCGACCGCCCGGATCGAAACGATCGTGGCGAGCAGCGCGGTGAGCAGAGGGAGGACGGGCGCGATCGCGGGCGAGGGGGACAGTCGGGCGGCGATGGTGAACGCGGTCAGGGCAGGCCGGGTGGTCCGCCGCAGGGTGGACGGGGCGATGGCCGGAACCAGGATCGTGGGCCGCGGCCGCCTCAGCCGGCGGGCAACCCCGCGGGCGGAGCGCCGACCGAGCAGGCGCCGCTCGATGAGACCGATGATGATCGCGAAGAGGGCGCTGATGACGGCGAGCCACTTCCTGGTGAGCAGGGCGAGCCCGGTCAGGCAGGGTCGCCCGAGGCCGCGCTGGGCCCGGATGGCCAGCCGCGGAAGAAGCGACGCCGCCGTCGTCGCCGTCGCGGCGGTGGAGGTGGTGGCGGTCAACCCGGTGGACAGGGCGGTGGTCCCGCACCCGAGGGCGGAGCCCCGTCAACAGGCCCTTGAGCGTACCGGCGGGCCGCAGACCAGGACGCGCGTTCACTCCGGCCGCGAAAGTTCCTTCGCGCCCAGCGTGACGATTGTCACGTCACCGAGTTTGCGGCGCTCGAGGTAGTGGTTGACCTCGTTGAGCGTGATCGATGCGTACTGCGTCGCAATCTCTTCAAGAGACCGGGCGCGGCCGAGCCGGTAGTGATCGCTCACCAGCGCGGCGGCGCGGGCGCCGGTTGATTCTCCGCTGAGCACGATGCCTGCGCGGATCCCGATCAGGGCTCGCTCAAACTCCTGCGTCGTGACCGCGCCCTCGCGCGTGCTGATACGGGCCAGTTCGGCCATGAGCACGGTGAGTGATTCCTGCGAGCGCTCGGGCGTTGTCCCGACATACGCGAGCACGCGCCCGAAGTCGCGGTCGGAGGAATAGGACTGGCTGACCGAGTAGCAGAGCGCTCGCTTCTCGCGCACCTCGGTGAACAGCCGCGCCGACATGCCTCCTGAGAGCACGCTGGCCACCACCCGCTCGAGACGACTGTCGGGGCTGGGCTCGGCGGGGGCTTCGTGCAGCGCAACGATCTGTATCTGCGAGGAGGGGTCATCGATGTGCCGGTAGGTGCCGCGGGTGGCCGAAACGCCCACGCGCACGGCCGGGGCCTGGCCACTCCATGCGGCCAGCAGACGGTCCATGGTTCGAACAATCGCGTCGCCGCCGCCCCCGCCCAGGACGTCGGCGTCGCCCGCGATACCCAGGACCGATCCGACCGGGCGCGCCCGCTCCAGCCAGCCGCTGATCAGGTCGTCACGTGTGATCGCTTCGAGCCCCTCCACCGTGCCGAGCCCGGAGCGGTTGAGCGGCGGGTGGGCGTGCAGTTCCTTAGCGGCGATCACTGCCCGTTCCTGTGGGTCATCTTTGAGCGATTCGATGGCCTGGAGCGCAAGGTCGCGCGAGGGCTCGATCGACGCTTCATCAAAACGCGGGCGGAGAACCATGTCGACCACAAGCGGGAGGACCTCGTGCAGCCGCGTGCCGAGCGCGGTGCAGCCGATCCGCATGTGCATGGTCGAGGCATCCGCCGATCGGGACGCGCCGATCCGGTCCCACGCGTCGGCCTGCTGGCGCGAGTCCAGATCTCCCGCGCCGCGCATGAGCAGTTCTGACCACAGCGAGGAGAGCCCTTGCCGGGCGTCGGGCTCGGTCGCCGACCCCGCCGGCAGGAGCCAGGTGAGCCCGATGGAGCGCACGCCCGTCATGGGTTCGAGGATGAGCGGCATGCCGCTGGCGAGGGTGATGGTGCGGATCGGAGGCATCGGTATTCCGTATGGGATCGGGGGCGGGGAGGGGAGACGTGGGTTCCGGACCTTGCAGGCGGACCAGTCATCATAAACGGACTGTCCTGCGGCGTTGCAAACTCCTGCCCCGTTTCACGACCTCTCACCATCCGATCCCAAGGTGGAATCCGCCCAGAGGTCCGAAGTCCCCGGTCCTGTCCCCTGACCCCTTTTCCGGTCCGCACCTGTCCCGGCGCGCACCCGGCCTGGAGCTCTCGTTGTTCCGATGGTTGGCCGACATCGCCGCGCTGGTCGTTGTCCTGGCACTGGGGTCAGGGCTGCTGCTGTTTGAGCGCGCCAAGCGGGACCGCGAGGCCAGCATTCAGCGTGTCGCGGCGGATACGCGCAGGCTGGAACTGGAACTGAAGTATCAGGCCGCGAGCAAGAGTGTGGAGCTCAACCCGCGTGGCTGGCCGGTGACGGTCGACCCGAAGTGGTTTGATCTGTCGCCGCCGATCAACACGCTGCTCAGTCCGCATCGTCCGTGGGTGGAGGTTGCTTCGCCCGATGAGGCGGGGCTTCTTCATCCGCATGTGCGCATGGCGGTCGACGAGAGCTACGCCGCGTTCTGGTACAACCCTTACCAGGGCGTTGTCCGCGCCCGCGTGCCGGTGATGGTCAGCGACGATCATGCGACCGACCTTTACAACCGGGTGAACGGCACGAGCATCGCCTCGATCTTCTTTGAAGAGACGCCGCAGCGGCTTCCTGACTTTGCAGCGCCCAAGCCGATCCCGGCTGCCGCGGCGCCGCCGAGCGGGGAGACGCCCCACGAGACGCCCCACGAAACGAGCGAGCCCCCACCGAGCCACGCGGGTGAAGCCGCGGAGCAGCGGGTCAACGCCGCATCGCCTGCCAAGCCGACCCGGCCCGCGCCGTAAAGCCCGGGCCGCTCGACCGGACCTGTCAGATTGCCTGCAGAGTCTCGCCGCGGCTCATGCGCACCCACCGCGCCAGCGCCATCACGGGGAAATAGTGTCGGTACATGTTGTACCGCAGGTAGAACACCTTCGGGAAGCCGGTCCCGGTGAACCAGTGCTCGACCCACGAGCCCGCGCGGTCATGGACGAAGTCTCCCGGCGCAAGCTCACGCGAGCCGGGATTCTCCGTGCCTTCCGCAGCGCACACGCCTGCTTCAAAGCTGGCTTTGTCTTCGATGAGCTGGTGATCGCAGAGCCACTTCGCGGCGCGGCGACAGGCCTCGTGCTCCGGCGGCAGGGCGTAGAGCAAGCACATCAGCCCCCACGCTGTCTGGCTCGCCGTGCTCGGGCCCTTGCCCATGAGCGCGCGATCGATGTAGGAGTTCGCGCTCTCGCCGAATCCGCCATCGGCGTTCTGCACGCTGAGCACCCAGTCGACGCCGCGGCGGACGATCGGGTGCTCATCGCCGAACCCCGCGTAGACGAGCCCGCCTAGCGCCTGCCATGTGCCGTAGAGATAGTTCGCGCCCCATCGGCCCCACCAGCAACCTTCTGGCTCCTGCTTCTCGAGCAGGTATCGCACCGCGGCGCGGATCTTTGGATGATCTCTAGAGACGCCGCACGTGACCAGGGCCTCGATGGTGCGCCCGGTGACATCGGCGCAGGATGGATCCTGCATCGCGTTGTGGTCGGCAAAGGGGATCGCCTCCATCCACGGGCGATCGACCGTGCGGTCAAAGGCGGCCCAGCCGCCGTCATCGTTCTGCATGGCGAGCAGCCATCGCGCCGACCGTGCCGCGGTGGAGCGTACCGCGGCATCGCTTCTCATTTGCTCGGTAGGGAGTTTGCCAACTTGCTCCTTTGAAGTCGCTCGCCAGAGCGACTTGGCCACCATCGCGGTGTCATCGTTGTCGGGGTACCACTCGTTGCGATACTCAAACGCCCATCCCGCTGCGCCCGTGCGCGGATCGTCTGAGCCGAGCGTGACGCCGCGATCTTCGGGCCGGAGATTGCGCTCCCAGTCCCCGTTCATCTTCACCTGATGGGCGAGCAGCCAATCGCACACCCTCGCGATGCGCGGGTCGCGCGTGCTCAGCCCCGCTTCCGTCAGCGCATACAGCGCGATCCCGGTATCCCACACTGGCGAGAAACACGGCTGGAGGCGAACATGATCCTGCTTCTGGGTACCCCGCCACTCCGTCGCGGGGCTTGTCGCGGTGCTCACCGCATGCACATCCGCCGCCCCGTTCCCGTTCGTCAACCCCTCGATGCAGAAGTCATCGAGGTCGCATTCGGCCTGCACCATCACCGGGTGATCGCGCGTGTAGCCCATCGCCTTGAACGCCACCTGCAGGTACACCATCGGGGGGAAGATCGCGCCAAGCCCTTGGGTCGTCTCCGGCCGCACGCGATCCAGAATCCACTCCTCAGCCCTCTTGAGCGATACCCCGCGCAGCGGCGACAGGCTGAAGTTCTGCACGACCTTCAGGGCACGATCGCACGCGAGGAAGAAGTTCTTCCAGCACACCGGCTCATCGATCTCCCACTCCCTGCTCAGTTGCGACTTGTACTTCTTGTCGACGAACAGTTCATCGATCCCCCACTTTGCCGGGAGCTCTCGCACGGGTCGCAGCGCCGAGCAGATCGCCAGCGGCAGGATCATCGTCCGCGTCCACGCCGCGACCTTGTCCATGTGGAACGGGAACCAACGCGGCAGCAGAACGATCTCCGGCGGGATGGCCGGGCACGCATCCCAGCTCACCTGCCCGAGGCACGCGAGGTAGAAGGTGCTGAACGTGTTACACTTCTCTGCGCCGCCGATGGCCAGGATTCGGTCGCGGGCACGCTTCATGTGCGGAGCATCTGCGCGGTCTCCGAAGCACTTGAGCGCGAGGTACGCCTTCACGCACGCCGAGACATCCGGGCCGCTGCCGGGATACTGCCCCCACGTCCCATCGGATCGCTGCGTCAAGCGCAGGTGGTTGGCGATCCGCTCAAGCGTCGGCCGGCCGATGCGCGGGCCGCCGGCGCGTTCGGCATCATGCTCCTGGCCGAGGATGAGCTTCATCAGCAGATACTCGCTCGACAGGATCGAGTCGCCTTCCAGCTCGGCGCACCAGTGCAGCCCGCCCGGATCTGTGCCCCCCACCACCTTCGCCGCCGCCGCGGCAGCAGCAGGCCCCCCCCAGCGTTCGCCATCGGTGCGCAGCTTCCCGAGCAAAGCTTCGACCGCCGCGTCGAGCGCCTCGGCGGCACGAACCTGCAGCGCGGGCTCCGCGAGGTCGCCCACGGCCGACTTCTGCAAGGGCATACGGACCGTCGGGCGAGCAATCGTCGTCATCGAACTTCCTCGTCAGGGAGATGTGCGGGGCGGAACGGCAGCCCCGCGTGGAAACGGTACGGGGCGCGTGCTGTTCATTCCAATCGGGTCTGTGATTCGCGGTTAGACTCGCGCGATGGAGAACCCCACCGCGACTGCGGGCACGAGAGAACGGCCAAGCCGGTTACGCTGGCTGTGGTTTCTGCCGGCGGTGCTGGTTTTGTGCTGGACGGTTCCGAGCAAGCAGCACATTCTGGGTTGGCAGACCGGGACAGCCTCCATGAGGCCGACCACGATCTTTCTTGGTTACGGCTCGCTGGTGATCGCGTGGGGGCCTGGAAAGTGGGCCAAGCCTGGTGATTCTGCGTTGGGCTCCTACATCACAGACGGGTTCACCTACTGGAACCTGCGGGGCGGCTCCAGAGCGCTGTGGCTTCGGCCGCGGCACCTGGGTGACCAACTGCATATCCCGCTCTGGCTCATTGCGATGGTGCTCGCGCTTCCGCCCGCGTTCATGGAGCATCGTCGGCGCAACAAGCGCCTGCCGGGCTGCTGCAAGAAGTGTGGCTACGACCGCGCGGGATTGGCGGCGGAGGCGAAGTGCCCGGAGTGCGGCCACGGGGCGTGATTGTTTGTCATTCCCCCCGACTCCCCCCGACTCCCCCCGCTCGCTCCGCCGCCCGGGGCATCACCTTCGGCGTGTGACGAGCAGCCGCTCTGCACGGCGGCTTGCGCTTCTGTTCCGCTCGCCGATGGCCGTGTCGATGGCGTCTTCGAGAGCGTCGAAGAACTGCGCGCTGCCGATTCTCTCGGGCGCGCCCGCCGCGGCGGCGGCAACCATTGCCCGGTCTTGCCACTGCGGCTCCATTGCCCGAGCGATCGCCCGCTCCCACGGAGCGCTCGCTGGTTCGACACCATCATGCCGCACCACCGCTCCGGCTGGCCCGAGCCCCGGCAGGCTCGCCAGCAGTTCCGCGCCGGGCGCGCCATCCGCGGCGAGCACCGGCCGCGCGAGACGCAGTGCATCGGCCGCGAACCGGCCCGCGCTCCCCGTGACAAACGCGTCGGGAATCGCGGCCGGGGGCACGATCGCCACGTCGCACGCGCCGAGCACGGACACGATGCGATCTGTCGTCCCCAGCACCCGTACCGCGTCGGCGGCGCCCGCCCGCACGGCCGCATCGTGCGCGTGGAACGCATCCCGCGCCAGCACACCAAGGATGAACTTCCCCTCGCGGCCGGTGCGGCCCAGCCGCGCATTCACCTGCGCGATGGCTTGCAGCATCGGCCCGAGCGCTTCGCCAACCAGTTCGACACTGGAAACCAGTCCAAACGTGTCCGTGGCTCTGGCGCCCGCCGCGCGACGGAGCTCGATCCGGTCCCGCTCACGAGCCAGATCATCCGGCGGTTCGCACGATGCGACAAACGGGAGCGCCACAACCCTCGTGTCCAGCCGATGAGCGGCCAGCGCTTCCCTCGCGTTCGCGGCGGCCTCGGTGCCGAATACCGCCACGCGCGAGGGGCGTGCGCTGCCGATGCCGCGGGGCCAGGGCCGCCGCGCTTCCACCGCGCGGGCCGCCAGCACACCGGTGTGCTTGTACACCCATTTGCCCAGGCCCACCGGGCCTAGCGCACCGGTGACTTGCTGGATCCACGCCGAGGCGCTCGGCCCGAGGGGCAACCACACATCTCCCCACGCCAGCCGCGAAGTCGAGATGACGACATCCGCGCGGGCCGCGGCGACCACCACTCGTGTCCATCGTGCAAAGCCAGCCGGCCAGTCGCTTGCGCTATGGTCGTACGGAGCCATCGATATCAGCCGCGCCGGCGCAAACCACGCCGGATCATCCGCGCTCATGCACGCCAGCGTGACATCGTGGCCCCGCCCGGCAAGGCCGCGGCACAACTGACGAATCAGGCCCGAGTGCGACCATCGCGTCGCGGCCAGGTTTCCACCGATGATCAGCACCTTCACCCAGCACCCCCAGTTGTGCCCGCCGCGGCCGGCCGGCGCAGCATACACAGCGCAACAAGCAACCACAACCAATACGCAGTCTGCTGGTTCACCTGGATTGAGTCAAACAGCCCCGCGCACACCAGTCCCAGCATCGCCAATGCCGGACCCGCGGCATATCCGCGTGCGGGGCCCTGGCCCTCGTGTAGTCCGTTCCGCACGCAAACCACCATTAACCCGGCGAGCAGGAGTGTCCCGATTGCACCGGTTACGGCCGCGGAATGCGCCAGCATGGAGTGCGCGTGCGCGTGCACAGCCTGCGCGGCTTTGTCCGTTGCCTGTTCCTGCTGCGACATCTCCCGCTCCATCCACGCTTTGTAGCCGCCCATCCCCACGCCCTGCGCAGGATGGGTTGCAAACGCCCGGCCTGCCCAGCCCCACATTGCCAGCCTCGCGCCGGTAAACGTCGAGTAGTCCCCTTCCATGGCGCGGGAGAGTTCCTCACGGGTTTCCTGCGCGCGCCGAGCGATGGTCTGGCCCGCCGCGAACCAGATGACCGCCCCGCACACCACGACAAGCATCGCGGCGACAAGCATGCTCACCGCGCGACGCGGGCGCCGCGCGATCGTGTGGGGATGACCTGCCGGGCGCATCGTCAGCCTCCATGCCGCGAGCCCTGCCGCAAGGCCCATTACGGCCGCAGCGCCGATCCACGCTCCGCGCGTGCCCGTCGCCGCGATCGCCGCAATGGTTACCGCGCTGAGCACGCCCCCCACCAGCCGCTCGCGCACGGTTTGTCCCATCATGCATCCGGCCAGATGCAGACCCAGCGCACCGCACAAGATCGACCCGCCCACCACCGGGTCCCACCATCCGCTGTTGCGTCCTTCCAGCCGCGGCCAGACCAGCCACTCGACACCCGCTGCAACCCCCACCGCGTGACCGAGCTGCGACACATTGCCCATGAGCACGCCCGCCGCCAGCGCGCCGATCAACCATCGCCGCTCGTTCATCACGGGCCACAGCGCAAAGAGAAACACGGCGTAGCGGGCCACGCCCCATTCCGCCAGCCAGGCGTCGCGGTCGCCCGCCGTCCAGAGCAGCGACATCGCGCCCCACACCACCCACGCGATGGTGAGCCGGACGGGCCACTCCCACACCAGGGGGCCCAGGACCCGATGGTGCGAGATCATGCGCACGCAGCAACATGCGAAGGCCGGCCACCACGCCCACTCCAGCCACGTCGTCGGAAACGCCGCGAGAAAGCACGCCAGCATCGCCAGAGCGAGGTGCAGCCGATGACCCAGTGGGTCCTTGGCGCGGAGCTCAGCGAACAGCCCATCGACCTGCGCGAATGTCTGACGAATCCATGGCATGGCCCGGGATCATCCCTCCAAACCCCTCCGTCCGCCATTCGCCGGGAGGATTAGACCAAACAAATCCAGAAAAACTGAACTTTACGTCACCGTTTCTCGAATACACTGGTACAAACCCGAGGACCGGGCCCTCGGCCCGGCCATCTCGTTGGGACCTGGCCTCTCCCCTGGAGGTTGATATGAACGACATCCGTCGTGTAGTCCGTGCCGCGGCTTGGCGCGTGGGCGCAATCGCGTACCTTCGCAACCTTGTCATTCTGCTCGCGATCGCGCTCATCGCGCTGATCGGGCTGCGGGTTGTCGAACAGTTGTTCGCGTTCACGGCGATCGCAGGCGCTGGCATAACCAGCGGTGCGATGTGGAAGCAGGTGGCGATGTGGACCGGCGGAGGCTGCGCTGTGCTCGCGCTGCTCTGGACGCTGTTTACACTCGCCGACTCGAAAGCGGTTGCGCGGCGCGTTGATGAAGGCGCGAACCTGAAGGAAGCCATCAGCACGGCGATCTACATCGAGAAGGCGACTGATCCATGGTCGAAGGCGACCATTGAATCCGCATCGCGCTCCGCCCGCGGCGTGCGTCTTTCGCAGGCGGTGCCCATTCAGCCGCCGCGGTTCTGGCCGGTGCCGCTGGCGCTGGGCCTTGCTCTGGCCGTCGTGTTCCTGGCCTTCCCCCGCATGGATGTGATGGGCTGGTACAAGTCGGCGACTGCGAAGAAGGAAACCGAGCGCCAGACCGTGGAGGTCAAGGCACAAGTCGATGACGGCAAGAAGAAGCTTGATGAGATGATCAACAAGCTGGCTCTCGAACCCGAGACGCCGGATGCCAATGCCGACGCCGAGAAGCCCGCCCCCACCGACCCCGAAGCGATCCGCCGCGCGGCGGTCAAAGAGCTGACCAAGCTCTCTGACCGGCTGGAGCAGCTCAAGCAGGGGGACAAGGGTCAGAAGCTCGATTCGATCAAGGACAAGCTCAGTCAGTTGCAGAAGCCCGGTGATGAGCTTGCTGATCTATCCAAGGCGCTGCAGGCCGGCGACTTCAAGCAGGCCAAGGCCGAACTGATGAAGCTGCAGGAGCAGGCCCAATCGGGCAACATGTCGGAAGAAGACAAGAAGAAGCTGGCCGAGCAGTTTGAGAAGCTTGCCGAGCAGATGGAGAAGCTGGCGCAGAACAAGGAAGAGCTGGAGAAGAAGCTCGCCGAGGCGGGCCTTGATCCGAAGCTCGCCAGCGCCACGCCCGAAGAGCTCAAGGAAGCCCTGAAGAACGCTGAGAACCTCTCGGAGGAGCAGAAGAAGAAGCTCGAGGAAGCGTGCAAGAACCAGAGCGAATGCCAGAACTCGATGGAGTCGATGGCCGGCGCCTGCCAGTCCGCCGCGCAGTCGCTGTCTGAGAAGGGTGAACAGGGCGAGGGCAGCAAATCCGGCGGGATGGGCGACATGGGTGAGCAGCTCTCCGAGCTTGAGCAGCTTGCGATGGAAATGGAGATGACCGACGCGGCGCTCTCGGAGTGCAAGTCGCAGATGCAGTCGCTGTGCAAGGGCGATGGCGAGGGCTTGGGCGAGTGCGCCGGCGGCATGGAGGGGAACAAGCCCTGGGCTCCTGGCTATACCCGGAACTCCGGCGGCATGGGCCGCGGCGGCCCCGGGCAGGCCAATGGTGGCAGCGCCTCAGAGTCGGCCGCCGACTTTGAGACCGTGAAGAAGAAGGCCATCGGCGCGCAGGGCGAAGGACCGATCGTCGGCTCACGTCTGGTCGAAGGCGAGAGCATCAAGGGCGAGAGCAAGGCGGCGTTCTCGCAGGTTGTCGCGACGGCGGATCAGGCCGCGACCGAGGCGATCGAGCAGAACACGATCCCGCGCGAGTTCCACGAAGCGATCAAGTCGTATTTCGGGACGCTCAAGGAGAGGTCGGGCGGCGCGCCGGTGCAGCCGGCCAAGACTGCGACGGATGCGGGAAAGCCGAAGTAAGGAAGACGAAGGCCGTACGCAGAGATCTCAGAGAAGACGCAGAGGCCGCGGAGAAGAACCTACGTGGCCTTTTTTCTCGCCCGAATCAATCATCATTCGTTCGCTCGCGCCGGCAGGATTTCCGCCTCTCTCTGTGCCCTCCGTGTCCGCTCGGCGGATTCGAAGCCGTCCACAGAGTTCACGGAGAAGACACAGAGGTCACGGAGGGGAACTGCATCCGGGTCATCTGTGTCCACTGTCTCTCTTCGACACCGCCGCAACTCCTCGTCTTTGCGTTCCGATCATTCAAGTCCCATCTCCTGCCTTTCTCTGAGTCCTCGGCGTCCGCTCTGCGTTCTCTGCGTACCTGCCTTCTTGCCCGCACGCCAACGTCACGAACTCCCATGACCACCTTCAACTGCCCGCTCTCGCGCCGACACTTCACGCTCGCCAGCGCTGCCGGCTTGGCCGCGGCGGCGATCCCCGGCTCGGGCCTGCTCGCGCGCACACGCGATCCGCAGAAGGTCGTGTGCTACACCTCCGCCGATTCGGTGTATGCCAAGGTTCTGCTGGCCGAGTTCACCAAGGCGACGGGCATCGCCGTCGATGCCGTCTTCGACACGGAGGCGACCAAGACGACGGGGCTGGTGCAGCGACTCCTCACCGAGCACGGCAACGCCGCGGCCAATCGCGCCGATGTGTGGTGGTGCAGCGAACCGTTTGGAACGATCAAGCTTGCGCGTGCAGGCGTGCTTGACGAAACCACCGCGCCCCGCGCAGAGGCGCACATGAAGCGCGCGGGGGGGGATGGCGGCGGCGGCTGGCCCGCCAATCTCCGCGCGGCCGATAAATCGTGGTACGGCTTTGGCAGCCGCGCTCGCGTGATCGTCTACAACACCCGCTTCGTCAAAGAGCCCGACGCCCCGCGCACACTCGGCCACCTCCTGCGCGCCGAGTTCAAGGGCCGCATCGCCATCGCCAAACCCGCCTTCGGCACGACCCGCGGCCACTTCGGTGCCCTCCTCCACCGCTTCGGCGAACCCGCCTTCGAGGCGTGGCTCAAGGCCCTCAAGGCGAATGATGTCCGAGTCATGGATGGCAACGCCACCGTCGTGGCTGCTGTTGCCCGCGGCGAGTGCCGCATCGGCCTTACCGATACTGACGATGTCTACGCCGGTCAGCGAGAGGGCTGGCCCGTCGCCATCGCGTGGGAAGAGCTCGCCCCCCCACTGCCCGCGCCAACAGACAAGCCTGCGCCCGCAAACGACAAGCCTGCGCCGATCACCGGCCCCGATCTTCCCGGCATGGGCTCGATGCTCATCCCCAGCACCGTCTCACTGGTGAAGGGCCGCAAGAACCCCGGCCCTGCGCTTGAGCTTGTGGAGTTTCTGCTCTCCCCCGCCGCGCAGCGATCTCTCGCACAGACCGACTCCCGCAACACCCCCGTCGATCCCGAGGTCCGCAGGGAGTTTGCGCAGTACGACATCCCGAACCCCGCCGAGCTCGACCTCATGGCCGTTGCGGACAAGATCGATGCCGCGATGGCGATCTGCTCGCGCGTGCTGGGTTGACTCAGCCCGCGCCGACCTTCTGCCCGGTCGCCCGCGTCCGCACGCTATCCAGCACATTCATGAAGTTGATGTAGCTGTCGTACGGCGAGTCGTACGGCGAGAAGTACTTGTGGACATCGCCGTCGGCCCAGTACTTGGTGCACATGTAGTAGAAGTGGTCGCTGGTGGTCAGCTTGCGCCAATCCTCCAGCAGGTACGCGGCTTCCTTCACCTCGTGCTCGGTCTCGGGGCTCTTGCTCTTTGCGTGTGCTGCCACCGCCGCGCCGAGGCGGTCCTTGATCGGACGCTCCAGCCGGTACGTCTCCTGCAGCGCGTTGCTCTGCATCGAGTTACCAAGCCACGCGGTCAGGTCGCGCTCGGTGTCGGCCCATGAGATCATGTGCGGCACGTCATAGACGCCCACCGGCTCGAACTGCGACAGCGCCTCCGTCGGCGTGTTGAAATGGTTCTGGCCGGGGCTGACGTCGAAGATCTTCTCGGGCAGGGCCTCGAGGAACTTGAAGATCCCCGTATCGACCCACTGGTGCTCGCCGAAGGTCTCGTAGTCCATGAACAGGTTGCAGAGGTAGCCGTCGCCGTTGATATTGTTCACCCACTTGGCGAACTTCTCGGCCGAGAGCGGCCACTCCGCCCAGCCGCGGTTGCTGAAGCGGAACGCGATGTCGTCGCTCAGGCGGTAGTTCTTGAGCAGCAGGCCGAAGGGCTTTCCGTGCGGGCCGGTGCCGGTGTGCGGCGGGCGATACACATAGTTGGGCGAGCGGAAGGCGAGGATCGGGTCGGTGCCTTCGCAGATCGCGCCCATGAACCGCTTCTTGGGGTTCTTGGGGTCTGCGCCGGGCAGGCCCTCATCGGTCATCGAGTGGATGAAGTGCGCCAGATCGTTGTTGTAGATCAGCTCGGTGTTGCGGAAGACCTTGGGCGTCTGGCCGAAGAGCTCCTGGATCTTCCGCGTGTGCATGTTCACCTGCTCGGTGAACTCCTGGCGCGAATAGAGGAAGCTCAGTGAGTGGTAGTACGTCTCGCCGACGAACTCGCAGCAGCCGGTATCGGCCAGCCGCTTGTAGATGTCGATGACATCCGGGCAGAACTCCTGCATCTGGTCGAGCACGACGCCGGTCATGGCGTAGGCGACCTTGAAGGCGCCCTTGTGCCGCTTGACCAGGTCGAGGATGAGCTGCGTCGCGGGGCGGTAGCACTTGTCGGCCACGCGTTTGCAGATCTCCCCGTTCTTCTGCTGGTCGAAGTAGAAGTGCGAGGAGTCGAACACCGTGTACCGGTTCAGGCGGAACGGCTGGTGGACCTGGAAGTAGAAGACGACTGAGGCCATGCCCAGAGGGTAGCAGAAGCACCCGCCAGACGGGCGATCGCCGACCCTCTTCCGTCTCCGACTCCGGTCGGTCGATCCACAAAGCTGTCCGCCATCAAGGTCCCGGATCAACTACCGGCTTGTCCCCCGGCAACACCGTTTGCACGAGGTGCTCCCTTAACCAGGCCGCATCCTCGGCTGGCAACTCCCCATCCTTCGCGAAAGTCACGCTTAACCCGGCCACGGGTGGCGAAACTTGTACAATCGCGAAAAACTCTCCTGGCCGCATAGGATGCAATCCATGCACCCATGCCGGCGACGTCAGGAACGCCGCAGGTGCCGTCGAGCCCCGGATCGGGATCGCGATCTCTCGCCGCTGCACTGTGCCCCCCGCAACCGCGAACTCGATCCCTCGCGCGCGCATTGACCATCCCGGACCCTCGCCGGGCGTCTGCACCCAGTCCGCGGCAAAGAAGGCCGACTTCGTTCCGTCGGTCACTTTCAGAATCGCACCCTTCTTCGCCTGAACATACGCGATACCGGCCACGCCAAACGCCGGCGATGCCTTCACCCACTGTCTGGCGATCAGGCGTGCAGTCGGCTCATAGGCAACCAGCACCGCCAGCGAGGCCGCGCATACCACCAGCAGGACCGCGATGGCCCACTTCAGCCCCCGCCACACCCGAGGCGCCACCGCCAGAGAAACGATGGTCCGGTTTCCCAGCAGCGCTCGTCCGCACTCGGGACATTTCTCCGCACTCGTCGGCAAACCCCGCAGCGAATATCCGCACCCGTTGCAGAGTCTGCTCTGCACTGGCGCGATGCGCTGCAGGCTGTTGCGCACCGCGCTCACCGAGATCAGCACATCGCCGACGAGCACAGCGATGATCGCCAAGGCAACTCCGGTCAAAGGCACCCATTCCAGCCGGTAGGCCGACAGCAGGTTGTTCTGCGCCGCGCCGAGGTATGAGAAACCGGCGGCGAGGCCACACACAGCGCACAGAAGGGGCGTCCAAGTGAACAGCACCCGCACCATCACCGCCGCGGCGAGGCTGAGCGCTGGTCTTTCTCCCAGCTTCAGGTCCAGCCGACGATCCGCCCGCAGCGCGAGACCCGCGGCGAGCCAGGTGACCAGGATGTGCGCCGCGGCAAACACCACCGGTGCCATCACGAGCAATACAAGAACCACTTCACCAGCATCCCCGACCAGTGCCTGGCCAGGGAGATCGGGCGCGCTCCACATCGAGTTCTCAATCCAATCCGGAGATGCGAAGTCGATCGTGGGATCCTGCGCCGCCGCCCGATCGAGATACTCCCGCCGTACGTGCGAACGCCAGAAGATTGGCCACAGTCCCCCGGCGAACGCCACCCCGAACGCCAGCAGGCAATACGCCGCGCCCAACAGCAGGAGCACGACCCGCAGTGCCGATGGCCGCAGCGGGTCTCGCTGCCCCCCGCGTCCGCGTTCCTGCCCAACTTCCGCTTCACCCGCCATTTCGAGAGCTCCCGCCGCGGCGCTCCCCCTGCGGCTCGCTCTTTCTTACCGCCCGTTTGGCCGCCCGGTTCGCGCAGCGTCTTCGCTTTCGCTCCCCGATCCCCGCTTGCCTTGTTCCCTTGATCCCCCGATCTCTCGATCCCGCTCCGCCCTCACGTCCGCACGCTCGACCACGCCGCGATCGCGATTGGGATCAGCACCAGCACCGGCAGGAACACGGCCAGCAGCACCGGCAGGCCCGGCACGGGCGCCGATGCCCCGAACACGCTCCCCAGCAGCGCGATGATCCCTATCGGCGCACACTTGAGCGACTGCAAGAGCATGTTCCGCGGCTCGCGCACCAGGAAGAACGGCATGGTGATCAGCAGCGACAGGAACGTCGAGAGCGCGATCGAGATGCGGCTCCATCGCACCCGGACGAGTTTGTCGCGCAGGCCGGGATCCAGCCGCGGACTGCTCAGCATCGATCCGATCTGTCGCCACGAGAGCGACTCCACCACCCGCGCATCGCGACGCAGCAGCAGTGCCGCCGGGTCAAGGTCCGTCTGCACGCGGACAGCC
>ENA-ORBV01007603-ORBV01007603.1-microbial-mat-metagenome-genome-assembly--contig:-NODE-7603-length-18565-cov-4.209704_pt1 | contig 18565 bp, 14 predicted proteins | sample MGYA00237777_ERZ505514 | MGnify/ENA primary metagenome ERZ505514 (study PRJEB26160, sample SAMN06269048) | microbial mat metagenome | isolation source: Oligotrophic lake microbial mat | place... | reverse complement strand
TCACCAAACTACGCTACAGCGCCCCCCAACCACCAACCCTCACCGACGCTGCCGCCTGCATGGCACTCGTCACAGGGTTCGCGAAGATGCAAGCCGCCCAAGCCACCCGTGAGAGGGTTTATACTGAAGCGACCGACCGGGAAGCAACCCGGCGTTGCGAAGCGATCGAAAAAGTAATTGAGCGAGTGAGCTCGATCCGCGATGGCGCGTTCTCCCCCTGGAGTGAGGATCCCATCTACCGCTCCACCATCCTCCCGCTCGCGGGGTACTTCTCAGTCCAAGCCCTGGAATGGGTAAACATCCTTATTAATAAGTAAACCCGACCGCATCACCCCAATTTCACCACGCTACTTACCACCCCGCAGAACCAGCCGCAACTCACCGGCGCGTTGTACGCAGAAGCCAGATACCCTGCTACTTACATTTAACCCGCGCACCGGCGAATCCGCTGCACGCTCGCAACTCAAGGTAGCGTCACCACAAAGCTCGGGTCCGCAACCGCCTGCAACTGCCCCGTCCGCTTACGCTTAAGCTCGGCCCCGTTGGTTACGTTTATCGGATACTTAAGCCGTAGCGCCGCCAGCACCGGGCTCTGCTGGCGCGGGTTGAGCACATTATAATCTTTATCGCCAAATACTCCCACCGTCACGCTGCTCCGCCGCGGACCATGATAATAAAACGCCGACTCACCCTGCCTCCGCAGCTCCACCACCGCCTTCTCCGCCGCGGTTCGAAACTCGCCCAACTCCTTCGCCGTAGGCTCAACATCATCCAGCCGACAATACACCGCCATCTGCAGCGTATACAGCGCCCCCATACCGAACATCGCTTTGGCGTTGCGCAAATCAAACTTTGGTAGCGTCCCTCCGATCGCCTCAAAACGCGGCGGGGCGAACATCGCGTTCGCAAACGGATAACTCTCCCCCACCCGCACCGCCCTGATCTTTTCAAGGTCTCGCTTGGCCTGGGCGGTCTCTGGGTCCGGATAGGAACCGTAGGTTACAACGACGGCCCGACCCCGATCCTCAAGCTGTGCCTGACTCAAGCCCGCCACCCGCTTCACATTCGCCAGCACACCCGCCGCTGATTCCCGCTCCGTCGCCCCGTCAAACCCGGCAATTACGATTGTCCACGCCCCGCCAGATGTAACATCAAGCCGCGACGAGCCGCGCAGTTTCTCGGCGACCGCTTTGCTTACGTCGGACTCTTGGGGCACCCCATCGCCCACTTGGAACTGGCTGGCGAGGAGCTCCGAACCATTCTCAGAAGCTAACAACGCGTCCGGGTTCGTGCTCTGCATCATCTCTTGTAAGGTTTTATTCCGAACGCTCGCCCCCAGCCGAGGCGATTCCGTGCCCGCGAGGGGGCCTTTCATGCCGATAGGCCGGTCCCAGGGCGAGGCATACTTCGGCCCGCCCCCGTCCAGCACTCCCTCGCTGTCGGCGAGAGCCTCAACCTTGCTCTGGCACGCCGACCCGGTTAGCATCACCCCGCCACACGCGGCGACGACCACGAAATACCAACATAATTTAACCATACCACTCAAACTCTTCTCCCCGGGCTGGCGGCTGCCCGCCAGTCCGCCCGTAAATTCACCCAAACAGGGGATGAAACGAGGTTCGGTCGGCCGCCTTTTTGCCGGGCTGTCTGGAAAAATTCGCGTCATGCTATCGATTCTCGCTCTACCCCCGCACGCGCAAACCCCTACCTGGCTTGCACTTATGAAGCCCCCGCCGGAATGGAAAATGATTGTAGAGCATTTTACCCCAGCGCGACGATACAGAGGCATCGCCCATGGATGTGGCGATCGGAACCCGACCCGACGCTTTCGGTGCCCGCTTTGACCCTGCCCCGCAGAGTTAAGCGATCTGGGCACAGCGTGGGGCCGAAGGCGACTGGAAGCGAGGAACGCATAGTTAGTTTTCCCCCCGTGCCCCCCGGATGATCTCCACGAGATTACCTCCGACGCTGTCGCGGGTTTTCTGTACAGTGACCGCCCAATCCACGGGGCGTTTTATATCCACCCATTGTTCGGTTCCTACGCAGCAGAAAGAAGCCGCTATGAGAAGAAACGATTACTCCATCTCCCAAGCGTGCAGTTCCTTATGTGTCGACTTTGCTTTAACCACATCCGCTCCAGGCGTGGCACTTCAAGATAACGCGGCCTCGCTCCCCGCACGAGCAGATTGCAACATGGTAACGGTCCTCGAAAAATTGTCTCAACCGCAGCTCCCCTCAGCACCTCAATCTCCTCCGCCCATGCGTTGGGAGCTGGTGCAATCAGTTCGTCGGCGTCTGCGCCTGGGGATTTATGATTCACCCCACCAGCTTGAAGCCGCCACGGAACGCCTTCTGGCGGCACTGTCTGTGAAGTAGTTGCTCAACCGCGAGCTCGAGTTCTCGCCTCACGCCGCGATGATGGGCGCCCGAGGTAAGCGTAATTACACGACCCCGGGGTGGACACTCCGGCAGACGATGCCGCCCGCACACATATCTTCCTCTAACGAAAGTAAGTCAATGCCTCGAAGCTGAGGTACGTTTTAGTATTGGACGTTGTCCAAAGCGGTTGACACTCTTTGTGTAGACGCTAGGCCGGGCTTATGTTTTGGCCAAACCTGCCAGCCAACTGTTCCAAGATATCGCGCGCCGCTCGCTCCGGGTTGTAATCGGCTTTGAGCCATGCGCATGGTACCTTGGATTCATCCGCCCACTGCTGAGCCTTCTCGGCGTGCAGGTGTCCAATTAACTTTACAATGAGCAGCACCGCGCTCGTGTCAAGCCGTTGAATCGCAGTCCGCAATGGCGCGCTTGAGCCGTGTTCAACGAGGTCGATCCAATCAACCTCCTTCAGCTCAAACGCGCTCACGAACTGATCAACCGCCGCCTGCCGACGTTCGCCGCCCACGATCACCAACCGCCCTCCCCGCAGCCATTCCCGCACCGCCAGCACTTGCTCGCTCCACGGTCGCGATCCGGTCTGGTCGTCATCCTCGTCGGGCATCGCCTCCGCATCGCCACCACGCGGCTTCGCGGCGTACTGGAGCGCAGCCGCCAGTTCGCGGTCCTCTGAGAGCACCTCTGGGATCTGTAATGTTACGATCGGTGCGAGCGCTTCGGCGATGCGAGGGTCCGACATCATCACATGTGCTTGCGCCAGTAGATGTAATCCTTCGGCGATCTTCTTCCAATGCTCCACCTGTTCAGCCGGGTCACCAGCGGGTAACTTGGACAGGAAATTGCTGTGATATCGCACCTGGCTAAGCGGCTTCTTGATCGCCTTATCTTGCCTCGCGACATCTTCAACCGAGCTCGAAGTCGCGCGGATTCGTTCGGCGAGCTCCGCCGACTGCGTCGGATCGGCAGGGTCGGACATCGTCATAAATCGCTCGATATACACCCGGCGCTGCGCTGTGGCTCGCCGCAACCAATGATGCACATCGACCTGATCGCGGTCTTCTTCAATCCAAGTTCTGGCGAGCACCACTCGAAGCGCTGAGTCGGCCTCCGCAAGTAATCTCATCGCCGCGGCGTCGTCAACAGCGATGCCCCGAGCAGCGGCATCGTCCACCTTGCGCATGAGAGCCGCCGCGTCCGCAAGTGTAATATAACAACGAGACGCCGTCAGGATCGTGGCGTCGTCGGGCAACGGGCGTTCGCGCCAGAACGTCCAGAGGAAGCAGTTGGGAAGCTCCTTCGCAATTACCACCATAGCGTTGAGCTGCTGCAGAATCTCTGCGTCCGAGTCGTGATGGCCGCTTAAGTCATTCTGCCGTTTGAGCACCGCCAGATCGCACGCCTGCGCTTTCAAGCGGCACCGCTTCTCAACCACCGCGATATCAACTTCGGGCGGAGCCGAGTACGCCCCGGGAACAAAAGCTCCGGTAATAGTGGGGTGCGACTCCGAAGCAGCTCCTCTCGCCCTACCGATCTCCTCGTTGGTGCCATGCGAAACGATGTGCCCCCTCAAATCGCCGGTGCGCAGTGAAGGGCTCGAGCTGCTGCGCTGGAGCGACGTTGGAGCAACCGTCGGACCTGTAATCGTCGGGCCGCTGAAACCCGCTTGAGTATACCTCCCGCTTCCCCCGGAAGCCGCATCTCCGGATGCACCTCCGCCGCCGGCAGAGCCGCTTCCATTACTATGCGCTGATGAAAGCTGGCCGTTGGAACTGACAAGGTGATCGCTCTGATGCTCACCCGCAGTGTCTCGATTGCTCGCCGAACCAGAGTTCATAGCTGCATCGCCAGCTTGCTCATGAAGCCATTCACCAAGCAAGCCTACCGCAGTTCGTAGAGATTGCGACCTCTGCAAGTGCGGTTGGATCACGCGGCCGAGCGATTCAAATAACTGTTGTAACTGGTCGTTGGTCATGGTGGATTTACGTGCTTACTACTCTGATGCCTCCCCTACCCAGTTTCCTCCGCTGCGGCCCGGCCTTTTCTCAACGCTGCTGGCTCATCTTGGACACATTCTTCGCTCCTTCAGTGTCAAATAAAAAACCTAATTGTCCAAGTGCTTGAAGTAGCGGCCGGACGACCCAACGCCCAGCATAAAAGTCAAAGCGCTCTCACGCTTTCAAACACAACTCGACAATCGGCATTCTCTACACTCTACTCCAAGCATCAAACCTCGATCCGCTACCTTATGGTAGGTGATTCGCCCCCGCCCCCACACTGGCCAAGATCAGAAATATTACCTATACACAGCGATCCTCTCGCCAGCGAGACTGAAGAATGAGCTCGCTCGCTGGAAACCGAAAAAACCCCCGGAGAAGATAGTTGCTGCGTCAAGATAACCTTTGCGTCTGCTGCATTAAAATACACTTAATGTCCACCCGGTCTCCTGCAGGCGGGGAATGCTACCCACCGCTGTGCGTGCGGCCAGCAGCATCGCTTTCAATGTGAACCGCGGGCAAAAAGTAATTTTAATCTACGGCGACGGATGCGGGCGCAAGCTGGTGGCTGGTTTCTTCGCCTCGCCACAGAGGCAAGACGCTACTCGAGCCGTTCCATAGCCAAGATGGCAGCGCCGTAGATTCCCGCCGCGTCTTCAAGTTTGCTCGCCACCACCTCGACCTTCTTGCAGACATCGGGGAATGCGAGATCTCGGACAGAGCGCTCGACGCGCTCGACGAACGGGCGTGCAATAGCCTCAACAAGACCGCCCCCCAGAATAACCTTGGGGAGACTTAAAACGGTCACGAAGCTGGCGATCATCGCGGCGAGATCCTCTGCGGCGTGGTCGATAACTTCGGTAACCAGCGTGTCTTCTTTCTCGCCGCCGCGATAATACTTGGCGAGCATTTTGGACTTAATTTTACTATAATCGTCGCCGATCTCCGCGGTGAGCTTTGACTTATTATTTGCTTTTAAGAGCCGGACGATGCGATCAACGACGGCCGTGCGCGAGCAGTTGTGCTCCAGCGATCTCTGCCCGCGAGCCTGACCGGGAAAAAGTATCGTGTGACCGATCTCGCCAGCGGTCATGAAGTGGCCGTAATATAACGAACCGTTGAGGATGAGCCCTCCGCCGATGCCGGTGCCCACCCAAACGCCCATCACATCGCGGGCGTCCTTACCAGCACCCAGCTTATTCTCGCCGTAGACCGCCACATTCACGTCGTTGTCAAGGTAGACGCGCCCCTTCAGCCGCTTGGATAGAATGTCGGCCAAGGGAAGATTCTCCCAGCGTAAGTTAACGGCCTCGAGCACAACCCCACGCGAGGGGTCGATTGCTCCCGGAGCGCCGATGCCCACACCGCCCAGGTCCGCGATGGTTATCTTCGCGAGGGTACACGCCTCTTCCACGCCGCTAATGATTCGCCCGATGATCGCCTCGGTGCCATCCTCCGCCCTCGTCTTGCGCTTGGCCTGACTGATTAACTTAAAATCGGGCGAGATCACGCCCAACTGCATGTTAGTGCCCCCGAGATCAATACCTATGTAGGGCTTTGTTGCTGTTGCCATATGCGGTCGCCATCACAACTTACTTCTGCTCCAGGCTTTCGCTCGCGCCCGGCCCGTTGGCCGCGGTCGCTTTCGCCCGCCTCGCGTAATCCATAAGCGTATCGAGGTCGCCGATCTCGCGTTGCTGGCGTGCAGGCCTAGGGACGGCTTCAGTCCCCGCCTAATGTTTGCGGCCCAAAGTTGCCCGCGGTGCGCTCCATATAGCCCTTGCCCTTGCGCTCGTACTTGGTGAAGCCCATCCGCTCAAGATTCTTATTTGAGAGAGCGCTCTTAGACTTGAGGTCCGACCACTTCTGGGCAATGGCGGGAGCCACGATCGCTCGCCGCACCGGCTTGCCAGTCAGGGGATGCTTGGCCAACGCATCAGCGCTCATGAACTGAAAGATCTCGAAGGTCTCGCCGGTTGGCTTGCCTTTCTTATCCAGAATTTCGTAAACGTATGTGGGCATAAGAAATGGTATGTAAAGGTTGAATGGGCGGCTGCAAAAACTAGGGGCAGTGACTTCTAGCCTAGAAGAGCTGGCGAAGTCGCTTGGCCGGAATGCCCAACTGCTCGCGGTACTTTGCCACCGTCCTTCGCGCGATGTCAATACCTTTAGCTTTCAGCGCGCCCGCCAGGGCTTCGTCGCTCAGCGGCTTCTTCTTATCCTCAGCCTGAATTAACTCTTGCAGCGATGCCTTTACCGCTTCCCACGCCATGTCCTCACCGCCCACCGTCTCCTCGGTCGTCCGCGTCTGAACGCCACCGGAGAAGAACTTTCTGAGTGGAACCACCCCCCGCGGCGTAGCGATGTATTTCTCCGCCACTGCGCGGCTGACCGTCGCAACGTGGATGCCCAACTGGTCCGCAATCGTCTGCATGGGGAGAGGCTTGAGCGAGGCGGGGCCGTAATCAAAGAACTCTCGCTGCGCTGCAACGACCGCATTGGTGACGCGAAGTAGCGTATTGCGGCGTTGGCCTACGGCATCAAGCAGCCACTGCGCGTTTCCTAAGTTAACTTTGATGAAGTCTCGACCCTTGCGATCCATCGTGCGATCTTTCGCGAGCCGTGCATACTCCTGATTGACGCGGACATTGGGCAGCCGCCTGTCGTTCAGATAGGCGAAGTAACGATCCTGGTCAGCGTCGTACTCAACGATCGCATCGGGCGTGATGGGTCGGGCCGCGTCATTCACCAACCGCCTCGCAGGGGCGAGACTCAAGCGTTTGAGTAGCCCCAGCGCAGACTTAATTTCAGCGAGCGTGAGACCTGCCTGCTCAGAGACCTTGGGCAGTCGGTTCTGCATCAGGTCTTCCAAGTGATCGCGCACGAGCACTCGCGCGTGCGCGAAAACGCTCGTCGCTAGCTCGGAATCTTCGTCCTCTTCCTCGAGCGAATCCAGTTGCAGCAGCAGACATTCGCCTGCGGTGCGGGCAGCTACGCCAGCTGGCTCAAGGCTGCGCTGCACCGCGATAATTGCCCGCTCAAGAAGGGGAACGGTGAGGCCCGCCGCGTCGCCGGAGCGATCAATGATCGACTCCATCGAAGTACGAACATACCCATCATCCTCCACAAAACTTATAATAACCTCGCCAGCCGCACGTAACATTGGATCCACATCGGAGAGCGCCCACTGGCCGCGCAACTGTTCTGTGAGCGAGGCACCTCGCGCGGGCGCGGCGGCCATGGCCTCAGACTTGGCATCTACTTCACCCGGACGAGCACCGTACTCTCCCAACGCCTCTTCATACCGCAGCTCGCGTTCGTAGCGTTCACTTTGCTCGTGAGCAACATCACGGTCGAAGGAATCCGCGGCACCAAACTCGTTCTCCGCGGCGTCCGACTCGACTTCCTCAAACCGATCAAGCTGCGAAAACTCGTCTGCCGATTCGTCGTGCCTCGCTGGCTCATCTCCCTCAAATATATCACCGTTGATATTGCCATTTATATCATTCCCGATATCATCGCCCAGCTCGTCTCCAGAATAGTGGTCGCCGGAGCGCGATAAAGCGTCACCAGCTCGACTCTCCCCGACTGTCTCGGCGCCGTCATCGGCGAAACTAGCATCTTCTCCGCTGTCGACTCCGTCGGCTCTGTCGTCGTTACCTTGCTCTCCGTCCTGACTGTCGCGATTCTCAGGGCCATCGGCAAGCTCAAGCGTTGGGTTACTCTCCAACTCCTGCTCAATGCGTTCTTCCAGCTCTGCCAATGGCATCTGGAGGATTTCCATACTTTGGATCATCCTCGGGGCCATTCGCATGGTTTGGCCCATCTTCATGAACTGTGAAGTTTCAAAACGCATAGTCAACAACCGAGAAATCCGAACTCTTAGAACGGGTCGCGAAGCAGCGCTGGCTTCTTCCCTAACTCTCTACGCTGGTCAAACATCGCGCCGTCCTTCAATAGCATCAGAAAGGACAGCCTTATTTGCAAACTCTAGTGATGAACCTGTCGGCAAACCGCGTGCCAATCGAGTGACTTTCACCCCTCGCGTTCGGAGCAGGTCCGATAAGTAAAGTCCGGTCCCATCGCCCTCAAGGGTGGGGTTCAGCCCAAGGATCACCTCCGAAATCGCTACACCACCGGCGTTTTCGCTTGGTCGCTCCACGCGCGCCAGCAGACTCGAGCTCGTCAGGTCGCTGGGCCCGACCCCATCCAGAGGAGACAGCCGACCCATCAGTACGTGATAGATTCCGCGGAACATTCCCGTCTGTTCGAGCGCGATAAGGTCACGAGGCTGCTCAACGACTAACACGCTCGCTCGGTTTCGTTCACTATCCGAACATATGCCGCAAGTAGCCGAATCTGATAGGTTCCAACAGACTTGGCAGTGTCGCACCGAGTCTTTGACGCTGATCAGTGCGCTCGCCAGAGCGTCGGCGACAGTGCGATCACTCTTCAAAATGAAGAACGCCAGACGCTCGGCACTTCTGCGACCGATCCCGGGTAGAGCGGCAAAGTGTGAGACGAGTTGATCTACCGCACGAGGGTACGCGACGATCCTTTTCTGGCCCGGCTGGGCAGAGTCTGGCTGGTTTTTTGGAGCGTTCTTGGCCATACAAAACGGTAGCCCACCCTAACACGCGTTCGTTGCGTGCAACAGGTCAGTCGGTTCGGATCTGTCTTTCTCCACTAGTTTCACACTGTTCATAAATAAGTTCAACATAGTTAAAGCACCAAACTTCGGCGTAGCATCTGGGCTACGAGGAATGCGTATCTTTACTGACCTCCGACTGCGCGGTTGAGACCCGCGGGTGAGAAGAGGGTTATCGGAGCCTACAAGGGTGGGTTTGACCACTAGCTTTTAGAAAGAGAGATCGATCCCCATGATTAATACTTTGAATCGTTTCATTCGTGTGCCGATGGCGGGTCTTCTACTTGGCCTGCTGGCGGCCAGTGGCCAGGCTCAAACCCTCACCACGGTGCCTGTGGTGGCGGGGCTTTCACGTCCCATCTATGTCACCGCGGCCGTGGGGGACTATTCACGAATCTTTGTAGTTGAGCAACGTTCGAGCAGTACCGGGCGTATCCGTATCATAAACATTCCGGGAAACACGCTGAACGCCACGCCGTTCTTAAGTATTACAGGTGTTTCCACGGGCGGCGAGCAGGGCCTTCTGGGGATGGCGCTTCACCCAAACTTTATGGCCAATGGTTACTTTTATGTTAACTATACCCGCACGGCACAGTCGGGCGTGAGCGCGGGCTCCACGATCATTGCTCGGTACCGGGCGACAGGGGGCGTGGGAACAGCGGCTACCGCCGACCCGACCTCCGCCACGATTTTGCTTACTATTCCCCAGCCCGATGCGAATCACAACGGCGGCTGGATGAGCTTTGGTCCCGATGGCAACCTTTGGATCGCCACCGGAGACGGTGGAAACGCCAACGATGTTAATGGCACGGGAACCGTCACTGCGGTAGGGCACACGGCGGGCATGGGCAACGCACAAGACGTAACTAATAATCTTCTGGGAAAGATGTTGCGGATTGATGTAGATGGCTTGGACAACGTACCCGGTAATGCCGACGACGCCGATGCCGTTGCGGGCAAACCTTACCGAACTCCCGCGACCAACCCGTTCAACGGGACGAATGGCGATCGCGAGATTTGGGCGTACGGACTGCGGAATCCGTGGCGCTGCTCGTTTGACCGTGCGAACGGTGACCTCTGGATCGCTGATGTGGGTCAGAACGCCTTCGAAGAAGTTAACTGCATTGACACTTCCGCGGCGGGCGGCGCAAACTTTGGATGGCGGTGCATGGAAGCGCGCAGTTGCACCGGGCTCACCGGCTGCATCTGTAACAGCGCCTCGCTTTACTATCCCCTGCACGCCTACGGCCATAATCTCAACCGCTGCTCGGTAACTGGGGGCGTTGTTTATCGCGGATGCGCGATGCCCGGTTTGAGTGGCTCCTATTTCTTTGCCGACTACTGCGGTTCACAGTTGTACACAATGAGGAAGGGCGCAACTAACCAAACTGTAGTGCTCGCCAGCGACCGCACGGCGGAACTTGATCCGGCGGGTTCCAACGTAATTACTAACGTAACTTCATTCGGCGAGGATGCCTTCGGAGAAGTTTATATTTGTGATCAGAGCGGGGGCAAAATCTACAAGATCGTCGAAGCAACCTCCACCCAGCCCGACTGTAACAACAACGGCCGGGCCGATGGGTGCGATATTTCCTCGGGCTTCAGCTTTGATACGAACACCAATGCGATTCCGGACGAGTGCGAAGATCCTTGCTTCGCAGATTACGATCAGAGCGGCGGTATTGATGGAGCCGATGTCGAAGCCTTCTTCACCGATTGGTCGGCGGGGGCTGGCGGCGCGGATGTTGACCAGAGCGGGGGCATCGACGGTGCCGATGTCGAAGTCTTCTTCATTGCCTGGGCATCGGGTTCCTGCTGATTGGCATGGTGCTAACCCGGAATCTTTAAGTTAATATACCAAGGTTGAAGGGCCACACATTTGTGTGGTCCTTTTTTATTACCTCCGCTTGAAGTTTAGCGACTTCAAGCAAATCACCCGGCTTTCACGGTCCATCCCAGCCGAGTTTGTGCCGAGTTATGATCACCCCATCCTGGCCGTGCGCACCTTGCGCTGAGGCGACCGCAGCCAGTGAACACAACTCACGGCGTCTTGACCGGCCGTGCTTTAATCGCAAGCCGAACAAGTTTCGTGCTTACTGTCGCACGAACCGCGGGGGGCAGATCAGCGAAGACTGCTTCCTTGCTCTTAATATTATTCTCAAGCTCCTCAAACGATAAGGAGACCGTCGCGATGACCGGATAAGTCTTGTCCTCGACTGCTTTGATTGCATCGATCGGGCCGGTTAACGTTACATCGGTGAGGAACCGGTCCTGAGGCGAGATCTGAATATCCCATCGATCCAGTTCCCCCGGCGCGAGCCGGATGTGTACCGGCACCGTCACGAGCGAAACGGATCGCTCCTGCGGCCGCAGCGTTAGTCCGACATCGGCGGTCGCGGGTGAAAAGGTGATGTGCTGCACGCCCGCCAAGACACCCGGGACGGTGAGCGGCACCGACGCCAGAGGTTGTTTCCGGCCGCGAGCGAGCAGCGCGATGGCTTCAGGGGCGATTCTTAACATCGCGGCACTTTCGGGGGTAAGCCGCTTGAGAAGAGACTTGGGCCCGCGGATGGTGGCCGTCGCTGGCCGCAACTCGGGCGGGCCATCCAACTCACTCGCTGGAATATCCAGGGCGATTGGCAACTGCCGTGATTCCATCTCATCGATTATAATTCGCACTTCTTCGGGGTCGCACTTGCGGATGGTAACCGCCAGCGAACGTAACTCGGGATGCTCGCGCAGCACCTCTCGCAAGAGCATGGTGTGCTCGCCGCTGGCGCGCGGAACTCCGGGCGAATCTGGAGTAAGGACGAGGGGCTTACGGAGGACCCGCTCCGCCGCGTCGATCGCGGTGCTGGCACCGTCAAGATCCACCAGCACGCGGATGCGCGAATCTGGTAGAACCACGGTTGGGTCTCCCACACGCTCGGTCCTCGCGAGGTCAATGGTCCGGGAGCTTTGGGCGGGTACGCTGAGAACAATCTCGGTGGTGGATTGAAGCGGGCGCAGCGATTCGGCCTCGGCAAAGAGCCAGATCAACACCGTGACGAGCGTGATAACTATTATGTTACGGATGACCGATATCACAGATGCGTCCTTTTACTTAGCTTTCCCCGCTGCGGGGCTCTAACGAGTAAATATAATTTATCTGGTACGCCGCGAACGCTCAGAGCGCGTGGACCTCGCGGCGTCGCTGGCACCGCTTGCGCTACCCGGATCGATACTCAGCTCCCCGTCCGCGGCTCGCCCACTCTCGGCACTGTCTAAAGTTTGGGCATCTGGTTGATCTGAGTGGTCCGCGCGGTCTGCACGGCCCGCGTGATCCGCGTGATCCGCGTGATCCGGGTGATCGGAGTGATCCGCGTGATCCGGGCGCCCCAAATCCTCGCTGGCGCCCCCGCTCGCTACCAACTGCGACATCACCCCTCCGCGCTGGCGGGCTTTCTTCATCGCGAAGTTCAGTCGATCCTCTAGCTCGCTCCGTAACTCTGAGGCACTTAACCGCTCGCTGAGGCGGCCCCGCTCCGCAATACGGATCCCGCCGGTCTCTTCACTTACAACGATAACCACCGCGTCGCACTCTTTGCTAAGCCCCACAGCGGCACGGTGGCGAGACCCTAACCCTTCCTCGGGCATGTCGCCCGGCTCGGCAAGGGGCAACTGCGAGCCTGCCGCGAAGATCGTGCGCCCTCGCACAATGACCGCGAGATCGTGAAGTGCCGACCCCGGAAAGAAAATAGTCTGGAGGAGGCGGGAGGAGAGTTCAGCGTTCATAATCGTGCCCCCCTCCACCAGCCCGGCCAACCCGATTTGTCGCTCGATGGCGATGATCGCTCCGAACTTTGCTCGAGCGAGATAGGACGCGGCGAGGGTTATCTCGCCGACGACAAACTTAATATCTTTAGGGGTACCTCGCAAAAAGGGCGTTTCGCCAAGGCGGACAAGTGCCCGCCGGAGTTCAGGCTGAAAAATTACGACCAGCGCAACCGCGAAGAGCGCGAGAAACTTGTCGTAGAGCAGGCCAAGCCGTTGGAACGATTCCGAGCCACCAACAAAGCGGCTGGCAATCGTGGTGAGCACCAAGAGGAGAAGCAGGCCCTTGAGCGCGCCCGCTGCGCGTGTACCCTGAACAAAGCGGAACACGACATAGACGACCGTACCGATCACCAAAAGCTCCAGCGCCACCTCCGTTTTTTGGTAGGCGCCAAGCCGAACCATGAGGCTTTCAAATCGCTCGATCACTGTCATGCCGCGTAGTTCTCCGGTAAGAAGCTGATTGCCTTGACGCGTTCGATTCTACGGTACAAACGAATGTAGAGCGCGGTCCGGAGGGCTGTTCAAAGAAAATGAAGAGAAGCTGGTGAAAGCTTTCCGGACACGCGGCAGACAAGACGGAGTCGCTATCTCTTGACCAGCCGCAAGTCCAACTGCTACAATGCCGACCTTAAAGGTGAGGCTCGGTAGCTCAATTGGTAGAGCATCGCATTGAAAATGCGAGGGTTGCCGGTTCAAGTCCGGCCCTAGCCATTGGTTTAGATGGGTTTGGTGGGCTCAGATCACGCGTCTTAGTGGTGGCGCAGACCGAGGCGGGCTGCGAGAACGCCGCCCCGCCCTTTCATCGCGTTGAACCCGCTTTCCACCAGTTGGTGGGATTTTTTTTCACCAAACCCGGCGTGGTCGTCATCACCGACTTCTTCCGGTTTGGCGAGGCTTTCTTGACATTTCCGAGTTGGCCAAATTTCTCGTGTCCGCCACAGAGCGAAGGTTTTGTTGCCGATTCGCGAATAGGCGTGAAACGCAAGACGGCGAACAGAATACCTTATAAAACACTTACAAAAAGTGCATCTGAGCGTTTTTGGCCTCGCGGCGGTTCTCCGACCAGCAGATTAAGCTGTTGCCTGACAACACATTTCCGATCTTTCTTCGCCAAGAACCGATAGAATCGTCAGAGATTTCTCAGTTTCTGCTTGCATAAAGGGCGTCGCGGGGTGATAATGTAGAGAGCTTCGTTCTGAAGCGATACGTTCTCCGGATGCAATCAGGGTCTGGCGACTCAGCCTTATTGCTCGCAGGGCATGACATGAAAGGGCTCCACGTGCGTAAAAACTATAATCGCCGTATCCGCAACACCGGTGGATTTACGTTGATCGAACTGCTTGTCGTCATTGCGATTATCGCGGTGTTAATAGGCACGCTCCTGCCCGCACTTGGTAAGGCGCGAAAGTCGGCCAAACAAACAATCTCTCTGAGCAACGTGCGATCGATCGCCCTGGCCGGGTCAACCTATCAGTCTGACCAGAAGGGATGGTTGCCCATCACTCTCACCTGGACCGGAAGATTTGGTCCGCTGCCCAAGCCCGCTCTTTACACCACAGGCATTTTCGGTGCCTGCACTTGGAGCGCTTGGGGCAAGACGACGGGGCAGTACTGGTCCACCGTAAATCCTGGTTTCGATATTTTCCAAGAGAACCGTCCGCTCAATCAGTATCTTTACGCCAATGAAGTTGTGGCACCCAACACCCGCTCCACCGTGGCGTCCAACGCCACCGAACGGTTCTCCAAAGGCTTCGCGGTTTTCAAAGATCCGAGCGATCAGATCGGGCACCAGCAATATTGGGGGCAATACGAGGATCCCGGCGTAAACAATCGCCCGAAACGAAATAATCAGCCAGCCGGGAATGTGCTTTCGTGCTTCGAGGACACCGGGACCTCCTACCAGTGGCAGTACAAGGCTGTTGAGCAGGGACATTATCAAGCCGGCATTCGCTTCGGGGTCAACTCCGCAGTTTTTGACAAGACAATGCGTCGACTGCGCCTAGCCGATGCCTTCTCGCCGTCTCGTTTGGTTTGGCTCAACGACGAATGGGCCGATATCACCATGAATCATGCCAGCGTAAATGCCGCGATCAGAAACGGTTATGATGATATCAACAAAGCGGTTTTAGGGTTCATGGACGGACACGCTGCCTATCTCACGATCCTTCCTGGTGCGCCCGCCGGTGGACCTCCCGATGGTAACTGGGATAATGTTCGTCAATATAACAACGAAAAATACACTGTAATTCTCACGGGAAGCTGAAGCCTCGGAAATCAGCTTAAGCCAGTTTCACTTAAGCCAAATGCTTCAAACACCCGCTCAAACTACCCGCGTCACTGCGGGTTTTTTGTTTCCCGGGCGACCTCGCGCATCGCCAGCTCAGAATCGCGCAAACGTGGCGCGTTGCTAAAACCGTTGGCTCTCGCCAATCTGACCGTTCTAACTGATGTTTTCCCGGATAATCGGCGCGAGCCGCCCACCGGATATAGAATTGGGCGTTGCTTCCCAACTTCGACATCATTGTGATCGGCGGAGGTCACGCCGGTGCGGAGGCGGCATGGACCGCCGCGAATGCCTTTGCTGAGGATGACTCGCGACGAATCGCCCTAGTCACCCTTGACGCGTCCAAGCTTGGGGTAATGTCCTGTAATCCGGCGATTGGCGGACTCGCCAAGGGACAGCTTGTTCGAGAGATTGATGCCCTTGGGGGCCTGATGGGCCTTGCGACCGACGCCACCGGCATTCAGTTTCGCGTGCTCAACACAAGCAAAGGACCGGCGGTGCACGGACCGCGCGCCCAGTGTGATAAGCACGCGTACGCCCACGCGGTGCAGGGCATGATCGCCTCGCGGAGTTCAATTACGGTTATTCAGGGGAGCGTCGAGGACATCGTTACTAACACGGCCGCCGACGGGTCGCGGCGGGTCCGAGGGGTTCGCATCAAGGGCGCATCGGTCGCGGTCCGAGGCCCGGTCGCGGGCACCTCTTACCTCGAGTACGGGGCGGGCGAACATAAACTATGTGCCGCAGGAGAAGACGTTGAACTTCTCTCGAGCGCAGTGGTGCTTACCACGGGCACCTTTATGCGTGGCCTGATGCATACCGGGGAACATAAATCTGAAGGCGGCCGTTTCGGCGAGGCCGCGGCTGTGGGGATCTCCGGCGCGCTCAGTCGCATGCAGTTTGAATTAGGACGGCTGAAGACCGGCACCCCGCCCCGGCTAAAGCGGTCAACCATCGATTGGGAATCGCTGGAGGCCCAAGGAGGCGATGATCCGCCGATTCCATTCTCGGACTTGTCCGGCGAAGATATAACCACGCCGGGCAATGGTGAGAGATGGTTACACTCCACCCAGCAAGGCCGTGCCTTCCCCACTATCGGCATCGGGGCCTTCCCGTTTCTGCCCCAAGTTGAATGCCGCCAGACCAAGACCGGGCAGGTGGCGCACGAGTTAATCAGAGCCAACTTACATTTAGCGCCGATGTATAGCGGGCAGATAGAGGGCGTTGGCCCTCGCTACTGCCCCAGCCTTGAAGATAAGGTTGTTCGCTTTGCCGACAGAGAGTCACACAGCGTCTTCCTGGAGCCCGAAAGTCTGCGCGACGACTGGATATATTGTAACGGAATCTCCACGAGCCTGCCAGCGCACATACAAGATATAATTGTTCGCACGATGCCCGGGTGCGAGAAGGCGCACATCTACCGTTATGGTTACGCGGTGGAGTACGACATGGTGCGCCCGCACCAGATCAACGCCGGGGGCATGACCAAGTCCGTCTTCGGGCTTTTTCTCGCCGGGCAGATCAACGGAACAAGCGGCTACGAAGAGGCCGCGGCTCAGGGTCTGGTCGCGGGGTTGAACGCTTCACGGCTGGTGTTACGCGGCGGCAGTGCCGGGTTTGAACCTTACATTTTCACGCGAGATCGATCGTATATCGGCGTGATGATGGATGATCTGGTGACCAAGACGCCGCGTGAACCCTATCGGATGTTCACGAGCCGCGCGGAACACCGGCTATTACTCCGCAGCGACAACGCGGCGGAGCGGTTGACGCCGTTGGCCCTCGAGTTGGGCCTGCTTTCTCACCCGCTGGGCGTAGCTCGGCGTTCGGTGCTAGCGCGGAAAGAAGCGGCCAAGGCGGCCGTCAACGCCGCGATTAACATAACACAACTAGATGGCCAACCGCTCTCCAAGTGCATGCGGGCGGATGTGTTTACACTGGATGATCTCAGGGGTGCGGTACCGGGCGTGCCCTTTAATCGCAGCGCCTTCCTTACCACCCTCGCCGACCGCCGCTACGAACATTATATTATTCGGCAGCACGCCGAGATCAAGCGACAGGCCGACCTGGAGCATCGGCGCTTGCCAGACCATGTTGATTACAACACGCTTACATCGCTTCGCAGCGAGGCCCGCCTCGCGCTCGCCCGGTTTAAGCCCCAGACCTTCGGTCAGGCCAGCCGCCTGGAGGGGATCACCCCCGCGGATATTACGATCTTGAGCGTGCTTGTGAAGAGGCAGCGGAACGAGTGAATGCGGGGCGGAGTTTTACTTTAACCACGAGCGACTTCACCCGTGCTTACGAGCATCTCCGGGCTCATACCCGCCATCGGATAATGCTTGCACATCGCCTCGCCCAGTTGTTGCGCATCGCTGAGGACAAACTGGCACGCATGGCCCAGCCTCCAGCCAGCGAACTTAAGTGCGCGCACCAGCCGCTCCTGCGTCGTGCAGGCGATCAGGTCATCGCCTTGGACCTGGATGGGCAGGACGCAAAACTGCCAGGCTTGACGGCGGTTGATCATTTCCAGCGTGCGATGGTGGATCGTAAGTTCACGCGGATCAATGTGGGGCGCGAAGGAAGAGTACTGCTCGGCCCAGGCCTCTTCGACCGCGCTGCTCGCAACCCCGAACATCTCTTCCGCCAATGCGCCGAACGGACCACCCCGGCTCTGCTGTGCCGCCAAGACCTGATCGCGCTGTGCCGAAGTCATTGCTCCGTGACGCACAAGAAGTTCGCCTAGCTGTACTGTTCGCATGAGGTTCCACACTCCGTACGCGGCGTCGGGATGATTCCCGTTGCGGCGAACTTAGCATCGACATTGCGATCAACAAAGGTGTGGCCTTAGTACTGCAATCAGTAGCATTGGCGGCGCGGCGAAGCGGTCGCGCCACCCTTGCCAAATGCCCCCGTCAAGGCAAGTAAAAACTTAGGAATAATTCTGGGGTTGGGTTGCACATTTGGTAAATGAATACCAAGGGCGGGTTAAGTTGCCTATCTAAGTTAGTTATCGCCACCCCGGTTGTGCCGGGCATCGCGATTGAGAGCAGGTACGATGTAAGGCCCCCCGGCCAACCTCATGCCATTGACCGGCGAGGTGACCAGCATTTGGTACATCGCCAGAGTAACCACAATTAATAGATCGCCCTTAGGTGGCAGCTTCGATCGTGACAGTTAGTTGCTTGGAAGCGAACTGCTCCGCGTAAAGCTCAGCCCGCTCCTTGTGCGTGACCAGAACTACGGCGACTCCCGTGGTGTGCGCCTCGATCATTACTTCGCACGCTGGGTTGAGCGTCAATGGTGTAAGTTCGAGCAAGGTGCGAACGACGTAATCAATGGGATTCACATCGTCGTTGTGCAGTATAACTTTGAATGGCGGCAGCGGCGGGGTGTCTCGCTCGCGAGGCGTTGCGACCCGCCCTGGGG
>ENA-ORBV01007599-ORBV01007599.1-microbial-mat-metagenome-genome-assembly--contig:-NODE-7599-length-18571-cov-27.110685_pt1 | contig 18571 bp, 17 predicted proteins | sample MGYA00237777_ERZ505514 | MGnify/ENA primary metagenome ERZ505514 (study PRJEB26160, sample SAMN06269048) | microbial mat metagenome | isolation source: Oligotrophic lake microbial mat | place... | reverse complement strand
GGGGGTGGCGGGCAGGGGCAGCAAGGCGGGCCGAAGCTTCCCGCAGAGGCGGAGCTTCGGCTGCTTAAGGGTTTGCAGGGCGCGGTGAACGACTCGACGCAGCAACTCGCCACGGCCGCGGAGAAGAACCAAGCCGCCGTCAAGGGAATGGGCGAACGGCAAGGGCAACTGCGATCGGTGCTCAATGAGTTACTCGAGAAATCCAGCAAGGGCGAACTATCGCTCGGCCCGGAGCCCGACGTGCGCGATCAGTTGCCCGACGAAGCCGGCGACGAGGCGATCGATAATCAGGAACTGGATCAAGACCTGCTCGGCGGCGCGGCCGACGCCGATGCGCAGCAGAAAAAGGTGAGCCAGGTCGGCGATCGCATGGCGCGGTCGCGGCAGCGGCTGGCGGTCAACCTCGATCCGGGAAAGTTAACGCAGTCGATCCAGAAGCGCATCATGGATGACATGGATATTTTGATCGAGCAGGCGCGCAAGCAGCAGGCGCAGACGCGCAATTCCGATCAACAACAACAGCCCGGCGAAGCACAGGCTAAGCAGCAACCCAAAGCCGGCGAAGAGCAGGCGCAGGCGAACAATCAGGGCCAGCAACAGCAGGCCGATGCCAAAAACGCCGCCGAACAAAGCAACGCCGGCGGCGGGCTCGGCCAGACGCAGAAGGCCGGCGCGGAGATCAACGAATCCCTGCGCGAGTGGGGCGCGCTCAGCCCGCGGCAGCGCGACGCGATCATTGAAGGCTCGGGTGAAACGGTGATTGAAGCGTACAAGAAACTGGTCGACGACTACTACAAATCGCTGGCCACGAAAGCGACTGAGAAATGATCACAAGGCCACCGATGAACGCACATAAACGCCGATGGAAGAATTGGGTCTGCGCGCTCCTTTCGATCTGCGTTTATCTGCGTTCATCTCCGGCCGATGCACATGCCGCCGCACCCGTGGTTGCGGATCGGCCCAATCAGGTCACCGGCGACGAGATCACGCCGGCGCAGCAGGAGGCCGTGCGGCGCGGGTTGGAATGGTTGGCCAAGCAGCAGCAGCGCAACGGCTCGTTCGGCCAGGCCGGCGAAGGGTTTGGTGCGGTCAGCGGCATTACCGCTCTTTCGGGCATTGCGTTCATGGCGTCGGGCAACCTCCCCGGTCGCGGGTTATACGGAGAGAATGTTCAACGCGCCGCCGGCTACCTGGTGAACAGCGCTCAGGAATCGGGCCTGCTCGCCGCCGAGACGGCGCACGGCGTCATGTATTCGCACGGCTTCGCCGCCCTGTTTCTTGCCGAAGTTTACGGCATGACGCCCGACGAACAGGTGAAGGAAAAACTGCAGCGTGCCGTTCGACTCATCCAGAAGAGCCAGAACCCGCAAGGCGGCTGGCGCTACATGCCCGTGCCAGTAGACGCCGATATCAGCGTCACCATCTGTCAGGTGATGGCCCTTCGCGCCGCGCGCGATGCGGGCATTAAAGTCGAAAAAGAAACGATCGATCGCGCGATCGAATACGTCCGCAAATGCCAGAATGCCGACGGCGGCTTCAGCTACATGATCGGCATGTCCGGTCGGGGCGAAGGCGGCAGCGCGTTTCCACGGTCGGCGGCGGGCGTCGCGGCCTTGTACTACGCCGGCGTGTTTGAAGGCGACGAACTTACGCGCGGGCTGAAATACCTCCGCCAGTTCGCGCCCGGAAAAGGCGGGGCGGCCGGAAACATCGGCGGCCATTATTACTACGGCCATTACTACGGCGTGCAGGCCATGTTCCTGGCCGGTGGCGATCACTGGAAAACCTGGTATCCCGCCGTGCGCGAGGAACTCATCCGCCGCCAAGACCGCGCCACCGGCCGGTGGACCGGCGAAATCAACGACGAATACGCCACCGCCTGTGCCCTCATCATCCTGCAGATGCCCAACCGTTATCTGCCCGTGTTCAGCGGAAAGGGGCCAGGAAGCTGATGGGAAAGTTGCCGGTTGCCGGTTGCCATTTGCCAGCAATTCTGATGGCCGCTTGCGGCTTCGCGACATTGCTTAGCACGGTCGCACGCGCGCAAGACATCTGGACGATCACAAGCGCCGACTTCTCCGAAACCCGCGGCGCCGTCACCTCGCTTGCTCCTGCCGGCATCACCTTCCGCAACGCCGCCGGCGATACGGCCCAGTTGCCGTGGAGCAACGTCCTGGAACTATCGCGCTCGGCCGAGCCCGGCGGCATACCCGACGGCGTATGGGTCGCGCTCCTGACCGGCGGGCAACGGCTCGTGGGCGGGCCGGTTTCGTTCGCCGACGAATCGCTTACCTGGTCGACCGCCGTCGGTGAATTTATCATACCCCTCAACCAACTCATCGCCATCTGCCGCGGCGGCTTGGTTGAACGCGCACGGGGCAAACGCCCGCCTCAAGACACCGTCGTCCTTGCCAACGGCGATGTGCTCGGCGGCATCGTCGAATCGATCGCGCCCGATGGCGTGGCCCTCGCCAACTCGCCCAAGGTCGATTGGGATGCCGTCGCCATGATCAAGTTCGCCGAAGTCGACGACGCACAAAATGCCGCCGCCGCCGAAGGCTATCTCGTTCGCATCGTCGGGGGCGCTGTGCTGGCGGGGCGATCGGTCGAGTTTAAAGCCAACCAGCTCCAACTGTCGGATGGCGCTGCGACCGTTCGCACCTTGCCCATCGGCAGCGTGCTGTCGATCGAACACCGCAACGGCCCGGTAACATGGCTGACCGACGCAGCGCCGATCGAGCAGATGCAGAAACCCTATTTCGCCGCTGCGCCACCGGCGATTGTGTTCAACACGGGCGCGGCCGGCGCGCCGATCCGCGACGGCGAACGGGCGGCGCGGTGCGGCATCATCGCCGCTTCATACACACGGCTGGTGTACGCGGTCGATCCATCCTACGAAGCGTTCCGAACACGCTTAGCGATCGATGGGGCATTGCCGTATGCCAACGCGGTCGTGCGCATCCGCGTGGGCGAGAGCGTTGCCTATGAACTGGCCGACCTCTCCGCCGCCACACCGGTGCAAACGGTGGTTGTGCCGCTGAACGGCGCGAAGCAGATCACGCTTGAAGTCGACTACGGCAAAACGTATGACGTCCAGGACCGCGTGGTTTTCATCGAACCGGCGCTGCTGAAAAAGCTACCTGTTCCCACAACACAACCCGGCGCGCCGGCAACGCAATAGAGATGATTTGCCGACGCTAAATCCGACCCATGAGAAGCAAAATAATCAAGATGAGGAGAACCACTCCCAGCCCGCCGGATGGACCGTAGCCCCAGTTTTTGCTGTGTGGAAAAGTGGGGAGTGTGCCCACTATGAGAAGAATCACGACGATCAAAAGAATCAGGCCCATACGGTAAACCTCGGTGGTAAAGTCTCGGCCAGAATGCCGACGTGGCATCAGCGCCACTTCACTATCGGCAAGACGCGTCACCGTTAATTGGTATTTTTGGTGCTGATCTTCCCGACCGTCTCTTGCACCTTCCCCGCGGCCTTTTGCAGTTTGCCTTTCACCTGGCGAGCGGTATTGCCCGTCACGGCACCCGCGATGTCGTTGGCTTTGCCCTTGACCTGTTTCACTTTCCCGGCGGCGATGTCTTCGCGTCCCATAGCGTTCTCCTCAATAAAGTTAGAGCGTTTTTCACACTTCTGTATCGACGCCCGTCCCGGGCGTTCAATCAGAGCGGCAAGCGAAACGAAAACTTGCTGCGAGTAAAAATTAACTAAATTGGGGTCGTCAGAGAGTCGGGGAAAGACGGTAAAGTGAGGTCGGGAAATCCCGATACTCGGCGCGATTCACTCGACGCAACTCGTAACACGTTCGACTAAAAACGCTGGGTTCCCAAAAAGCTTCGATCCGGGACAGTTGATACGGAACCAAAAAAAAATGAAAACCGGTGCCCGGAAAATGTAACGCATTCAACGGCAACAACTTGCATCAAACAGAGTCCCAAAAAACCGGTTCCTAACCGGTTCCTAACCGGTTCCGAACCGTTCCTAATCGGTACCTTTTTAGTACCCTGCGGTACGGAAACAATACCAACCGCCTCCAACTGCCCCCAGACGCCTGAGCCTCAATCCTGTGTATGAAATTGTCAAAGAGCGCCACCGCTCACAAAACTACACCACCAGCCTCAAATGCTACCCGTAACCATAACCTAACATACAATAAATGTCAAGTTAAATTTCCGACAATTCCGCGTCAAGCCAATTCGCCGGGTCGAACAATCATCTGGAGCATTGCTTGATTTGTCGATTCCAATTTACTTACACCCGTGGTTTGAAATGGCCCGCAATAAAGTTGGATCACTTCCGGTTCAAACGCTTCTTTTTGGCGATCGGTCGGTGCGTCACGAGAAAGTTAAACACGAAGAAACGAAGAAACGAAGTGGACCGCCTGGCGCAAGTTGCATTTTGCTGGTCACGGGTTATCGAACGACGAAATAAGTGTTTGTTGATCCGCGTCGGATAGGGATTGCCTGCCTTCGTTTCTTCGTGTTGACCCCAATGTCTTTGCGATCGTCGCCAAGAAACCGCGAAAGAATCGCTTCACTGAGCCGCGAAGCGGCGAAATAAAATTGCTTGGCGGCGCCAGCCCCAAGTCGGTCAGCGACAACAAAAAGCCCCAACGGGGCGAAAGATCATCGGCGACAAAACACGTTTCATCCAACGGGCGTCGACTGATGGGGCGCGAAATGATTCTGTCGCCCCTTCGGGGATTGGTTGCGATTAATACATTCACATGGGGCGTACGCCACCATGCTACTTTATGTCGCCGCTTTGCGGCTGGGGACAAAGCATACATTGATCGTCATTCGTGAATCGCGGACTGGTCCAACGACTTTGAAAATGGTGGCTGTCCCGGTGTCTCCAGTATGAACAACACCTCGCCGCGCTCCCCGTCTCGGTGCTGATCATCAAGTGCAAATCCAGCAGGATCGACGACCTTCGTCCGCTCGTGCGCGAAATATTGTCCGCCCTGACCCTGCTGCGCCCCCGAACGCTCGCTCACGTCGGGTGATCAACAGGCTGACACTCGTGCCGATGATCTTCGTCGGCATCGCCCGCCAACTTAGATCAAGCGGGCCACCGTCTTGATCCCCCGCTTTCCTCAACTCGGCGTACGGCTGGCGGATGCAGCAGACATTGGCACCGGCGGAACAAGCCTATCCGACGCGCGATGAGCCGGGGTAGCACTCGACAACTTATGAACACCCGGCAAACCCAAGCCCGCCGAGTTATCCACAATGCCGCTGCGCCGGCGTCCGGAGGGCCGCTGCGCAGCATCATGGATAACGTCGGAAACGGTATCAGGGCGAGCATGTTATGAATTTATCGGCAATTTGCATTTTTGACTTTGCACGCTACGCTCGTGCCCTCACGTTGTACGTATCTGGATCAGTAATGCCCATGTCATGGGGGCTGCGTGAAGATTGATCTCGACAAGTTCAAAACAACACGCGGTTTGGAAGTTACACCTTCTACTGAATCGGCACCTTACAAAGGGAATGAAATGAAGGGTAGAAATCCCCTCTTGGCCGTCTGTGCTTTGGCTCTCCTAGCGTTAGCTGGATGCACCGACTCTACGGCACAGGTAAAGCGTTTTGCTTCAGCAACGACTGCTTTGAGCGATTCCGCAAAGGCGGCTTACAAGTTAGTTGACGACAGCGCCGTTCAACGCAAAATGTACGCTATCGCCTCTGACCCGCAACTGCAGCCCGATACCAAGACGTTTGATACTTTTTTCGAGAGTACAAATAAAACCGAAGACTTAGCCGTGCGTTTGCAGCTTCTAAAGCAACTGAGCGACTACGCCAGTGCTCTAAGTGAATTGGCAACCACCGACTTTCGATCTGACGTCGACAAAGCCTCTACCGATTTGCAAGCCTCACTCGTCAGTTTGCGCGACACGTACAACAAAGCGTCCGGCAAGACAAGTTCAATTAGCGATCAAAACTTGTCCATCATCAGCACGGCTGTGGACGCAATTGGAGGCGCTATTGTCGAGTGGAAGCGGCAAGCGGCCCTCCGAACGATCATCAAGGTAGCCAATCCCGGCGTGCAAGAAGCGGCGAATCTCATCAAAGTCGATCTCGGAGGCAAGTCGGCTTTGTCGGATTATGTCGGCGTCAAACTGAATCAGATCGAATTCTCCTTGTACACGGCGTATAACCAGGATAAGGCAGGAACGAACGCAAACTTTAGCACGCGATTAGCTTTTTTAGAATTCATCCACACCTTTCACACGATGAATTCCGGACACGAGAAATACTTCGCGGACGTGAGCAAAGGTGCGGAGCAGATCGGCAAGGCGCACGCAGCGCTGACCAACGCCGCCGAGCAAGACAAATTGACGAGCGATCAAATCGTGAAGTCAGTTTCCGAACTGGCAGCGTATGCCAAATCCGTCAACGAATTTTACAAGAGCCTACAACCCAGCAAATGAGTTAAATCATGGCCAAGAGACCCCCTGCAACTCGCCCGACCGTTGCCGATGACGCAGCACCTACAAATAGAGAAACTCCCATGCCCGACACGCTGCGATCAGGTTTAGTAGATTTGATGAATTCCCTCACCAAAGTTGGGCGAAACACGACCGATTTGCAACAGCAGCGTGATATCGAGCGTTTATTGCTGCTTCTAGATCCCATTCTCGATGATGTGATCGCTCAAAGCATTAACAATTCGACGGATGATTTTAAGGCCGCTATTAAAGCGCTCGCCCAAGCCGAGAGCGATGCACAAGCAGCCATAACCGATATCAAGAAAGTTGCGAGCACCATCCAGTCGGCAACTGCTGCCGCAAAGGCGGTAGACAAGGTAATAGGGTTAATCATCAATCTGATTTGATGGATGTCAGGATTTCACCTTTTGATGTTCTTGTCAAGGCCATCGTGCCTATCGCGTAGCTAGTCTTGCGTCACCTTGTCCGGAGGTAGTGATGCGCCGTGTGTTCACTCGGGCAGATTCGAACGGCCTTCGAGCGGAGGCTACGACAAGTATCTCGCCGCAGCCGCCGTCTCCCGCGGTCTTCACTTTGGCGTAGGTCCACCGTTGGCGGCGGTAGCCGCGGCAGGTGTTCGGCCCATCTAAAGGCACGCATGGCCGAAAACGATAGTCGTGGTGAACGCATTTCTGACGCATTGTTCGGGAATGAGGACATTCTGTTCGAATCCTCTTCCGAGCAAGAACGGTCTGGCCCTAACTTCGCCAGGGCATTTGAGATCGCTCAGGGTGTCTTTATATCTGATGTAACCGACAACGCCACGCGTTTCTATCGTCAGGCAGCCGTCTTCGAAGAGATGAATGCGGAGATGCCTTGTATAGCGATGGGCGATTTTGAGTACGCACCGATTGAAGCTTTCAATTCGCCGCTTCCATTCCCTTACTATCCGCAATTCTTGTACCCGGAGTTCCGGTATTACTGGCGCGAAGTGACGCAACGCTCACGATATTGGAACAAGCTCGCCGGCGATGGGGAGCAAGTGCGATTCTTCTCACCCCGCGAAGCATTGCGATTCGTTCGACGCGGGGTCAGCCGATTTCTGAGCAGCCGGTTTTCCGGCGTCTCGTCACCTGCGGCTTATGCACCGGTGCCTTTTACGCTGAACAATCAGAATCCAAATCACCAGATTTACTACTCGTCTCCGTACTATTTTCAGACATCAAACGTGTTCGGCGGCCCATCCACTCCAGTTACGCAGCACCTACACCCAGGAATCTATATCTTCGGGGTCATGGGGCCAGTGGTGCATAACAATCATACCCCGCAATTTGAGACAACTTCGCAGTTTGATATACCGCGAAAGCATACCTCGGGAACTCTGGTGTACATATGATCGACTTAATCGCCCAAGTGTCGTCTCCCGTAAGCCCACCAAGCACCGGTGCCGCGAGCGCGGGGCCTTACACTTCAATTATCGTAGCCGTCACTGTTTCTATGACGGCGATCTCGCTAATACTTGTGCAGGTTCTTCGTGGATGGAAGAAATGGACTCCGGTAGGGGAATTCTTTCCCGCTGCAGCGATACGCTTTGCGTCATTGTTTTCCGCCGCAGCCATGGTGCTTGCGTTCTTCTTCTTGCGAACGCAAGAAACCGTGAAAATACTCACATGGACCTTGGTTACCGGAGCCCTATGCGCACTGCTGTCGCTGATTATCTACAACATTCTCCATGCGATGTGGGTATTTAAGTTTATGCAGGGGTTGGATGGAGACGGGAAGTTAGTAACGTCGGACATCTTGGGGGGGTTCCTTACGAAAGCAAGCAAGGCAAAGCTGGCAGCTGACTCCAACCTGACGGTGCAGCTACTTGTCGATGGATGCGAAGGTCACTTGGATCGAGTGTGGTGGAAAGGTTCTCGGGGGATTGTGGCCTCATATTTCTTATTGGCGTTTGTAGGTGTCGTGACCTTCGCTTCGCTAACGGCTACCGCTATTGGGCTGTTCACCCTGCTTATGTCGGGAGTAATCCCTGAAAACTTACAAGTGCGAGTACCAGTCACTGTAATGCTAAGTGAACCTGTGAGAAACAGTGAAATCACCGTCGGCAATAGTGGATTCATTTCAATACCCGCCGGTCATCGTGCAGTGCTTGTATCCGCAGCGACACAGAGGTGGACGGGTGACAGGCTAGACAATATTGAAGGGCTGTTATCAAAACCGCAGCCTTACATGGTCGATGTCGCGCGGCTAGTCGCAGCGTACAATGCGGGTTCGGGCGATGCAGATGCTTTTGTAAAATGGATGAAATCAGAATTCGATATGCTCGTGGATGAAAAGTGGACTGCACCCTATTCAACCCAACCCATCCCTGGTTTTGAAATTTTAGCAGAAAACTACGTTCGCAGTAATGTACTTAGCGCAATCGCCGATCCTGCGAAACGTCCAAATAGCCGATACACAGTCGACCTGCACAACGAATCCAGTCTAATCCCGTTCACTGTGCGACGGGCGATTTGGAAGCGAATCGTTCTTGTCGCGCTACGACAGGACGGTACTCTCGATTCAATCCTCGGACCCTATTTCAGTGTCACTGGTAAGGACGGTCAATCGAATGGAGTTGGCGGACCCAATAGTCCCGCGCCAAATTCGTCATGGGGCAGTTTGGTCGGTGGAATCATGACGCCCGATGCAGAGGGCGGCACAAGCTCCGTGAAACTTGGTGCCGCGACTCCCTTTTCGCGGTCGGGAGATGCGATTCAGAATTCGGCCGACGTCAACGTAGTTGCGAGGTTGGGTATCAATGATCGTATTCCTTATGATAATGGAGACGGTTTCGCCGAGGTCACATACCGAATTGAGCCAATACCGAACTCGACCCCTTAGTTTCGTAGGGTCCGCACTCCACTGCGGGAAGGATAAGGGGGCGTCACTCAACTCAAGGGGCAGGGAGGGCGTATCGCTTCGTGCGGTTGAGATTCTTTGACGGTGCGTCACGCAGTTTGCATTTCGACTGGCTCAGAATGGGTAACACGTCGCTTGGCTTCAAAGACGGGTCATGCATTCTTTAAGTGGCGGAAAAGGGGACATTCCTATTTTTTAAATAGGAATGTCCCCTTTTCCCTCCTCTCTCCAACGATCTTTGGCGCGAGCGCAATGATCGTTGGCGCGAGCGCAATGATCGTTGGCGCGAGCGCAATGATCGTTGGCGCGAGCGCAATGATCTTTGGCGCGAGCGCAATGATCGTTGACGCCTCTCCAACGATCGTTGGCGCGAGCGCAATGATCGTTGGCGTCTCCCCAACGATCGTTGGGACGCCTATCGGAATTTATAGCGACACGATTGCTAACGGGTTGCCCGCCGGTTTTATCTGACGGGGGCGGGGCTGTGTTTTATTCAATGGATTATCGAACCGACTATGGAGCTTTCACGTCGGCGGGTGGGGTTTATTCATCATTCTCAACTTCATTCAATTCATAGTTCTCGTGGGGTGTTGTGAGTGTTACGCGGTTGATCTGGATTTGTCTGTATTTCTTTTTATTTCGGTTAAGCCGGTTGTGTCGCGCGCCGATTTGAGGGGTGCGGCCTGCGGGTGGATGTTCCATCGCTGACTTCTGCCGCGAACAGGTCTGATGAAAGGAGATCGCGTTATGGCGATTCCAAACTCAGAAGCGGCGCTGCCGGGTTATGTGGCGAATTTCGCTGCGAAGCTGGTGGCTGCGCCGACGGTTTACGCGACGACGGCACCGGCTGCGACGGCGTTTGAACTGTTGGCGAATGACTACCAGGCGGCCCAGGTGGCGCTGGTGGCGGCGCGGGAAGCGGGCGTGCGGTCGGAGCCGTTACGCGACGCACGCGATGCAGCGAAGGCGGCGATGTTGCCCACGTTGCGGTCGTTCTATGGAACGATTCAAAAAAACATCAACATCTCGGCGCAGGCGAAGACCGAGATCGGCGTGAAGAATCCGAAGACGACCGTGTCGACGGTTCTCGCGCCGACGCTTCGTCCGAACACGACCGTGACGGCGGTGTTCGACCGGACGGTGTCGATGGTGATCGAAGACCCGACGGTGGGCGTGCGTCGAAGTCGGCCCAAGGGCGCGACGCAAACCCTCGTTTACTACTTCGCTGGCGAAAACTATTCGAGCGATCCGAACACCTGGCAGTTTGCGGGTGTTTCGACCGAGCGAAAGTATTCGTTCACCGTGCCCGGCACGGTGGCGGCGGGGACGCGCGTGTGGGTGTGTGCCGCATACACCAACCAGCGCGGCGACTCGGGCCCGGTGAGCGTGCCGGGCGTTCGGGACAGTCACCGTTTTGCGTTTCATCGTTTGTGCATCTCACCACGCTTCGTCGTTGGACCGTCACGGTCGCATCGTCGCCGGAACGGTCGGGACGACCGTTGCTACAGCATGCAAATCAGTTTTGCAGGGTGGCCCGTATTCGGCCCACCACACCGCCCTCGAATGACAAGCGACACGGCTGCACGGCTGAATCGCCGCACCAACGCGGGCTGAAGCCCGCCCTGCAAGCTCAAAGCGATAGTTTCACGCCTTCTGATTTTGCGGCCCTCACCAGCGCGGCATCGAGTGAAGCCAGGCGCAGGCCCAGCCGCATGCAAAGCTCAAGGTATGTCGCGTCGTACGCCGTCAGATTGTGTTTTTCCGCCGATCGAAGCACCGTCGCGCGTTGATCGGCTGTCAGCGCCGGCTGGTAGGACACCGGGAACTTCTCAAACGCATCCGACAACTGCTTGAGTTGCACGCCGGTGATGCGTTTGCGACGCTGAGCCATCAACAGGATGTTGGTGACTTCAAGCTGAAGCAGGCTCGGCGCGGTCGCGTCATTCGGCCCGAGGGTTTTCGCCAACGACGCTGTTTGTTCGCTGGCCTCGTCCGGCAGAAACAGACTCGCGACGAATGATGCGTCGATAACGATTTTCATCGGCGGCCCTCATTGCGCCAACGCTTAATCTCATCGCGCACGAGCTTCTTGCCCGAGCTTGCAAGCGACTCGCGGACTTTCCGGAAGGTTTCCAAAGCCTGCTTCACATCGTCATCGCTTCGCATACCGACGGCCACGAGCCTGGCCACCGGCACTCCGTGACGGGTGATGACCAACTCTTCGCCGGCCTGAACGCGATCGAGAAATCGGCCCAGGCGGTTCTTGGCGTCGAAGGCGGTGATGACGTTTACGGGCGTGCTCATGTAAATAGTCTAGCTTATTTGGCTAGACTGGGAAGTGCCTCTGCCGCCCTTGATAACGTCGGTCGCTTGTTTGCCGGACCGACCGGGACGGTCGTCGCTACAAAGCTTGGTTTGATCAATACGATCTGGCGCATGGCGAGCACGCCATCACGGTCGGGACGGCCGTGGTGCTGGGAGTCAATCCACGCTCGCCGTCGCGGGCTGTTGTTTGCCCATCGGGTTGCCGGTGCCTTTGATCGCCAGCATGCGTTGCAGGGCGATCGTGGCGAATTTGCGGGTGTGATCGTCCACTTTGATTTCGTTGACCACTTTGCCTTCCACCAGATTTTCCAGCACCCAGCACAGGTGGGGCAGATCGATGCGGTACATGGTGGTACACAGGCATTGGCAATCGCTGAGCACGATGATTTTCTGATCCGGGTGTTCGCGGGCCAGGCGGTTGATCAGATGCACTTCGGTGCCGATGGCCCACTGCGCGCCCGGCGGGGCTTTGCGGACTTGTTCGACGATGTAGGCGGTGCTGCCGGCCATGTCGGCTTTTTGCACGACTTCCCACTTGCACTCGGGATGGACGATCACCTTCATGTGCGGATATTTGCGGCGGGCGTCGTCCACGTGTTCCGGGCGGAACAGGGCGTGTACGCTGCAGTGGCCTTTCCACAAAATGAAATCGGCGTTGCGGATTTGCTCGGGCGTGTTGCCGCCGAGGTCTTGGCGCGGGTCCCACAACACCATTTTATCGAGCGGATAACCCATCGCGAACGCGGTGTTGCGGCCGAGGTGTTGGTCGGGGAAGAAGAGGATCTTGGGGTTCAGGGTTCGGGGTTCAGAGTTTAGTAAAGATGCAAGCGGATGGTTGGAGTCTGACTTCTGACCCCCGACTCCTGGCCCCTGACCCCTGACGCCTGAACCCTCGGTCGCTCCGCCCGCCAACGCCCATTCCAGCACATTCCTGCAGTTGGACGAGGTACACACCGCGCCGCCGTGCTCGCCCACGAAAGCTTTGATGGCGGCGGAGCTATTCATGTAGGTGATGGGGACGATGGGCTGATCGTCGCCGCAGACGGTTTTGAGTTGTTCCCAGGCTTCTTCGGTTTGGTCGAGGTTGGCCATATCGGCCATGGAGCAGCCGGCGCCGAGGTCAGGAAGAATGACTCGAACCGATGGGTCGGTGAGAATATCGGCGCTCTCGGCCATGAAATGCACGCCGCAGAACACGACGTAGGCAATGCCTGTTTGTTCAGCAGCACGGCGGGAAAGCTCGTAGCTGTCGCCCACAAAATCGGCAAAGGCGATAATACCATCCTGCTGGTAATGGTGGCCGAGGACGGCAAGCTGTTTGCCGAGGTGATCTTTGGCGGATTGAATGCGAATGCGCAGTTCCGGCTCAGAAAGCTCGTTGTAAATGCGGGGAAGCGGCGGTTGCCAGACGAGTGCCATCGTTCGATCACCTCAGTGCGGAATTGTAGCCGAACGAAGTGACGTCGGCGCGAGCGGGGAGAAATCTTGCAAATTCCTATGGTTCTGCATGATACGCCCGCCGTGGCACAAGGTTTGCCATGGTTTTCTCGGACGAACTGGTGGAAACATTCAATCACAGCACGAAGGAGCACTGATGAAGCGACGAACTGCCTCGTGGGCATCGTTGGCCATTGCGATGGCCATTTCGGGTTTTTCTTACGCACAGGACACGCAACCGGCCGAAGCGCTGGCCGGCGAAGCAACTGTGGCCGCCGAGCCGCGTACGCCGCTCATGGCGCTGCTGGATAAAGCCGGCGTGGGGGCCACGCTGGACGAATACGGCATTAGCATTACCGGCTGGGTGGAAGCGTCGATCACGTTCAGCCTGCTCGACAACCCCGCGGATGATACGATCGTCGGCCGCGCGTTCGATTTCGAGCACGAAGACCCGACGCTCAATCAGATTGGGCTATCGTTCAACCGCGCGGTTGATACAGCCAAACCGTGGGATGTCGGCTTCGTCGTTGAAACCATCTACGGTGCCGATGGTCGTTTCACCGCCTCGAACGGCATGGATTTTCAGACGGGTACTTCTCCGAACAACCAATTCGACATCACGCAGGCCGCGGTCGATGTGGTGATTCCCGTCGGCAACGGTTTGAAGGCGCGGTTTGGCAAGTTCATCACGCCGATTGGTTATGAATACACCAACAACACGCTCAACCCCAACTTCAGCCACACGTATCTGTTCGGCATCATTCCATTCAGCCACACCGGGTTTTACTTTACGTATGGCTTTGACGACACCAAATCTCTTAGCCTGGGCATCGCCCGCGGGTGGGAGCAGTCGCTGGAAGACAACAACAGCTCGCTGGAAGTGATCTGGAGCTGGACGCACCAATGCAGCGAGAAATTTAACTATGCCTTCAACGGTTCCATCGGCCCGCAGGTGGAAGATGACGACGAACACTACCGCGTGATGCTCGATTACTGGTCGGATTACGCCATCAGCGATCAGCTTACGATCGGCCTGAATGTTGACTACCGATACGACTCAAACAACGCCTCCGACGGCGACGGGTCCGATGTATTCGGCGTCGCCGGCTACTTTAAGTACACGCTTAACGACTACGTCGGCCTGTACCCGCGGCTGGAGTGGTTCAACGACACCTCGCGGCTGGACGGATTTGATGCGAACATTTATTCGGCGACATTCGGCGTGACGCTCACGCCGTTCCCGAATGACACGATCGGCTCGAACCTGAAGATTCGTCCGGAAATTCGCTACGACTACGCCAGCGAAGCCATCTACGACGGCGGCGACGAGCATGATGTGCTGTCGCTTGGAATCTCCGGCTATTTCACGTTCTAGCCCGCTTATCTCGGGCTATCGCTGATCTTGCTGCTCGGTCGAATTGAGGCACTACGCGTGTTGGAATTGCCGCCGCTGGCGCGAACCGCCCCCTTGGCGCTCAGCGTCTGATGGTGCGTTGCCATCTTCGTAACCGAGAGTGCCGCTTATCAGACCGGCGATTAGGATTGGAGTGGAAGCGTTGTTGGTGCTTTTATTGGCACCGCTGGATTATTACGATCGAAACTTCAATGGAGCCATGGGGATTTGAACCCCAAATTCAACCATGCCATGGTCGCGTGATCCCATTTCACTATGGCCCCGGGATCAAAGACTTAATTGCTTACAGTCTACTCCGTTACGCCGCTATTGCAAAGTTCAGGCGGCCGCCGGAAGTAGTTGGGGCACTAGGATTTGAACCTAGACAAGCAGAATCAGAATCTGCTGTGCTACCGTTACACCATGCCCCAAATCGTCGCACTTTCGCTTGAGCGATAGGAATGAAAGTGTATCGGCAAACACGCAGCGATCAAGCCAATCGTCAAGTTCACGTGCGACGGCAGGCCAGAATGCGAAAATGGACTAAATCTCGCCGGCAGAGCGCTTCCGCGTCCCGCGCCGAGGGCCGTTGCGGGAACGCAGGCAGCCGGGCACAATCCTGCCGGCGTCTGAAACGCTCGGGCCTCTAGCTCAACGGTTAGAGCAGGGGACTCATAATCCCTTGTGGATGTGCGGGATTAGGCGGGATTAAGCGAAATTGACCGGGATTTGATCTCGCGCAGCGCAATTGCAGCGCAAACCGACCCCCAAAAGATGCGATCGTTCGCCCGCCGTTCATGCCTTGGCCAGCGGTTCAATGCACCGTGCATCATCGTTGCGAGGCGAGTTGACGTGCGTTGAAACCGGGTAGCGTTCCATGTCTTCCCACTCTGATTGCCAACCGACAATTCCGTCACAGCGTGAGAGCGGGTCCGCGAATCGCTACAATCACTCAACCGTGGCATATAGCGCTCTAGCCCGAGAACTGCGACGTTGCGCCGCGATCACCCGCGCGGGGAAGCCTTGCCCCTGCTGGGCCGTTTGGGGCGAGCCGCGCCAGCTCTGTTCATCGCACGGTGGACGTCACCCGTTGGGCGTGAGCGGGCACTACAAGACGCGGCACCCGGCTTGCCACTGCGTGGCTTATGACTGGCCGCATCGGCCCGGTGGCGGCTTGTGCCGGTGGCCGGAATCGCCGCAATGGAGGCTGACCAACGCCTGCGGGTAAGCATTCGTGGAAATTTCCTATCCTTCCGTCACGGCCCTCTCGGGCCACCAGCAGTGAATGAACAGTAACAGGCAAGGACTTGCCAACACCCGGTCGGCTGTACCAGGTTGAGCTTGCACCCATTGATGATGAATTGCTGGACTGGGACCGGCCATTGATCGAGCAGAGCGAGACGGTCAAGAAGGCGCTGCAATCCTGGAATGCTTACGACGCCGGATTGAGGCTGGCGCGATCAGACAGATATGGGAATGAGTTTGATCGGCCCAGCGGCACGCAGTTCGGCGCCGTGGTCGAATCGCAGAACCCGTCGATTTACGACCTACTGGAGCATAGTCAAGGAAGTTCCCTCATTTTGGAACTGCAATCGCTGCTGGGATTCCCTAAAGCCGTTTCTGAAAAACTCCACTCCCTGGGCATCCGCGGAACCCGGTACTTGGACGCCACCGGCCGCGGCAGCACTAGCGCCAGCAGCTATAACTATGTGATTTTCGACGATGCCGACGTGAAGGTGAGGGCGAAGTTTTTCATCAATAGTCAACGCGCGTTGGAGCAAGTCGAACACTAGTTGCCACGAATCCCCCTACGAGCACGCCGGCTCAATGTGGCAAGCTACGTCCCCGACGAGACCCTACGCGAGTCTGCCCTGGACGTGTTTGACCGATGGCCTGATGCAGTGACCGACCGCGATGGCACGACAATTACCCTCGTTCACAACCTACAGGGAAACGTCGATGCACTGTTTGATCACCTCACCAGCGAGGGTGCCGGCAACGAATTTAGCCGTCAGCGCACCCAGTGGTTGCCGCTAATCCCGACGACCATCCAAGAGGCGCGGATCAAGTTGCTGGACAGCGATAATCGAAGCTGGATGTATGTGGCCAAATACGACAGCGGCGACCGACACATGGTTGTCGTGAAACCGGATGGCACGCTGCGCAGCCAGCAGCTACTGCCAGAGAACGCAAATCTGTGGACGCACTTTCAGCAGAGGATCGGTGGAATTGGGCGGTATCGCCGCTTAACGGCGTATTGGCTGGGGAATGATAAGCGACCCATTACTGTCTCGGGCAGCAGGGGCGCGAGTCCAGCGGAAGGGACGAGCCCGGACAAATCAACTTCCGCCGACCAGGGCATCAGGGCACATGACCCATCCGCCACTAACAACATCGGGCAAACCCCGCCGCCTGTCCAGCAAAAAACGGACGAAACCGATGCCGGCCCGTCCAACATTCGCGCCAGCATCAACCCCCGCCGCAGCGCCGGATCGGCTGAACGAGAGATAACCCAGCTCATCCACGATCAGCAGATCCACTTTCTCCAGCGCGCTCAGCAGTCGCTCCAGCCGATACTGCTTCTGCGATTCTTCCAGCTGATTGACCAGACCGGCGGCGGTAAAGAACTTCACCCGCTTGCCAGCGCGGCACGCCGCCTGGCCCAGTGCCACCGCCAAGTGCGTCTTGCCCGTGCCGCCGCCAGGGGAGGGAGATTACCCATCTTCACAACCATGTACGCTTGGGTGCGGTTTTCGGTCAGCTTCGGTCAGCTGAGCGCAGCTGCGGGAAAGGGAGGGAGCAGATCGATAAGGGAAAGAGGGGAGAGAGACGCGGACAAGGCTACCGCTTGGCAGCGTTGCGAGCCGCCTTCTCGGTGGCAGCCCTCGCACGAGCGTCCGCACGTTCAATCCTGTCGGCTTCTCGAACGAGTGCCCGGATGTCACGCTGGCACAAGGCCAATTCATCGCTAACACGCTTTTCCGCGCGGCTGTCGCGTTGACCGCTGTCCTGCAATCGCCTCAACTGGAGCATAAGAGAGCTTTCGTTAGAGAGCAAAAATCGATATCGACCCTCCATACGGATTTTCAGGATTTCTCGATCCAGATCGGCTTCTTTGGTGGGCGGAGATCGATCTGGTGCAGCCGCCGCCCGAGGTTCCAATTGAGGCTGCGTTGATGGTGGGCCGTGCCGCGGCGTGGCTATTGCCGCAGTAGGCAACGGAATCAAGTCGTCGAAGTAGCCGCCCTGAAAACTCGGCTTTACAAATCCTGCTCCGATGTTACCCCATCCATCTTTTATCAGCGTGGCATGCACCTTCTCGCCGTCGTTCTCTGTGTTGATCAGAATCGCCTGCCCAATGAGGCAATTCTTGTCATAGACGATAATGTCTTCGGTCGGCAGCCAAAGCATGGAGTCGAGCTGGCCCAGCAGATCGACGCTCCAAACCGAGCCATCCGAAAGCGTAATCAGCGAACCATCCTGTGAAACCTCCGAGATCCAATAATCTGCGGCTGGAGCCGCGGTCGCGGCTATCAGGATTGCAAATACAGCTGCGCGCAGCATAAAGCCGCCTTTCGCAAAAAATTATCGACCCAGTTCAGTCTGAAGAAGAGACCGCATGAATTCAGCCAACGGCACGCCGCGATCATCAGCCAATCGCTTTCCCGCCCGCATTTCGTCTGGCGTCAGTCGAATCTGCACCTGCCTTACACGCCGGCTGGCCGGCGGGATTCGAGGGCGCCCACGACCACGTTTTGTTCTTGAGAGTGTCATTTCGGTCGTCATTGTACCCTCCGAAATCTTGTTTGAATTACCTGTTTACAAAAATTAAAGCGTCGATATGACGCCCCTTGAAGTAAGGATCGCTGATCGGCCGTGAGCGCTACGCGAACGCCGCCGCCGCCGGTTGATCGTGTTGGTGTGCTTGGTGTTGAAGCCAGCGGTCCGGCAGCCAATTGTCGAGTTGACTGATCGGCGTCGTCGGCAGGTTGGTTAGCAGTTGCGTCAGGTACAGTTGCGGGTCGATGTTGTGGCGGCGGGCGGTGCTGGTGAGACTGGAGAGGACGGCCGC
>ENA-ORBV01007598-ORBV01007598.1-microbial-mat-metagenome-genome-assembly--contig:-NODE-7598-length-18574-cov-4.217549_pt1 | contig 18574 bp, 13 predicted proteins | sample MGYA00237777_ERZ505514 | MGnify/ENA primary metagenome ERZ505514 (study PRJEB26160, sample SAMN06269048) | microbial mat metagenome | isolation source: Oligotrophic lake microbial mat | place... | reverse complement strand
CCAGTTCCGGGGCGTCACCTCGGTCCTCGGCAACGGTGAGCCACTGTTCGTCATCGACGGCGTGCTGATGTCCAACGCCTCGATCGCCAGCGGTGCGAACACGCTCACCCGCGCTGCGGGTGCGGCGGCCAACATCGCCAGCGTCCAGGACAATCGCACCAACCGGCTGGCCGACATCAATCCGAACGAGATTGAAGACGTGCAGGTGCTGAAAGGCGCCGCCGCGTCGGCACTCTACGGGTCGCGCGCCACCAACGGCGTGGTGATCATCACCACCAAGCGCGGCAAGAGCGGCACGCCACGCTGGAGCATGACGCAACGCGTCGGACAGTCATCACTGCTTCGTGATGTCGGGCAACGCTGCTTCCAGGACACCACCACCGCGCTGGCCGCTGGCACCGCGTCGTCCAACGCCGCGATCGCCCGCGAAGTGCTGACGGCGGCCATTGCCGCCAACGGCGGGAACATCCCCTGCAACAACTTCTCGCGCCAGCTCTCCGGCGACAACGGGGCAGCGTACGAGACCGGTCTCCAGGTGTCCGGCGGTAACGACCAGACGCGGTACCTGGCCGCGATCTCGCGCAAGTATGACGCTGGCACCGCCAACAACACCAACGCCACGCGCGACAACGCCCGCATCAACATCGACCAGAACATTTCGAGCCGCCTCACCGCGCGCCTCGATCTTGCGTATACGCGCAGCCAGTCCAATCGCGGCCTGTCCAACAACGGCAACGATCCGAACACCAGCCCTGGCTACGTCTTCGCCAAGACGCCCAGCTTCATCTCGCTGCAGAACCCCGACACCGCCGGCCTCTACCCGATCAACCGGTTTGGTGGCGTCGGGTCGAACTTCGCCAACACGTCGAACCCGTTCCAGACGTTCGAGTTCATCACCAACAACGAAGACGTGAACCGTCTGGTCGGTGCTGCCTCGCTCAACTACCAGCTGCTGGCCACCGACAAGCAGCAACTGCGCGTGGAGTACTTCGCCGGACTCGATCGGTTCGACCAGGTGAACAACATCCTCAGCCCGAGCATCCTGCAGTTCGAGCCCGTGGACGGACTGCCAGGTACGTCGGTGTTCAGCAACTCGGTCAGCCGCCAGCTCAATCAGGCGTTGCGCGCGTACTGGACGTACACCCCGCCGAAACTTGGCGCGACGTTCAACACGATCGTCGGCCTCACGGAAGAGGAACAGGGCCTGAATGTGACGCGCAACCGCGCACAGAACCTCCTCTCCGGCGTGGTGAACATCAACCAGGGCCAGCAGCTCAGCTTCCAGAGCCGTGAGCTCCAGCGCGATCAGGCCTGGTTCGTCAACCAGAGCGTGCTCGCGTTCGACGACCGGCTGTATGTGGCCGCCGGCGTCCGCGGCGACCGCTCGAGCAACAACGGCGACGTGTCGAAGTACTATGTATTTCCGACCGCGCAGGCCTCGTACCGCTTCGTCAATGCGCTGCCAGGGCTCGATGAATTCAAGCTGCGCAGCTCATGGGGACAGACGGGGAATCGGCCATTGTATGGCCAGCGCAACATCACGTTCGCGCCCGTCACACTCATCGGCGGATTCAACGGCATCGGGGTGAATGCCGGCCTTGGCAACCCTGCGGTGGCACCGGAGCGCAAGACCGAGCTCGAGATGGGCGTCGACGTGACGGCCTTCTCCCGCCGCCTGGCGTTCGAGTACACCTATGCCGATGCGAAGATCGACGACGTGCTCTTCCAGCGTCCGATCCCGCCAACCGCTGGCGTCAACTCGCAGATCTTCAATGGCGGCCGGCTGGCCAACACGAGCCATGAAGCCGCGGTGACCATCGTGCCGGTGCAGCGCCAGGGCTTCACCTGGGTCTCGCGCACCTCGTTCCAGCGGATCCGGAACGGCGTCGATACACTGCCGATTCCGCCATTCGCCGTCGGCAACACCGGCTTCGGCGCAGGCTTCGGTCGTGCCCGGATCACGCAGGGCGTCTCCACCACGGCGATCTGGGGCAACAAGCCGATCATCGTCAGGAACGCCGCCGGGCGGGATTCGATCTTCACGCGCGACACGATCATCGGTGATGGCAACCCCGACTTCGAACTCTCCTTCACCAACACCTACACCGTCGGCCGTTTCACGCTCAATGTGCAGGTCGACTATCGCCGCGGCGGTGACCTGGTGAACCTCACGCAGCAGATCAACGACCAGTTCCAGAACTCACGCGACTATGATGCACCGTCGCCGTGCCGCGGTCAGACGGCGGCGAATCTCGAGTGTATTCGCAACGCGGGTGGCGTGATCACGCTGCTCGACACCTCCTCGACGGCCAAACTCGGTGCGTACCGGTTCTCGCGCTGGAACAACAGCAGCAACGCAACGCCCTACACGCAGGACGGCAGCTTTGTGAAGCTGCGTGAAGTGGCGCTCAACTTCGCCGTCCCGACCGACGTCACGCGCAAGCTCTTCGGCAGCCGCGTCAGCGACGTGCGGCTGAGCGTGGTCGGACGCAACCTCGGCATCTGGTCGCCGTACTGGGGCGTCGATCCCGAGGCGAACAACTTCGGCAACAACAACGTCGGCCGCTTCATCGATCTCGCGCCGTTCCCGCCAGCACGGCAGTTCTTCTTCAGCGTCGATCTGGGATTCTGAACCCATGACCACTACACTCTTGCGCCGACCTGGCCAATACTCCGCGCGGCGGTTCGTCGGTGCCGCCGTCGCCCTCGCCGCGTTCCTGGGCTGCGACGCCGACCGTCTCAACATCCCCAACTTCAACGAATCGCTGGTCGATCAAACCGCGGATCGTGCGCTCCTCCAGAATGCCGTCTCCGGCATTCTCGGCGAACAGCGCGCCGGCATGGCTGGCCTGATCAGCAACGTCGGCATCTTCGGCCGCGAATCGTACAACTACACCAGCTCCGAGCCCCGGAACATCACGCTCTTCCTGGCCACCTTCCCGCTCGACAACTCCGGTTTCACCAATGGGCAGTGGGACGCGCGTTTCCGCAACATGCGGAACGCCGTGAACGTCATCCGGCAGGTGGCGCCGGCGACGTTCATCAACGAGGCCGAAAAGAATGCCGTCCGTGGTTTCGCGAACACGATGCGGGCACTCGACCTGTTCTACGTGATTGCCACGCGTGACTCGCTCGGTGCTCCAACCACGATCGACTCGCTCGCACCAACACCGCAGGCGTTCGTCAGCCGCGACTCGGCGTACCGCTTCATCAGCGGGACGCTGGATCAGGCCGCGACGCAGCTCACCAGCGCCGGCGCTGTCGCATTCCCGTTCCGGCTGACCACCGGATTTGCCGGCTTCGACACGCCGGCCACCTTCCTCCAGTTCAATCGCGCGCTGGCAGCGCGAGTGCTGGTGTACCGCGGCACCGTCGGATGCGGCGCACCCTGCTACACGCAGGCACTCACCGCCATCTCGGCCAGCTTCGTCAACTCGGCCGCCGCTGCCGATCTGCGTCGCGGGGTGTACCACGTCTACTCGGCATCGTCAGGCGACCTGCTCAACGGCATCAGCCGCCAGACGGCGCCGGACCAGCTGGCGCATCCGTCCATCCGTCCCGACGCCCAGCGTCAGGCCGGTGGCGTACTCCTGGACAACCGCTTCCTCACCAAGGTGCGGACCATCCCGACGCGAAATGCGCCCGGTGGTATCGCCATCGGTATTCCGACCGATGTGGACTTCAACCTCTACGTCGACCAGCTCGCGCCGCTCCCGATCATCCGCAACGAAGAGTTGATTCTTCTCCGCGCGGAAGCGAACATCGGGCTCGCCAACTTCGCGGCGGCACTGACGGACCTGAACTACATCCGTGCCAGTGCCGGAACTCTGCCACCGATTGCATCGCTCGCGTCAGCCACGGAAGCGGTCGATGCCCTGCTCTACGAGCGTCGATACTCGCTGCTGTGGGAAGGGCATCGCTGGTTCGATGTCCGACGGTACAACCGCATCAACACGCTGCCACTGGATATCCCGACGCATTTCCGTGTGCGCGTCATGCCGGTGCCGCAGGGCGAGTGCCTGGCACGAGGGCTGGTGATCACTACGCAACCAGCTCTTCGGGCGCCTGGCTGCCCGTAACCGTCCGACGGTCAGGCAGTACAGTGCCAGCGGGCCGGGCTACCTACGGGTAGTCCGGCCCGCTGTGCAGTGCGGAGTGTCCCTGCGTCATCGCGCGTCCAGGACTGCGTTGTATATGGTCATGGACGGGGCGACCGCGGCGGGCGTCTTCCCGATGCTTCCTGAGGACGCATTGATCTGGGGCCCTGAAGAGCGAGGCGAGCACCTCTATCTGCACCGGATCACACGGGCAGCGGCAACGGGATCGCGAGGCCTGCTGGATGTGATTCCGGCGGGGCACGCCGGCGTTGTCAGAACGAGGGTCGCGCCGGCCTCGTGATGAACACGTGGGCGGAGAGCGCGGCGCTGATTGCGTACTGTGCCACGAAGGGATTTCGCTTCGCAGGCGTCCACTGCCAAGCATGGCATGGGCGTCGAGGGCGTGTTCGGGGCCGAGGCGGATGTCGCCCCAGGCTGGGTACCACGCGCCGATTCCGGGGAGCACCAGATCGAAGCTGCCGAAGCGGGCGCGGATATCGCGATACTCCGGCGTGAGCACGGTAACTGCGCCCTGAAACACCGAGCGCCACGACCCCTGCACATATAGCGACGACCAGGCCGTCGCATTGAGATCGAGCAGAGTTCGTCCAGAAAAATGCTCCGATGACGTGGCGGTGATCACCACGCCACTTGGCGCGAGCGTCGTCGACTCCCACCACTCGAGTTCCGGGAGCGCGGTGAGCGAGACCGGCGGTGCATGGAAACGTTTCGGTCCCTCGACTGGCACTGGTGATGCGGCTCGATCGGGCATCGGGGTCAGTTCGGGGGTGGGGAGCGTGGGCGAGCGTGGGCACGTGCGAAAGCGGCACAACCGTTGGCGAACAGCGCATGGGAGCAGCGCAGGCAGTGATACGCCTCGCAGGTGCGATGTTCGCTCGCTACGGTGGCCTTGGCAGCGGGCCGAAGGGGCGGGAGGCCGATTTGCGCTGTTCGGTCGATGTCGTTGGGGGCGCTTGCGTCAGCGAACCGGGTGCGCTTTCGGCCGGCCTCTGCCGACGCCGCGTGCGACATTTCGCAGATAGGCGCGATCTCGCATACTCCGCAGCAGACAGACCCTCGCCGCTGTGTTGCGACCAAAACTGCACCTGGTTATACTATCGGTATGAAGACTGCCATCTCGTTGCCAGACGCCGTCTTTCACGCGGCCGAGCGTCAGGCCAGGCGTATGCAGAAATCGCGCAGTCGAATGTACGCGGACGCATTGTCCGAGTACCTCAGCCGGCATTCGCCAGACGAAGTGACTGAGGCGATGAATCATGTCGTCGATCAGGTTTCGCCGGGTCCTGATGCGTTTGTCTCGGCAGCCGCGCAGTCAGTGCTGGCGCGCAGCGAGTGGTAGACGTCACCCAGGGGGAGATCTGGTGGGCCGAGCTGCCGGCGCCCGCTGGATCGGCGGCGGGGGTCCGCCGGCCCGTCGTCGTCGTGCAGGGCGACGCGCTCAATCGCAGCCGGTTGGCGACGGTGGTGTGCGTGCCGCTGACAAGCAATCTGACGTGGGCGTCCGCACCCGGAAACACACCGCTCAGCGCGAAGCTCGCCGGCCTCCCGAAAGACGCTGTGGCGAATGCATCACAGTTGTTCGCGATCAACCGCGCCTATCTCACGACACGCATCGGCAAACTCCCGCCGAAGCGGCTGGAACAGGTGCTCACCAGTATCGATGTCGTTCTCGGTCGGTAGAGCGTCTGATGTCAAATCAGGAACCGTCATTCCAGCCGCGGACGTGGCTGGATCCGTCTCGAAGGCAAAAGTCGCGACTTTCACCAGCGGTGGACTTCATTCAGGAGATGACGCGGAGCTGGCGCGGATCGACTGACGCGGATCGACTGACGCGGATCGACTGACGCGGATCGACTGACGCGGATCGAGGACTCTGCGACCTTGCAGGCGCTCCGCCTTGGACGTTACGATCGGCTGCGCCATTCTCGACACCCGCGACCATGCGGCAGTCGACCCCGTACTCGTGACGATCAGCGATCGGCTTCGCAATGCGACGCGAAACTACGACACGATCGCGCGCTTCGGTGGCGACGAGTTCGTAATCCTGCTGAAAGAGGAGGCCGACGAGTCGGAGACGTTGACAGTGATCATAACGAATCCGCGATTCATTGCATGAGCCACTCTGGCTCGATGGCCGCGAAATCGCGGTTGCGGCGAGCGTCGGCGTCGCGTGTGCGCTGCTGTCAGACGGTGCGGATGACCTGCTCCGGAACGCCGATGTCGCCATGCATGAAGCACACGGAGGCCGGCAAGTCGCGGCATGCCGAATTTGCGCCGTCAAATGTACGCGGCGATCGTGGAACGGCGGTCGATGGAATCGGATCTGCGGGATGCCTCGATTGACCATTCCGCCGCAACGTATACACTAATACTGAGTCGCCGAAGTGCCGTGGCGAACGGCGGGTGATGGATTGCGGCGCGAGCCAAGGCGCCACCCGGAGCGAGACCAGCCGTATCGCAAGGCGTTGCAACGCCGGTTCGCGCCAAAAGACGCGCCCGACTGCCACGAGACTTCGGCGACACGACCCCACCGGCGGAACGGCACCGGCTTAACGCAAAGGCGCAAAGGACCGCAGATGCATGGGAACAGCAGCAACACAGCGCTGCTGCCGTTGCTGTGACGACACATCCGTGCTCAAGTCGCTGCTGACCATCACATCGCGCCGAGGTGTCTGGATCCTGCAGACGGCCCTTGCGCCTTTGCGCCCTTTGCGCCTTTGCGTCAGGCAGTTTGCTCTTCGTTTGCTCTTCGTTTGATCTTCGTTTGCTCTGTCTGTGCTCGAGGACGGTGGCAAGCATGGCGAGGCGTTGCAACGCCGGCTTGCGCCAAAAGACGCGCCCGACTGCCACGAGACTTCGGCGGCACTACACGAGTGTATCAACCGATTGTCGAACCTGGCTGTGGAGCGGTGCGCGGGATGAAGGCGCTGCTGCGCTGGGCTCACCCGACGCGCGGCTTCACCAATCCCGACCGATTCATACCACTGGCGGAGCAAACCAGCATCATCGTGCCGCTCGGTGGCTGGCTGCTTCGGCAGGCGTGTCTGCAGCTCGAAGCGTGGCGGTTGCCTTGGCTCGAGTCAGGTCTCGCGGCCACCACGCTACCGAGTGTCAGCGTGAACATCTCCGGTCGCGAACTCCTGGAGAACGACTTCGTGGAGGAGGTCGCAGAGGCGATCCGTCTGACCAACGCGTCCGCGCGCCGCGTCACGCTGGAGACGACCGAGACCGTGATCATGCAGGACACCGAGCGCACCCTGATGATGCTCCGTCGTTTGCAAGCCGACGGCGTGCTACTCGCGCTCGATGGCTTCGGCACCGGGTACTCGAGTCTCAGCTATCTTCCGAAGTTCCCGGTCGACATCCTCAAGATCGATCGCGCCGTTGTCGATGGGGTTGCGCTCGGCTACTCTGACGCGGCGCTCGCCCCCACGATCATAACGCTCGGGCACACGCTCGGATTGCGCACCGTGGCCGAAGGGCTCGAGGACATTGCACCACGTGACCAGCTTCGTCGCCTTGAATGTCTGAGGGGATCAGGCAAACCGATGCTGCCGCCAGCCACCACGCACCGGCTTCTCGAGCAGCGGACGTGTGCTGCTGCGTTTCTCGGCGCGGTATGATCTGTCTGACGATGCATGACATTGCACCGGTAGCGGACTCGGCGTCAACGTCGCGGCGCGCGCGATGGTGCGCGTCGCGGTACCCAATGCGCGGGCTCGGCTGCGCGGACGTGACAGCTCCGCGGCACGCTCCCGCACGGTAGTTGCGCTGCTGATTCACAATCAGACCTCACCCAGCTGCGCGGCGATTACCTTCGACATGAGTCCCGCGATGGACACCGCTGCGCGAGAAGTCTGGTGCGCTGGCGTTGCTCGTCCTCCGTGACATCGCCTTGGTGAGTCATCGTCATCGGAGTGGGAATGGTGGGACACGATACGAAAGCGCCCGACGCCATCGTTGGCGAGATCATCACGACGGCTGATGAGCGCGTGAACGCGGGTGCATTGCAGAACGCGATCTTCAACAGCGCAAATTTTTCGAGCATCGCCACCGATGCCAGCGGTGTCATCCAGATCTTCAATGTTGGCGCGGAGCGGATGCTCGGCTACTCGGCGGCGGAGGTGATGAACATTCTCACGCCAGCTGACATCTCGGATGCCACTGAACTGAGCGCACGTGCAACCGCGTTGAGTGTGGAGCTCGGCACGCGGATCGAACCCGGTTTCGATGCACTGGTGTTCAAGGCATCGCGCGGCATCGAAGACATCTACGAGCTGACGTATGTGCGGAAGGACGGAAGCCGGATTCCGGCGGTGGTGTCGGTCACGGCGCTTCGTGATGCACAGGATGCAATCATCGGCTACCTCCTGATCGGTACCGACAACACGGCTCGCAAGCTGGTCGAGGCAGAGCAGAAGAAGCTCGATCAACGGCTCCGCGATCAGCAATTTTATACGCGATCACTGATCGAGTCCAACATCGATGCGCTGATGACGTCGGATGCCTCCGGGATCATCACCGATGTGAACAAGCAGACCGAAGCACTGACCGGCTGCACGCGCGACGAGTTGATCGGGTCGCCATTCAAGGACTACTTCACGGATCCGGAGCGCGCGGAAGCCGGTATCAGGCGCGTGCTGAGCGAGAAGAAGGTCACCGACTACGAACTGACGGCGCACGCACGCGATGGAAAGAAGACGGTCGTGTCGTACAACGCGACCACGTTCTACGATCGCAATCGCAACCTGCAGGGGGTGTTCGTCGCGGCGCGCGATGTCACGGAGCGCAATCGCGTTGAAGAGGAGCTGCGCGTCGCAAAGGCCGCGGCCGAGAGCGCGAGCAGGACGAAGTCGGAGTTTCTGGCCAGCATGAGTCATGAGATCCGCACGCCGATGAATGCCATCATTGGTATCGCCGATCTGCTGGCCAAGACGCCGCTGACTGTCGAGCAGGACAAGTTCGTGCGAATCTTCCGCCGCGCGGGCGACAACCTCCTCAATCTCGTCAACGACATTCTCGATCTGTCCAAGGTCGAAGCCTCGCAGCTCGAGATCGAGCGGACCGAGTTCTCGCTCGGTGAAGTGCTGGAGAAGGTGAACGAGATGGTCGTGGTCAAGTCGCGAGAGAAGGGGCTGAACCTGATTTTCGAGATCGCGTCGGACACGCCATCCGACCTGATCGGCGATCCGAGTCGATTACAGCAGATCCTGCTGAACCTGCTCGGCAATGCAATCAAGTTCACCGAAAGTGGTGAAGTCGCGCTGCGCGTGACACGTGACGGGAAAGCCTCCGTGCCGACCGCGTTACGGTTCACCGTGACGGACACGGGAATCGGCATTCCAGCCGAGAAGCTTACCCAGATCTTCGAACGGTACACCCAGGCCGACTCGTCGACGACGCGCCGGTTTGGTGGCTCCGGTCTCGGACTCACGATCTCCAAGCGCCTGGTGGAACTGATGGGCGGCCAGGTCGACGCCCAGAGCACGGTTGGTGAGGGCAGCGTGTTCACCGTCGTCGTGCCGTTCGAGATCGGCCATGCCGGCATGCGACGCGTCACGGCTCGACACGGTGCACCGCAGGATCCGCCGCTCCCTGCGCTCCGCATCCTGCTGGCCGAAGACTCGCCCGACAATTGCACGATCATGAAAGCCTACATGGCACACACACCCTTTGTGATCGACATCGCTGATACCGGCGCAATCGCATGCGAAATGTTCAAGGTCGAACACTACGACGTGGTCCTCATGGATCGACAGATGCCGGTGATGGACGGGCTGACCGCGACCCGCACGATCCGTGCATGGGAAGCAGCCAATGGCCGCCTGTCGACCCCGATCATCGCGGTCACCGCGTCGGCGCTGAAGGGTGATCGCGAAAAATGCCTGGCGGCGGGATGTACTGCGTTCCTGACGAAACCGATCAAGAAGGAAGTGCTGTTGCAGGCGATCCTCGAATGCCAGAACGTCACCACTCTTTCGCCACCACCGCAGCCAGCTGACGCCCCTGATTTCGCGGTGCACGCGAGCACACGCCATCCTGTCGGCACTGGTCGAACGATTGTTCTGATCGAGGACAACGACGACCTCCGCGAACTGTTCACGATCGTCCTCGAGCAGCGCGGACACATCGTCTTGGCCGAGCGTGACGGGATCGATGGACTGGCGCGTGTGCTGGCCGAAAGGCCGGAGGTTGCGATCATCGACATCGGGTTGGCCGGCATGGACGGATACGAAGTCGCACGACGGCTGCGGACGGAGCTCGGATCGTCGATTCTGCTGGTGGCGACGACGGGCTTCGGGCACGAGAGCGATCGGCTCAACGCCATGGACGCTGGCTTTGACGTGCACCTCGTCAAACCCTTCGACTTTGCCCGCCTCGATGAGGTGCTGGAACGACGCTGCCTCAGTGAGGCGAAGTAGAACTGCAGGCAGGACTTTCATTCGCGGTGCAGGCAGTCGGTGCCGTCCGGCGGGCGGTCAGGCGCTCGCCCGCAAGGCCGGGCGCTCGAGTGTCGGCACCATGCGCTGCGCGCACACCGGTGTGGTGCTGGTGACGTTCGCGCTCAGTGAGCGCGCTGGCACGGGTCCGCATCACGACATGGGCACACCACCGCGGTGCGCCCCTGCGATTTTCGGGACACCGGTGGCCGTCTCGCCGGCGCAATTCTACCGACCCATACACGCCTGTGGCATTCCTGATGCTGCCCCGCTCCCTCGCCGCTGCCGCGCTGCTCGCCGCTGCCATGTCGTCCGCGCTGAGGGCACAATCGCCGGCACAATCGCCGGCACAATCGCCGGCACAATCGCCGGCACAATCGCCGGCACGCTCGGCGCCAGAGGCGGCCACCACGAACGGTCGAGTGCGAGGCCTGACACTCGCCAGCGGTGTGCGGCGCTTCGCCGGCATCCCATTCGCCGCGCCGCCGGTCGGCCTGCTGCGCTGGAAGCCGCCGCAGCCCGCCGCGGCCTGGTCCGGCGGGCGAGCGGCGGTGCGCTTTGCCGATCAGTGCATGCAGGCGCGCCCCTTCTCCGACATGGTGTTCCGCAATCAGGGCACCAGCGAGGACTGCCTCTACCTCAACCTGTGGACCACCTCGCCGACGACGTCACAGCGCATGCCGGTACTGGTGTACTTCTTTGGCGGCGGCTTCATCGCCGGCGACGGCTCCGAGCCGCGTTACGACGGCGAGGCGATCGCGCGCCGCGGCGTGGTGGTCGTCACACTCAGCTACCGACTCGGCATCTTCGGTTTCTTTTCGCATCCGGAACTGGCGCGTGAATCGGCAAAGCACGCCTCGGGGAACTATGGCCTGATGGACCAGACCGCGGCGCGGCGCTGGGTGCGGGCGAACATCGCGGCGTTCGGTGGCGATCCGAAGCGCGTGACGATCGCGGGCGAGTCGGCGGGATCGTTCTCCGTCAGCGCGCAGATGGCATCACCGGCGGCACAGGGACTGTTCACCGGTGCGATCGGCGAAAGCGGCGCGATGCTCGATGGCCCGCTTTCGGTGCGACGGGCCGCGATGACGGAAACTGACGGCGCGACGTTCGGCAGCGCGATCGGTGCGCCGACCGTGGCGAAGTTACGCGCGCTCTCGGCCCACGAATTGCTCGCCGCAATGCGACGCGATGGTGGGCCGCAATTCGGCCCGAACATCGACGGCGAGTTTCTGGCCGAGTCGCCCAACATTACTTACGCGCAGGGTCGGCAGGCGCAGGTGCCGCTGCTCGCAGGCTGGAACTCGGAGGAGATGCGCGGCCAGTACCTGGTGCCGGAACTGACACCAGCCGGTTTCGATGACGCACTGCAGAAGACGTTCGGAACCCGCGCCGCCGAGGCGCGCACGGTCTACGCCGGCACCACGGCGGCCGAGATCGCACAGGCGGCCACCGACCTCGCGAGTGATCAGTGGATTGCCTACGGCACCTGGAAGTGGCTCGAAGCGCAGTCGCGTGTCGCGCCGGTGTACCGATACTACTTCGTGCAGGGTCGTCCACCACTGACGATACCGGAGAAGCCCGTCAGCGGCGCGACCGCCGCATCGCCGAAACCGTGGGACGCCATTCCGCGCGGCGCACCGCACTCCACCGAGATCGAGTACGCGCTCGGCAACCTGGGGGGCAATCCCGTCTACGCGTGGACAGGGGACGACCAGAAAGTCTCGGCGATCACCATGGCGTATTTCGTCAACTTCATCACGACCGGCAATCCGAACGGGACCGCGCTGCCAACGTGGCCGTCAGGGAAGCCGAACGCGAGCGGCAACGTGCAGCGCATGCGACTTGGCGTGGCCAGTCAGGCCGAAGCGGAACCGCGTGCGCGGTATCTCTTCCTTCAGGGGCCCGTCGAGCGCCACTGACGCTACCACACGAACTCCGGAATCACGCGTTCGCCGGTGACGAACTGTCGCGCCATCCGGACGGACACGCTGCTGAATTCGTGACAGGGGCTTCAGGCGTGTCCAACCGGCTTGCTGCGCGGTCAGCGGATCGCCGACGCGACCGCGCGACTGGCGTCGACCCTCCGCTCGATCCACGGGCACGTCGTGCCGGTGGATGACGGGTATGATCGGGCAGGTGGCGCACCAGCGGCGGCGACATCCAGCAACACTGCGCAGATATGGAGGCAGCGTGTGGACATCCATCCTCGCTCGGCACTGCGATGTCAGCGCGTCCGCGGGCGGAAGCGGAATTCGAGGGTGAGATTGCGCTTGTCGATCTGGAGTTCTTCGTTCTCGAAGCACAAACCGAGGGCCTGCCAGTAGATGTTCGTCCGATTCTGGCTCGTGATGGTGCCTTCGAACGCACCGGCACGCGTAGCCACCGAGCCGCGCACTCCTGCGGCGAGGCTGACGTCATGCTTGCAGAGCCCATTGCCGTTTGGCCGCGGGATCGTGAAGAAGGAATCGTCATCCCACTTGATCCGATAGACGAATGCACCGAACGAATGCGACGGTCCGGCAAAGTCGAGATTGAGGCGCTGCGTCACGCTGCCCGGCCCGATCATCGCGCCAATGACCTGCCCTTTCTGCGAGAAGCCAGCCTGGACCGCGCGACTCGTGTACCACCACCCCATGGGGCGCTCGCGGAACGTGGAGGTCTGGCTGGTCTGCGAGTACTCGGCACCAACGCGCCACGTCCAGTCCTTCCACGCAGGTTGCACCTTCTGCACCCCGATGGTCAGCGCCTGGGAGCGATTCGGTGACTCGAAAAATTCGCGAACATTCTGGGGCAACTCGGCGCGGGCCCACTCGGCCCAGATCTCAGCGCCATCCGCCGGCAGCCGCCAGTTCGCGAACACGCTGAAGAGCTGGTCCTTGCCGGGAAACTGCGTCGAGTCGGCGCGACCGACGGCGTTCGGCGTGCCGACGTTCGTGAGCGGGTCGATCAGGTGCTTCAGGTAGACGCGGCCGGCCATCGGCGCCATCACCAGCCTGGCCACGCCCACGCTCAGGTTCTTCTCGAACTTTGGTCGCCAGACCACCGCCAGTCCCGCCAGCGAACGCGTCGTATCGCGAGGATTCTCGAGGAAAAAGAATGGTGAGTAACTCATCCCGCCGACGAAGTACTGCACATCGACTTCACCGGCGAGTTTCAGCGGCCTCACCGTACGCACGTAGCCGCGGGGGATGCCCGCGGCCTGAGTGCTGAGCAGCAGCGCGTTGTACTGCCCGGGCCCCCACCACGCGGGCTCCGTCGTCACGCCGAACTCCAATCCGCGCGCCTGACCGAACAGCGAAAGCGTGCCGACGTCGAAGCGCCGGTAGGCATTCGGACCGAAGCGTCGCGGCGCATCGAGCGATCGCGGCATGTAGAAATAGCGTGACGCCCACGGCGAGTAACCGCCGATGTACGGCGGCACGAACTGTGGATCATCCGGCAGCGTGAAGTTCGAGTTCTCCGCGTACCAGTACGTTGGCGCGATGATCGCGCCCCAGCGTCCGCGCTTCCCACAGACGGCAACGCCGCCCGTGATGCTGTACGACCGGCCCCGCCCCGCCCACATCGGTCCGTCGTTCGCCGGCAACGGAAACGCCGACTGATTCGTGAACAACACCTCCGGCAGCACCGCCGACAGGCGCACCGGGGAGGTGGCCAGACTGTCAGCGCGCATACGCGCTTTCGCGTCATCTGCGGCACCGCGCAGCAGCGACCACGTCGCACCGCTGCGGAGGCCCGCCGCGCGCACCTGCTCGTCGCGCAGTCCACCGGGCAGTGGGGTCACCAGCGCGCCGCCGGCGCAACGAGGCGCGGCTGGAGTGACCTGCGCTGCAACGGGCAGCGACAGACAGCACAGGAGGAAGACGGCGCGGACGTGACTTGGCATGGGGTGAACGGGTTAAGATACATGCATGCGCGGATTCTTAGTAACATTCGTCACAGTGTGTGCGGGGGCGACGTCGGCCGTTGCGCAGCGGCCGTCGAACACTGGGCCGGCGGGTGCCATGGTCGGGGCACCGGTCGGCGGTGATCTCGAGCGGTACATGCGCGCGCTCGAGTTGACGGGACGGATTGCTCCGACACCGTGGGCCACGCGCCCCTTCGATGGGGCTGACCTGCAGGAATTCCTCGATGCACCGACGACCAGGCAGCATCCGTGGCGCGAGGCGATGCGTCGCAGCCTGGTAAAGAAGGCAGCACTCGGTGGCACACTGTTCGTCGGCGCCAACAGCGGTTTCCCCTGGGGGTCGAACGACGGGCCGATGTGGCAGGGACGTGGTGGCAATGCAGCGCTCGCGCTGACGGCATCGCTGCGGTGGGGCCGGTTGACTGCCGTCGCCGCGCCGATCGCATTCGTCGCCCAGAACAGCCGGTTCCCATTGATGCCGCTGGGTTCCGATGTGTCGCCATTTGCCGAGGCGCTCTTCCCGCTGAGCCTCGACATGCCGCAGCGCTTTGGCGATCGCGCATATCGTCGGATCGATGGGGGGGAGAGTTCGATCAGCCTGCGCGGTCTCGGCTTGGTCACGGGCCTCTCGACCGCCAGTCAGGGCTGGGGACCGGGCGAGTCATTCCCTGCAGTGCTTGGACCGAATGCCGGCGGGTTTCCACATCTCTTTCTCGGCACGACGGGCCGAGGCCTTCGCGTGCCCAGAATCGGTCGCGTCAATGCACACTACGTGCTTGGTGTCCTCGACCAGAGTCCGTACTCGCCGGTGCTCGGAGGTGAGGAATATGTCGGCGGTCGCCAGTCGGGCACGAAGCGCGTCGCCGTCGGTCTGACGGTGAGCTACATGCCCGCGCTGTTGCCGACGCTCGAGGTGGGCGCAACGCGATTCTACCATTCGCCGTACCGCGAACCGTCGCAGCGATGGGACGCGTGGTCGAAGCCGTTCGAGGGCATATTCAAGAGGAGTTTCGACGGACGCAGCGGACCCGTGGGCGATCAGAATGGTGACTTCGACAACCAGCTCGCATCGGCCTTCGTGCGCTGGAGTTTTCCAGGACGCGGCGCAGAGGTCAGCTTCGAGTACTTCCGCGAGGATCACGCCTGGGACGCGCGCGATCTCGCCGCGGAACCGGAGAACAACGCGGCGGTGATTGCATCATTTCGTGCCGCCACGCACCGCAGCGACTCGGAGCTCGCCCTCCTGACCTTCGAGTACTTCGATGGCGACATCCCGCCGATCGGGCAGGTGCGTCCTCAAGGCGGGCCCTACGTACACGGAACGCTGTTGCAGGGGCACACCCAGCGTGGGCAGCTGCTTGGCTCGCCCGTCGGCGCGGGTGCCACGACGGGGCAGAGCGTGACCTGGGAGCGCTTCAGGCAGAAAGGGTCGACGCGGATCAACCTGCGTCGCTGGCGTTCGCAGGCGTTGAGATCGACTGATTGGCAGGGCCTGTACTTCAACGTCGAGCGCCCGGTACCCAACTCTCACGACTGGATCATCGACGCCAGCTACGGAATCACACGATACCGGGGAACCTCCGCGCTGAGTGTCGACGCGGGCGTCGCGTATGCGGGCCGCTGGCAACTCGCCGACAGTCGCACGAACGTCTACGCACGCACGAGTCTCTCCCTGTTCTGATACCCGGCATTCCGATCCGTCCCCTCACGTCGCAGCCAGCCATCGACCGCCTCCCCGGAACGCTCAGCGCTCACGCGCGTGCAACCGGCGCACCACGTCAATCACGCGGCTCCGGTCATCGGGCGTCATGGCGGAGCCAGACGGAAGGCAGAGACCCGTATCGAAGATGGCGTCCGAGACTCCGCTCCCGATGAACTCGCACGACGCAAAGACGGGCTGTCGGTGCATTGGCATCCAGACGGGACGGCTCTCGATGTTCTCCGCCTCCAACGACATTCGCACGGACTCGCGATCGGCGCCGAACGCAATCGGATCGATGGTCAGCGCGCTGAGCCAACGCGTATGGCGCCCCCACTTCGCCTCAGGCTGGAACACAATCCCCGGAAGGTCGCCCAGCGCGGAGCGGTAGGCCTCGAAGTGCGCGCGCCGTGCCGCGACTCGCGCCGAAATCGTCTCCAGCTGCGCGCGACCGAAGGCCGCCAAGAGGTTCGACAGGCGATAGTTGAAGCCAATCTCGTGATGGAGATAGTGTGGTGCCGGCTCGCGCGCCTGCGAAGCGAGTTTGCGAACGTGGAGCGCGAGCGACTCGTCTGGGGTGACGAGCATCCCCCCTCCCGAGGTCGTGATGATCTTGTTGCCGTTGAACGAGAAGATGCCAGCGCGGCCGAAGACACCCGGGTGCCGCCCATGGCACGTCGCCCCGAGGGCTTCCGCCGCGTCCTCGATGATCGTCACGCCGAAGCGCTCGCAGAGCGGCACGAGGGCAGCCATGTCGGCGGACTGTCCGTACAGGTGCACCGGGATGATCGCCTTGATCTGACGCCCCCTGGCGGCCCTGGCAACAAGCACCTTTTCGACCAGTGCGGGGTCGAGATTCCACGACTCCCGCTCGCTGTCCACGAGCACCGGCGCCGCACCGACGTACCGGATCGGATTCACCGATGCGGAGAACGTCAGACTGCTGACGAGCACCTCGTCTCCCGAACCGACTCCCGCGGCAATCAGCGCGAGATGCAGCGCACCAGTCCCGGAGCTGAGGGCCACCGCGTGGGGCGACCCGACGGCCGCGGCAAACTCGGCCTCGAAGGCATCGATGTGGGGACCGATGGGGGCGATCCAGTTCGATTGAAGCGCGTCGGTGAGGCGCTCCGCCTCGCCACCGGAGAGATGCGGAGGCGAGAGGAAGAGACGTGAGCCGGCGGCGGTATCTGTCACGAACGAACCCGGATGAGAGTCAAGAATGGGAGCGGGGGCGCTGAGACTCGGCACCACCGGCGAAACGCGGCATGGTCGCATCGCCTGGCGCGGTGATTCCGTCGCGCCGCATCACTTTCGCCACCGTGCGAAACAGAATGCGCAGATCGAGCCAATGGGACTGGCGATCCACATACCAGATGTCGGCCGCGAACCTCTCCTCCCATGAGTGAGCGTTTCGACCGGTCACCTGGGCGTGCCCCGTGATGCCAGGACGGCAGTCGTGCCGACGCGCCTGCTCGACGGAGTAGAGCGGAAGGTACTCCATCAGCAGGGGACGAGGGCCGACCAGACTCATCTCGCCACGGAGGACGTTGAGGATCTCCGGCAGCTCGTCGAGGCTGCTCGCTCGCAGCAGTCTTCCCACCCGCCCGAGCCGCTGGACGTCCGGGAGCAGGATGCCCTCGGCCCCGCGGTGATCGCTCATCGTTCTGAACTTCACCAACTCGAACGGGTGGCCATGCAAGCCGGGCCGTCTTTGCCGGAAAAAAACCGGCCCGCCGAGCGTGACCCGAACGAGTACCGAGAGCACGAGAAGTAGCGGCACGACGAGCGGTGCCCCGACCACGACGAGCAGAAGGTCACGCGCACGCTGTCCCGCAAGTTGGCCGTGGGACGATGCCTCGGTGCTCACCTGGAACCCACCTCTGGCGCGTGCGCAACGCGACCCGTGCGCAGGATCACGAGCCCGTTGAGCGACGCAAAAAGCATCACGATGGCTATTACCCTAAGCGCGCGAATGAACAGGGAGAGCACGACTCCATCGGCGAAGGTGAGGTCCGCCTGCCTCCCGACGGTCCCGATCACGAGTTCCTGCACGGCGATGTTCCCCGGCGTGATAGGCACGAGCCCGAATATGGCGGTGAGGGGAAGCGCCAGCATGCCGTAGCCGAGAATGAAGACCACGCCGAACCAGGCGATGAAATAGTAGCCGCGGACGTAGGAGAGCACGTCGAGGTCATAGCGCCGCTTCAACTCGATACCGCGGTCGATGGCGCCGGCCTGGGGAAAGATCAAATCGAGCGCGAAGGCGTTCACGAAGATTCGCTGCCACCAGCGCTGCGCGATGCGCGACTCGCGGAGTCGTTGCAGCACCAGGCGTACCCGGACGCCGAAGAGCAGCACATTGACCGCCATCACTGCGGCAATCATGGCCCACGCGCTCCATTCC
>ENA-ORBV01007597-ORBV01007597.1-microbial-mat-metagenome-genome-assembly--contig:-NODE-7597-length-18575-cov-6.117688_pt1 | contig 18575 bp, 17 predicted proteins | sample MGYA00237777_ERZ505514 | MGnify/ENA primary metagenome ERZ505514 (study PRJEB26160, sample SAMN06269048) | microbial mat metagenome | isolation source: Oligotrophic lake microbial mat | place... | reverse complement strand
GTCTTAAGACTGACTGGTCTGAACTTGGACTGTGGTCAATCTTAAGACTGCAGTCAGTCTCAAGACTGGTCACAACACATCCAATAGTTAAAATTTAACAACCTCGGTCCACCTCTTTTCTCTCGGCGAAAGCCGGAAAGACTCCCGACCCTTCTACTAGTAGAGCGCAACAGAAGTTACTAGTACCCTACTGGTAGACTGCTGCGACGTCCTGTACAACCGTACCGGTACTGGTACGGGTACGGTACTAGTGAGCTAGCTAGTACTCTACTAACTAGTAGCTAGCTAGTAGTTAAGTACTGGGACCAGTTGAGTAGAGTGAGTGAGCCGATCAAGTAAAACGAAGGAACTTTCACACATCAGTGAAGTAAGTCACTGAGCACAACATCCTCTTTCCTTCTGAGACAGCAGGTAATCTCTCATACCATCACCATTTTGAGCATACTTCCATCTAAGCTTACACGTTGCTAGCTAGTTAGTAACAAGATTTAATTTAGGTTCTTGTGATTGATCTGACGAAAACCGTGGCAAACAAAAGGGTGCTCCGAATCAGAAGTGTTGGTAGTCAGTGCAGCTATGGACGCCGCTGAACAACAAGAAGACTTTGCTAGTCTTAGTTCCTTTGGCGATGACGATGACAACAGCGATGATGAAGTGCAATCGTACGATAGTCACGACAATGAGCGGCTCGTCTTGGCCAGTATGAGCTGTACTTTTTCCGAACTTTGTCATGTCATACAACAAATTGATTTTGCTGCTGCTGGTAGGGGTAGTGCTGTTAGCAGCAGTGGTAATAAAAGGAAAATCACTACAGACGATACTACTCCACCCAGCAATAATCCCAACGACAAGAAAACACTGCCTCCCGAATTGAGTTGTCACGTGGCGACCTTTTTGACGGTTCCACGCATCGATCCGACGCAAGAAGTGGTGGCAGCCACAGCATCGTCACAGGATGACACCTTCAAATTAACAGGAGTCTTAATCAACGATGAAGATTCTTGGTGGCTCAGTGGAGCGGGTTCCATGCCCAGAGGCCATGGAACCGAATTCGTGGAATTCCATTTCTGCAGGGGTAATACTGATGCTTCTGCTGGTGGCGGCGGCACTGCTGCTAACAATGATCCCGCACAAACCCCATCGCAAACACAGGATCGACATCTTCTGCTTCGTCGACTTGTGGCCGTTCATGTAAGAATACCTCCTCTTCCTTTGGGGCCTCTCTCGGTACGGGAATTTCGAATCGATGTTGCCACAGAACAGCAACCACCCAATGCATTACAACCACAGCTACTACCACATCATCAAGAACCACCTCTACCACTACCACCAAATCTAGTATGGACGACATTACCGGGGGTACATGTCGTAGATAATCGAACGGGAATGCAACGTTTTCCAATCCACATGCCCGTCGATGCTTATGGGGTACGCATTGTGTGTTTGTCCAATCAAATATCCGCATTTTTGGAAACCACTGATACGCCACATCGGATGGAACGGGTAGGGTTTTATGCCGTGCAATTGGAATGAAAAACAAGGGATACATTTTATGCAATATGTTAAATGTTGTAGCAGTCATAATGACAATGCTAAAATCGGGAAATACAATGCTTGCTATCGTTCTTCTTCCTGAAGTATGGCATCTTTCAAACATGCGACTACCCTTTCGGCAATGTCCTTTTCACATCGGTTGCTTCCATCCTCATGGTACCAAATATCTCGGAGCCATGGACCACTAAACAAACCGCTAAGAATTGGAACGCCATTGTAGGCATCCGTGCAGTCTAGCCACTCACTAACGTCTCCAAACTTGCTGCCATGGACACGAATATAGTCATTGCCATTATTGCATGGTGATATTGGCCACCACCTGTGAGAGAAGCGAAGCACCACCTTTTCGACTTGGCTGGTAGCCAACTGATGCAGTGCGGTTTGGTGACGTTGCGGTAGGGGAGGTACAAATTTGATTCCCTCGTTTTGTAATACAGCGGCAGGGACTGTGCATACCACTAGGTCCGCCAACAAGTGTTTTGTTTCGTTGGTTCTATTTTCGGAATGGGTTTCTTGGTATTCTATTAATAGGGGGGCATGGTTGTCAGTGTTGGTTGCAGTAGCATCGGCTTCGCGGCTCTGGATCATTGTTGTTTCACAATTCAATTGAATCTGGTGTTTAATTGGTTCTGCGATAATCTGTAGTACTTGATCATAACCACCCACAACCCAAGCATCGCCCTCTCCAACACCTGGTTCCATCCCAAATTGAGATGACATTTCAGACAAAGGAACACCTGTATCCACCATGAGCTCCCCTTCCATGACATGTAATAATTGCGCTTGGGTATATGGGAATGACGAATTTGTGTCATTAGCCATATCTTTTATCCATTGGTCCAGAACGTCTTGAATAGACGTGTCTGCATTGTCATCGACTTGAAGTTTGACGCTTCCTTTCAAATTGTCCAGTTCTTCTGAGTTGTTGGAATATCGCCCTGCCTTTGCCTGGCACCGAGCAGCAAATTCATTCATTATTAGATCCACCCGATCTGGTGCAACTCGACGAGAAGTTGGGAATTCCAAGGGTTGAAGAAAGTCAGTTTCTTGGATTTGTAGCTGATGGGGAGTAACAATAAGATCATACAATGGATTGTGTGGTCGTCGCTGTAACCAGTTGGCCCCCAATTCTGCTGTTTTGGTGGAGGATTCCAAGGAAACTGTGTGGACTCTTCCACCGATGCGACTTCTGGCTTCCAACACCACTACATTGTCACCCTGGAACTTCTCTTCCTTGGAGTCATGAAGAGCCCTGGCACATGCCAACCCAGTAGCTCCAGCACCAATAATGACGACACGTATTTTCTTTGCCGCAAGCGTTTCCCCACCATCAGAATCAGTTGAAGACGTGGCATCACGTTTCGCCTGTTGTTGTTGTTCTAGACACCATGTAGCGGCACGAACACCTTCCAGGTAGGCTCCATGGACCATACCCGAATTTGTTGGATTTGTATACTCTCCAGCCAGTAGAATCGTTCCACCATTATTTCTATTGTCACCAAAGGGTGTCTGTCCTAAAAAGGACCGCGTGGATGGCGACGCCCCCCGTCTTAGAACACTCCAGCCACCCAGACTGTAAGGATCCGATGTCCATCGAGACACAGCATACTCTTTCAAAAGAATGGGAATGTTATCATTCATCGTCTTTTCGCTGTCGAAGAATAAGATAATGTCACAGCCTGCCTCACTTGTTATTTGTAATTTGACCTCATACGCTTTGCCACGGTTGCGAGGGCTTTGAGAATACTAGCTAGTAGTAGTGTGATATGCCGACGAACAATCAATTGAATCAATGAATGTTGGTGGCAAATTATTGTCCCCTCATTTTTTCGCGGAAGCAGCCACCAAATTGGTTGTGGTTATGTGCGGCTAAAGACAGTCACGAGAGAATTGATTCGTCACTGACTCAAATCTCGCTTCGAGGAGCCAGCGACCGGGCCACTGTATACTTGAGCTACCCCAGATAGCTATTGACTCATCAGCTCTCTATCTAGCTATAGTAGGCTACCTCAGTGCCCACTGTACAATGATTGGTGCTTTAATTTGAATGCCGACTAATTGGATATGAATACTACAATTGCATGATAATATTGACCTTCAAATCTTTAAAGCAATACGACCAGATCCATTTGGCTGACCCCCCCGCCCACACACTAATAGCATTATGCCATGCATAACATGGCGCAAACATGGCACTTGATTGCAAGGAACAAAGCGACATCCGTGCAGTATAGTTTTTCGTCGTCAATCCCACATGTATATACTTCTTGAACCGACACATATTCAGGCTTCGCCCCACTTCTAGCTAGCTTGGAGACCAGGCTGGCTAGTTATTGTTAGACTTGAGCTGGAATAGCCACGTTTGGCACGGGGACGTTTGGGTCAGCCGTGTCTTCATCACTTTCGTCAGCATCACCGGACTTGAGCTCCAATTTGGGTGTAGCAGCTGAAACAGGCGTCAACGGACCTTCTGAAGGAGATGTAGTCTTTTCATCATCCGTCCTCTCACCCCTCTCCGTGTCCAAAGACGGATCTCCAGCCTTGTTGCCTTGTTCGTTTTCCGTCTGACCACGACGTTCTTCTCGCTCTGCCAAATAGTTCTTGATACTGGTAGACACCATAAAGAGCGATAGGATAAAGGCGAACCAAGAGCTAAAATAGAGATTCCCGACCGAGTTTCCCGGTGACTTGTCTCCAAACGTAACAAATGCCACACCCAGCGCCCAAGCAAAAAGCATCAGGAACGAGGCAGACGCATGCACGGCACTCGTCATTTTGAAGGACAGCAAACTGCAAATGCCCGCAGAGACCGTTGCAATTACACCCAGTGCCACAGCAAACTTGAGACGCTCGCAATAGCCCGACCCAAAGTCTTGTTCTGCCGGGCAATCATATTGTCGGCCGTCACCCAGGGTGACGCCCTTGGCATACATTTCAATGGAAGAAGCCATGGCGACCAAACTCGCCACACAAATCCCAGCCCAGTATCCAGCGCAGGCAATATTTCCACTTGTGGCCATGACACTGTCATTGACTTGTTCTCCATAACGAACCAAAAGCCAGACAGTCGTAATGAGGCTGAGCCAGCTAAAAAAGTAGAGATTGGCATTAACGATATTGCCATCGGCATCCACCGCCAAGGAATTGTCCGTATCCATCATGACAATCAAGCCGCCGACCTATATCAAAATGATGAAGCATTGCCGCATTAGTGTAATGTGAGTTAGAGAGCCCAGGGGAACGAATGCAGCGCCATCAGACACAAGGACCACAACGACATACCCAGAAACCCAACTCTGTGAAGAGCTATAGACAGAGACAAAGGGAAGCAAGAATAAGCTGTGAGCTCTCAAGAGTGAACCACACAAGGATACGTAATTGAAAGAAAACAGCGCAACATTGGATCATCCTACCACAAGCCCTTCCAATGGCATCCCCACAAAGTTTTGACGCATGGTAAATTGAGCCACACACGCCATGCAGCTCAGCAACAGAGACATGACTGTCACACTGAGAATCCACTTTTCTTCGGCAAACCAGACGAATTTAGTAGTAGCGGAAGCAATAGAGGTGTTCAAAGTGGAAGGAGTATGCTTGTGGTCGGTCAGGAGAGAAATCAACGTCACCGCCGAAAAGACCAACAAGGCATACCATAGAGGAAAGCGCGAGGAATGGTCGGATGACAGTGGCGACGACGGCGACGGCTGGGTGGTGGTCGCTGGTAGAACATAGACATCCGTACTGGCTGTAGGAGTAGGAGGGGTGTTGCCAGCAGCTACAGCGTTTTCGTCTTTTGTCATGTTGTTGCCTGTAACAGTCATATCATCATCGTCAATTGTCGGGATCTCATTCCTTCCAGCTTCCGTGTCAGAACCAGCAGGAGCAACAGGAGGAGATGATGTAGCAGTGTCTTCGTTGTTCTTGACGGTTGTACTCGTAGCAATTGTTGTAGTCACCACGTTGACCTTGGTTGTACCAGATTCTTTGACTTCTTTTTCCATTGCCGTCGTTGTCATGATGTTATTGTTTTAAGTTGTTAGGATCGATTGGTCACAAGAATTTGTGACAAAGCAGTGTTTGTTTTGAGCATTTAAATTTCACAACACTTTGCAAGCAACTAAGTTATGAGGTTGTGATCGAGTTGGTTTGTTTTTGAACAGTTTGTGCGGGAGGATGGATGAAATGTATTAAACGTAACGTTCAGAGATTGTTCCACATCAGAGCAATGCAGTCGCTCTCGTCACTCATTAGTGAGTTGAGTGTGACATTAGAGGGCGATGTGGAGGCAGTAGATTTTTCCTCTGGAAATTTCAAGTTCCGAGATTCTTCCCAAAAGCATTGGCCACTGTGGCTAACGCCACAATAAGTACTAAGCAAACAGCTTCAGCCAGTAGGTGCTCAACGCCGCGCATCTTTTTGTGATTGTTGTTCAGTTGGCGCGGTTCGACTTGGAAATTTGGAATAAAAGAGACCAGGAAAGGTCTTCCACACGTAATGGATAATGTCATAGCTCTCTTAGAAGTGGAAGAGGTGGATTAAACATGAATGCATTGGAGTAGGAGGGGCGGTTGGGTTTGTGATATTGTATGTGTAAGGGCTTTCATGCAATAGTTTCAATCCTATTATACTGTGCTAACAGCAAGGCGATTTCACTGGAGAGCTTCCAATTTCAGACACATATAGGAGGGCGCAGCTGCCAAATGGAATGATTCTTTGAAGACCGATAGAATGCTTTGGCAGCGGTGGCAGAGATTCATTGGCGGTCTTGGCGCTTGCATTCTGAACCTGCCCTCATGAAGGGGCATGTGTGCACCCAGACTGTTTTCACGGGACAATTGAATACATGTAGAAGTCTCATAGACGACCGTCTGCCATCATTGCTTACACTCTCTACTTTATGGTATTGCTAATTGCCATTTATGTAGTTTGGTGTTTCCAAGATGCGCGACTGTGTGGTGATGCTTACTCTGTTTGAGAAACCATAGATCACTGTGTGATGGAGCTGTGCATGATGAACCTGTAAGGTAGTTGGAGTCAGCCAATATAAGTGGAGTTGCCATTCTTAAAAAATCCATTAGTTTAAAATTGTTGCCTTGTAATGACAAAATACTACAAATACACAACAAATAGATCTACAATAGTTAACAATAGTAGACTTCATGAATATGGAGTACAAAACTGAGAATTTCGGAAATCCAGTAGTCCACCGTGGTGTGTGTGCCTGCTTGAGTTTTGGTGGCTAGAGTAGTAATAGAGCCGAGAATACCACAAGTGGGCTTGCTCGGATTGCTGCAGGAGTACCACGAAAGAAAGACTTGGCACTGGAAGTGTTGTGCGGAATGGGTTTTGGCTCCACATAGCAACACGGGGTGCTGTATTGCCTTTGGTACTCAGAACAATAGTATTCTCGATCATCGCTCTCACGATATCGGTTGGCTAAGAATTCGAGTTCACCGCAACTCTTGTCAGATTCGACTATCAATCGTAAATGATCTGGCAATCGATTTTCTGCGCCACAGAGGCGGCACATACTGGAAGTGCTGCTGCCGGTTGTTATACTAGTGGTCGGATCCGTCGTGGTAGTAGCATTGTCACTAGTGGTACTGTTATTGTAGCTGAGGCAGTCACAGTATTCCCCCACGGTCTGCTGCCAGACAGGACACATAGAGTCCGCATCGCGAATGGCTCGCACTTGCAGTTGAGCACAAGTGGTGCCAGAAAAGCCCTGTTTCCGCCCGTTCGGTAGGGATCTTCCATCGGCACAAAGGTTGCAACGATCACGACTGGAGTCTTGAGGCATTCCACACTGGCATAATCCTTGTCCCCATGATTGCAGCAGAATGCAACTGTCACGTTCTAGCTCCCAGACTTCCGAATATGCTTCGGCACACGTCATGGAAGTAATTCCAGAGTCGAATCTAGCGTTCGGATCATTGGGGACATGGGTCAAATCTGGACAAAGTGTGCAAGACATGACCACCACGTCTTGGCTACTGTTGTTGGCGTTGCCATCGGACGTGGTTGGGAGCAAGTCTGTTGTGTTCATGATGCCATTGAATTGCCCTTGTGCTCCTGATTTCGCAACAAGCACTAGGCCGAGCAACACTGTCGGCCATTGCAACGGTGACGATCGGCGGTGAGTCAACATCAGGATTGGTAATAACTTCATCTAGGAGTACTAGTACTCGTACTGTAGTGCCTGCTTCAAGGGTTTTGAAGTACTAGTAATCAAATGAATCAATGGTTTATTATTGTACCATCTTTCTTCTTCATGATCATGCATCATCTAGTTGTTGGCTCGTTTTTCAAATGAAAAAGTGCGCGCGGGCAATCTTTCAAATTTTATTTAAAGTGAAAAGGTTGCGGACATGTGTGCACACTGAAACATTACGGAGCAAACGTGCGTTCTTAAACATTTTGCTAACTCTATGATTCATTGTGGAGTTGTGGACGTCTCGACGACCCCATCGACCCTTTTGGGGCGCTCGATGATGATCGATTGATCTAGCTAGCTATTCAATTGGTACTAGCTAGCTAGTAGTATGCTCTATCGCAAGAAAAATTATTGTTTACTTGGAGTATTATTTTTTCCTTGTGACGCCCCGGAAAACAAGCCTTAAGTTGCACTAAAGTGCAACAAGTATGTCATCCAGTAACTCCTCAGCCACTACTCGCTCTAGTGAATTTGTGCAAAGTTTCCCCATAGGAACGGCAGGTGTCATTGGTCTCTGTTGCAGCGCGCACGTCTCGCAAATTGTGTTGGACGTCAATGTCCGACACTTTACCATGGCACCACGACTTGTGCTGCACTTGCATCAGTGCTACCGCATTGTGACATCATGTTTTGTGCACGGATCCCTCATGCACATTAGCATGAACATGCTCTCGACGGCGACTATTGGAGCCTTGTTGGAACGACGTTTTGGAACCTTGTCGCATCTTGTCATCATCTTGTGGTCCATTGTGCTTACCGGAATCTTCTATCTCAGCTTGGCCGTGGCGGCACAAAAGCTGGCAGGAAGTGACGACTTGTTGAATTCGCATGCCCTCGGCTTTTCAGGCATCATGTTTCATTTGTTGGTCCTGGAATCCAACTTGACACCCAATGCGACGCGAAGCATTTTTGGTTTTATCAATGTGCCATCCTATGCCTATCCAGTAGCCATGCTGGTCGTCATGCAAGTTATCATGCCCAACATTTCTTTTACGGGGCATTTATGTGGAATTGTGGCGGGTATGCTGCATTTGTATGGATTTTTGGACTGTATCATGCTCAAGGAGAGTACCTTGCAGGAAATGGAACAATGGAACATGCTGCGCTTTTTGATGACCAAAGATAATTTTGTGCCAACACCATCTGCCAGCAGTGCCAATTCGGAAAGCCGAACGCGACGAGATCCTGGAGCTTTTTTGGTACACATGCGGCGGGGGTGCAAACGTGCCAGGACCCTCTGTGGAAGTCTTGTGGAGACCATTCAAGTCACCATTTTTGGAAGGGGGAGACGAGCCAATTCCAACATTTATTTGGGTAATCTAATAAATCCTCATGATGATAGTGGTGAAGATGACGGTTTGATATTGGGAGATGACCTTACTGATCGCCAAGTGTCACAGCTGGTATGATCCTGCCCGATCCGATCAAAGATTTGTACAATGTTATGGCCCACTCCATTATCTTTGCATTTGAAAGTGGCCCGTCCTACAGTACCACAATCATCCTTCGATTGCACTTTCTACAAAAGATTGCTGCTACCACATTGCAGTCTTTGCTATCATTGTTACGGTTATGACGTTTCCCGGTTATTCCGAGGACGATTCTCCAACAATGCAATGGATTGAGAGAGAAATGGGCAAAAGGAAACAAAATACATGTATGAATCCGCCTCTCAACGCCGACAGAACGATCTATGCTCAAATCCGCACTCTAGAAGTTGCAGACAATACATGAGTTACTATCCCTAAATTAACAGTTAATTAATTTCCTTACTCGATTTCTCCTCAGTCTCATCGTCATAATCATAATGAGTATCATATATCGGCGCTGTAAAGATAGTTCATGGATATTGGTTGAAATTTGTTCACACACCACATGGCAATGGGCCCAACAATGGGTGTGTTACGCATAGTCTCCCAATCCACTAGCAAGTCAGATCCATTGCGAGACAAAAATTGAGCAATCGAGGCCCTCACGAACCGCCGTTTCTCATAGGATTTCAATCTCGATGGGATTTCATTTGTGTGTCGAATACCACGCAACTCTTCTCCCAAGGCATAGGCATCTTCTGTTGCCATGGCGCCACCCTGTCCGAGGTTTGGCAAAGTCGGATGAACAGCATCTCCCAAGAGTGCCACATAACTACTTGTCCATCCATTGGTCAGTGGAGGTCGATCAAACAAGGGCCGTTTCTTGACAATGTTGGCATCCGTGGCACGAAACAGATCATGAATCTCGGGCGACCACTCCTTGAACTCACGTTGGAGGCGTTCCAACATGGGTTCTTTATCATCGCCGTCTACACTTGATGCTTCTGGTGGGTCCGGAAGGAATGCCCACCAATGTTGCCATCCATATCCGCAATCCGTACAGCCAAAGTATTGCTCTTGTCCCAAAAATACTTTGTAGGCAACTTCGTCAATGTCATCGGGTGTATGCCGGCAGGTTCCCGTGAAGCAAGTATACCCAGAATATCGTGCATGTTTTGTCGCATACTTGGGCCCCGTCTCATGGTTGGGTAGATTGTACATTTGATGTCGGACACGGCTCCAAATACCGTCAGCACCGACAAGAACATCCCCATACACTTTGGTTCCATCCTCCAACAACACTGCCACACCATGCTGCTGCTGATTGTTCCTGTTATTGTCGTTGCTATTGCATTCGCCGTAGTCTTCATATCCCACAACGCGGCTACAGGTATGCACTCGTTCCTCGGGGACACCATATTTGAGAAAGATATCTTGCAAGACTACTCGATTAATGGCCAATGTGAGAGGCAAGCCCTTTTTTATGGCGGGAGTGGCGGCATCAAATTTGACCAACCATCCATCTTGCCATCGTTTTCCGTCTTTGATACCCGACAATCGATCCCCGGTTTGAACACCCACCTCTGCAACAGCAGAATACAAGACGGGATTGATTTGTTCCAGTGCCCAAAGTGCATTGGATTGAATTTGAATGGGACCACCAAACGGTTTATATTGAACAGCTTGTTCCAAGACATGCACATCAATACCAGGTTGTTGTCGAATCAACGTTGATGCCAGGGCCAAGCCGCCAAGACCTCCACCCGCAATCAACACACGAAGAGGTTGGTTTGTCGAAGTCAAGTCTCGCGCTTTCAATGGCTCATGGAGGGATGTGATGGGCACACGCCTCATGGCAGCTTGTAAAGCTTCATCTTGTTCTCGTACAGGAATGGGAGGAACGGGAAATCCTTCAATCTTGACACCCACAAGATCTGGATTTTCGTCAAAGCCATCATCGTTATTGTTTTTAGTGTTGTAGTGTTGTTGCCACGCATTAGGACTGGTACTACAGGCCAATGATGATGAAGAGAGAAGAAATCTGGAAAGAAAGGCTCGGCAGTAAGTGTTGATGTCCAAAAGAAGTAAGATACTAAGAAACAGTGATGTTGTTGTCCTCTTTCCAAGGATTCTTGAATGACGTGTATGCAATTCTGTCATCCTTGATCTTCCAGTCGGTAATTGAGTTTTCATAAATAGTACCGATCTTAGTATTTATTTTTGGCTTGGCGCTGGGTCCACGGAGGTGAACTGTACTGTACCAGTGGCTCGTATCAAGAAATGTGCATGTACTAGACCAAATTCGGGTGGGTGCTGTATCTTGAGCTATAGTTGTTTGGTTTGTGGGGGAGAAAACGTAATCAAACGAGATATATTATTTTGGAAGAAACCGAAGCTGCGACTGCCTACTAGTATGACTGACGCCCCTTTTCTTCATGAACACCGCTCGGTAATGTCATCGATCGTCGCCATCATTACTTTAGGTCTGAATGAGAATGATGGTCTCTATCATATTCATCACTCATTTATTGATTCAATTGGCAGGATACGATGTGATGTGTGTGCTTTGTAGCCGCGATCTTTTGAATGCGACGCGCACTTACTCTCTCTTTGAAGAAATACAGCTGGTCTTCTAATCAAATGCGCGCCTTTTCTTGTCTGCGACAGCGGCAGGAAGAATATGCAACAACAAACATCGTTATTAACACTACTAGCTAGCTACTGCTCGCTCTGAGTAAGTTGAGCTTGACATCGCAACTACTAGCTAGCTAGTACTACGTACTGGCTGTGAAGTAGTAGCTACTACAATCAAGCTAGCTAGGAGGTAATAGCAGATCAATATTCTGGCGCGACGATAGAACCAGACGCACTGTTCATTGGGCCAATCAATTCAACTTCTGCTAGATATTCAGGACACGATATCACCAATAAACGCCGAGAAACAACAAGGACAACGTTGCAAAATCCCAACGATCGTTTAGAAGACAAGTAATCATCATGTCCAGCAGCAAGAAACCCACAGACAATGACGACACCAATTCCATCAAGAGAAACACTCCTCCAGAGGGTTGTGTCCGTCAATCGGTGGTTCTCGATTTGGTATTTGAAAAACTCCTCACAGGCCTTTCCACGGACATTGCCATGCGAATGCATCGATTAATGAAAACCGGTGTTTACCCCTCCTCGGAAGGCTTGATTCCCAAAAGTCGAGAGGACGTCTATCCCGAGTTGTATACTACTAGAAACACTACTGGCGAAGAAGAATGTCAACGGTACTCGGTGTATGTACCCCAACGCAAGAAACGAAGGACCTTGGAGGAACAAGAACAAGACGCTCAGACGTTTTATGGCAAGGATTATTTAGAGGAATCCAAGGCTGAAATTGCCGCGTCTGAGGCGGCAGTGGCCGCAGACGCAGCAGCAGCAGCTGCAGAGAGGGTAGCTATGGCGTCTGCTAATGACTTGAATGACAAGAAGGAAATCCCAGCGGAGACTAGCACGGGCACAGCTAGTGCTGGAACTACACCTTCCAATGAAAATAACATCATGCCGGGTGCTGACTCCAAGGAAGAAGGCACAAACACTACCAAAGGCAGCAGCAGCAAAGAAGAAGGAGGAACTGCTGTGATGGGTCGACACGTCGGAAAACAACCTCCTGCATCACGTCTACCCCACCAAGCACCTAGACGGCCATCCTCGCAACAATCACCAACGGCAGCGGCGGCAGCAGCAGCAGCAGCAGCAGCAGTAGTAAAATCATCACAACCACCCACGGTCAAGTCGTCACCGCAACATGCAGCTGCCGTTGCTGCAGCGCCGCAACAAACTCAAAGTACCGCCACTACCAAACAAACGACAATGAATCATCATTATTTGGATATTTGGGGAAAGCTGCAACCCAAAGAGCCCAAGGGCATGATGGATTGTAAGGTTTGTGGCCGTCAAGTCAATACCTTGCGATATGCGCCCCATTTGGACAAGTGTATGGGCATTGGAACAACGGTGCGAGCGGCTGCGTTGGCCGCTTCAGGATTTGTCCCCAATCCCCAATTACAACAATCTTCTGGCGCCGGAACAGGAAATGCCAATACGACAACGCAGGGCATGATGTCGGCAACGTCGAGTGTCAGTACTACGAAAAAGTAGAAGGACTGTCATAATGAAATATAAATACAGTATGTGCTCTTCTTCGTATAGTGAATTGAATTGTAACAAATGAAGGTCAATTCTACACAGTTCTGTTCTCCGTTACACTGGAATAAATCCAATGTTTTTTGTTACCCTTGCACTTTCTCATGAGAGATTTTACTCTGTATGCTTCTGTAACATTTAGCATCTAGCTGGCTAGTCAGTTAGCGAAATAGCAATCAAAGTGCGCCTGCAGACAGATCCTCTACTTCTACGGCTGGCTCTGTCTAGCTTACTCACTGGTAATGACGGTTAGAAAAGAGCAGGAGACCGTGCGAATGGTTGTCACGCCAGGTCTAATCGCTTTAGAAGTTTTCAAGACAAAAATAATTTATTATTTTATTTTTGATATTTATCGGATCGCTAGAATATGAACGTATCGGTACAACTGCTTGTGATTTGGCTTGTACCATTATTTAATCTCTCGACTCAGCTTCTCGGAAATATCCCAGAGCTTCTTGGGTGCATCCATTCCAAAGCTATCCATATGGTCCATGACACTCGTAAGTATCACTCCATCCCGGTACATGGCTCCACTCTGTAGCTTATCCTTGTCTTCCAAGGTGCAAAAAAGAATGTTTTGTGCCCCTTGAACAGCTGTTCGTTGAATCATGAGAAATACTGGCCCAATCATCATCTTTTTGTACCAAGGGAATTCAACGTGCCGACCAAGACTGGAACGACAAAATCCAGGACAAACGGCATAGGTAGTAATATGAGATGGCAACAAGGTGTCCAAATGCTTGCAAGCCATGGCATTCATGAGTTTGGAATCACTATAACCAGTAGGAATAATGGAGCTCTTCTTTTTCTGTCCATCACCTTTTTCTGTTTCTTCCTCTTCTTGGCGCCCATCGCGAACGAAGTCTTGTGTTTCCAAGTTCAATTTTCCTTGTTCTGAAAGTGACGACGACACAAAAACAATTCGGCTTTTCTCGTCGTCCATGCTTGCCAGGTGAGCTAGTAGTCGTTCGACAAGTTCAAAGTGAGCCAAATGGTTGACACCAAAATGAATTTCCAATCCATCTTTTGTTTTTGTCTTTTCCTCCATGGGTACCAAAACACCCGCATTGCAGACGAGAGCATGGATTTTTGGATATTTCGATATAATTGTGGTGGCAAAGGCGCGGACGTTTTGGAGCGATGCCAAGTCCAATTCGATACATTCTACATTTGTATTGCCTGTCTTTTTCTTAATCAAATCTACAGCTTCTTGGCCTTTGCCTACATCGCGACAACCAATAACTACGGTGGCCTTGCGTCGTGCCAAATCAAGAGCCGCTTCAAACCCAAGTCCGGTATTGGCCCCCGTAATCACAATCACTTTTCCTGTCAAATCTTCCGTTGGTATTTTGGAAGCACTGATCCAATTCCGAGAAATCCGTAGCCGCACGACCATGGCCGAAAGACCTACCAATGTAGCAGCACCAAGAGTAATTGTTCCGCCTCCCATTTTTGATGGATCGATTGGATTGAGTAGTTGGTTGTTATTTGTTGCGAGATTTCTGGTCTCTTTCTATAAATGTCAGATGGTTTTTGAATCAACAGCCGAACACTGCCTCTGTCTATTCCAAAATCATTTCTGTGTATGGTTATTGACATCGTCGCGCGTAAACTAGCTACTTAACTAGCTAGGTCCATGCCGAATGCCAACATTCTTTTTCCCAGTCATGCGTGTTTTCAGCGAAATCCATTGAATCAGTGAATCAAATCACTCCATGAATCACGAGTGATAGTGTGTTTCTTCAACCGGGACTCATCTCGTGATTGAATGAATGAAAGGGGGGAGGAGGCGGAGGACAGACAATTTGAAAATGTTCTTTCGTCTCGCCAAAAATGATTGACCGCCACAATTGCACCATGTACATGTACAAGACTTACATGTACATTACTTTTGTCGAGATCATCATCTCTTTGATTATTACCGGTTCTAGTAGGTACTACTGTATTGGAAGAGAAAAGAAGAAACTTAATTGCTTGGAATAGCTATTGGAATGCTCGTAAAAGCTAAACTAGGGGATCTAATTGCGTTTGAATATCGAACTGTTGGGATCAGGCAAAGTGGTTATAATCTCCTTGATTATTAGAATTAGCCACAATACTCAACTGTAACAAATAGCAACGACAATGCCACGGCAACGGCATACTAGCAAATGGACTCAAAAGGTGACTGCAGGTAGTTACGCCAACCTTTCCTCTCACTCTCCTAAATCATCAGTCTTGTGGGCGTTTATTGGTATTGCCATTTTAACATCAGTGAATGTGAATGTGGAGCATTTTCGCCGCTTGCATTTGTACAACAATTTCAACCATGATGGTGACAATTCGAGTGATCAGCCTCCCATAATTCAACTGGAATCTTCCTCTGGAATGATCCAACTTCAACAACACACCACTGATACTCCACCCTTGCAACAATCTCTGCTTACCATTGCTGTTGATCACTATGTTTCTTGTCCCGACAAGTGTATCTTTGTGCACCAAAATCTTCCTCCTTGGGTTCGATACCGATATGTTGACTTTGAGAATGAAAATGGTTTGTCTCTCTTGGATACAGATCCATCCTCTCATTTGTTATTGCTGGTACGCACCAATATTATCAAACTCGCCGAGTATGCTGAACAACGAAGGGCTCGATTAAAAACCAATACAAGTGTTGGAATGTGGCACATGGCCGATGAACGATTTTGTCAAGGAGAAATTGAGAATACTTATCACAAATTTGATTATGTCTTGCGGCATTATTATCGATCTGACTTTTTTGGAATGAAGTTACGTGCAATGGGAAACATAACTTGCAGCAGCAGTACACCCAACAGCATTGACGACAACAGTACCACTCTCTACAATCCACCCTTGCCCACCACGAATCCCAAAGAACCAAAATGGGGTGTCCATTGGTTGCATCTTGATGCTCACACTCCGACAGTCCACATGTCCAGGTCCGCCACGTCCATTTGGCCAACATACAAACGTCCAACCAATTGTTCCTTTATTGGACGCAAAGACGTCAAACGATCCGTTGGAGAACGACAACAAATGCAAGATGCCATTGCGGCACGACAATCCGACTTGAACTGTACGATCGAAATGACCAATTCGTTTGCGTCGGGCGAAGAACCCTTTCAATACTACAATCAACGACTAGCCAGTACCAAGATTGGTCTTAGTCCTCGAGGGAGTGCCATTGAAACCCACCGTCTGGCCGAAATTTTGCGCATGGGATCTGTACCAGCTCTCAAAGACGAAGAATATGTGCATGCTACTTTTCGATCCGTGCCGGGTATCATTGGTGCCAATTGGACTAGCATTGCCGATCAAATGGTAGAGTATCTGGCAAACGAAAAAGCAGCAGCCTCATCACCCTCCTCGTCGTCGTCGGCATTGCAAACCTTGGCCCAAGAGGCAGCTCAATTTTCACAAGACTTGCATGATTGTGTCGTCGCCGATATGGACTATATTTTGCGACGTGCCTTTGGTATTATATCATCGGATTGAGGTCATAATGCAAACAAAGTAAAATTGAATGGGGTCCTTCCGTTCACGGCTGCTAAGATATTGTCGACGGGATCCGATTGGCATTCAATTTTTCTTAGATTCACCCATCGTTAACCTTTGGCCCATCACCCAATAAATGCGACCCAAGCGTTTGAAAACAGCAACACGGGTCTGTCTTTGATGTCATGGGATAATGATGATCTAGTAGACCTAGAGAAAAATGAGGACCTTCACAGACTTCTCCAGGAAATAACACGAGACAATGGTGCGAGAGATGATGGTATGGTAGAATCCACCGCCGAAACTACGGCCACTAATTGGTAGAAGAATTATTGGAAAGCATAGCACCTGCACCCGTAGCGGTGATACGTGATCAGAAACTCTGGTAATCCATAGAAGGTCATACAGTAGTATAAAGTACAGTATTTAGCTAGCTTTGCCATATTTGTAGTTCTAAGATATATATAGTATTATCGTACACGGATTCACACCAAGAGAGATCCATAAAAGGCAAGGTGATCACTGGCCACTGCCCTATTCAGCTGAACCTGTGTATCTGTGCACACCACATTATGAAAAATATAGTCTAATTTCAGAGATCCCGAAAACAAGCCCGTGGCTGGAAAGGTCCCGTGATTGTGACGATTGGCTTCTGCCAATACTCTTTTGAGTTCTTTGATGGACGGAAACCAGCGTGGCGAATTGAAATCCCCTGCCAAAATAATCTTTGTGTTGGTTTTATTGTTGCTGTTGCTGTGTTGTTGTTGTGGTGATAGCAATAGATTCTCTATAAACAATCGTAACTCTTTGGCCTGTTGTAATTGTTCCCCTCCCGGCGGATGCATTCCCAAATGCGTACTAATGACCCAAATTGTTTTGGTGGTATCTGCACAATCATCATTGTCACTACTAGTAGTAGCTGAGGCACATGTAGTCGGAATTTCAATTTGACAGACGAGTGCATTTCGGGGTGTCTTTTGTGCATAAGGTGCAAAGCGTAACACCTTGGAATTGATAATGGGCCACTTTGACAGAAGTGCCACACCAAACATGCCACCTTGACTACTGTCGAACGGAAGAAACACTTCTGTACCATCATGATGGTTGGCAATAGATCGAATCGCAGGTGCAAATTTCGAATAGGAATATCCTGCTTGTGCCGCAATTATAGCGACTTGATCATCTTGGTGTGGCTTGGACCAAAGGCGCGTTGTTTGTATTGACTTGTCATTGACTTCGACTTCTTGCAAACAGACGATATCCGCATTGGCTTCTCGAAGGACAGCCACAATACGTTCGACTGAATATACACCATCGGATCCTACACAGCTGTGAATGTTGTAGGTCAAGACAGTGACAGGGATGGCTTGTTTTGACTCCATCAGTGGTGATGCGCTGGGTGGATCTCCACGCAGCAAAAAAGAGGATATAAAATAGGCTACGAACAGAATCAGGGCTGCAAGAAGAACGAGCTGTCTTCTCATTCCATTGCGTTATGAACTGGACATGTAGTAAGTCATATCTACAACTACAGCAGCTATCTATTAATCTAGTAGTATGTCGGGGCAAGACATGTGATACGATGATAAAGGGACGCTTGCTGGCTAGCTATGTAGCTAGCTAGTAGCATCTTCATCGTCAAAATAACTAGCTACTAGCTAGCTAGTACACTCCAGTCTCGCCTATGATGACGTCTAAGTTGGGCTGAACCCTGGAAGGATCTTACGGGAATTTGAGCTTTGAGCCCTGGCACATTATCTAAACTGTCACTGGTTTTTGAGCCCTGGAGCGCTGCATTATCTAAACTAAAT
>ENA-ORBV01007595-ORBV01007595.1-microbial-mat-metagenome-genome-assembly--contig:-NODE-7595-length-18577-cov-5.492054_pt1 | contig 18577 bp, 12 predicted proteins | sample MGYA00237777_ERZ505514 | MGnify/ENA primary metagenome ERZ505514 (study PRJEB26160, sample SAMN06269048) | microbial mat metagenome | isolation source: Oligotrophic lake microbial mat | place... | reverse complement strand
CCTATCTGGAGTCTGTTCACATGTTTTCCCGTTCCCCTGATCGCAGCCGGCCTGGCTGTCGCGGCAAGCGCCGCTCTGGCACAGGCTTATCCTGCCAAGGTTGTGAAGCTGCAGGTGCCGTTCGCGCCTGGCGGCACGACTGACCTCATTGCGCGCGTCGTGTCCGAGCCTTTGGGCAAGGCCCTCGGGCAAAACGTGATCATCGAGAACAAGGCGGGCGGCGGTGGCATCGTGGGTGCCAACGAAACTGCGAAGTCGGCACCCGACGGCTATTCGCTCGGCATGGCGACCGTGTCGACGACGGCGTCCAACCCGGCCATCAACCCCAAGGTTCCCTATAACGCGGAAACCGATTTCACCGCCATCATCAATATCGCCGCCACGCCCAACGTGATCGCCGTACACCCCAGTTTTCCAGCAAAGAACTACAAGGATTTCGTCGAGGTGCTCAAGAAGTCGCCGGGCAAATATTCCTATGCGTCTTCGGGAACGGGTGGTATCGGTCATCTGCAGACCGAGTTGTGGAAGACGCTGCAAGGCGTTTTCGTGACCCATATTCCCTATACCGGCGCGGGCCCCGCGTTGCGCGACACGGTGGGTGGTCAGGTCGAGATCGTGTTTGACAATGTGCCTTCGGCTCTGCCGCACATCATGGGCGGGCGACTGATCGCCCTGGCGGTTGCCGCCCCGCAGCGCCTGGCCGCGTTGCCAGACGTTCCGACCTTCAAGGAACTGGGCCTGGAGCCGGTCAACCGCATGGCGTACTACGGTATCGTCGGTCCAAAGGGGCTGCCGCGCGAGGTCGTCGACAAGGTCAACGCGGCTACACGCAAGGCGCTGGAGGATCCGGCGGTGCGCAAACGCATCGAGGACACCGGTTCGGTCGTCATCGGCAATACGCCGGAGCAGTTTGCCCAGCAGATGAAAGATGAGCTGGCGGTGTACCGCAAGGTCGTGGCAAGCGCGAAACTCAAGCTCGAGTGATCCTGTTCGGTGAGCCGATGGATCCGCCTGCGGACAACGCGATCGACGCCTTCACCGACGCGTTGTGGCTCGAGGACGGCTTGTCGCGCAATACGCTGGCGGCCTACCGGCGTGATCTCGACCTGTTCGCGCTCTGGTTGCGCACGCAAGGCCTGAATCTGATCGATGCGCGCGAGCAGCATCTCAATGCCTATTTCTCGGCTCGCCACGCTCAGACCAAGGCCACCACGGCGAACCGGCGCCTGACCGTGTTCAAGCGGTTTTTCCGTTGGGCCTTGCGCGAGAAGCGGGTCAGTGCCGACCCGACCTTGCGCCTGCAGGCGGCGCGCCAGGCGCTGCGCGTGCCCAAGACGCTGAGCGAGGCGCAGGTGGAGTCGCTCTTGGCAGCCCCCGACGTGACCACGCTGCTGGGCGTGCGGGACCGGACCATGCTCGAGTTGATGTACGCCAGTGGCCTGCGTGTCAGCGAACTGGTCGGACTGCGCACGCTCAACGTCGGGCTGCAGGAAAACGTGCTGCGGGTCATCGGCAAAGGCAACAAGGAGCGGCTGGTGCCGTTTGGCGAAGAGGCTGGCCTGTGGTTGCAGCGTTACCTGGAGCAGGCGCGTGGGGCTTTGCTCGGCCAGCGCCAGACGGTGGCCTTGTTCGTGACCAGCAGCGGTGTCAACGCCGGCAGTGCGATGTCACGGGTGATGTTCTGGGGTATCGTCAAGAAATACGCGCTGCGCGCCGGCCTGAGCATTGCACCTTCCCCGCACACACTGCGCCATGCGTTCGCCACCCACCTGCTCAACCACGGCGCCGATCTGCGCGCGGTGCAGATGCTGCTGGGCCATGCCGATATCTCCACCACGACCATCTACACCCATGTTGCACGCGAGCGGTTGCGACAGCTGCATGCGCGTCACCACCCACGCGGTTGAACCTGCCAACGGCAGTCGACCGCTTGATTTGCGCTGGCAACGCAGATGAACACGGACAATTTTGACCACGACGAGGCTCACCCATGGGGTAAGGGCGCCGTTTATAGGTTGAACGGGTCTGGATCTGGGGTCCCATCGATGCCGCGCCATGCCCGACAGTGATCTTGCACAGTGGCTTCACAGCCGCGGCTTCTACACGCTGCTGATCCTGGCCTTGCTGGTGGTGGGTCTGTTGCTGGCACTCGGGCATCGGCGCAAGGGCCGGTCCTTGCCGCCGCGCAAACCACCTGCGGCACCGGGCAAGGGACGCCGCGGACGGCCGCGTTAGGCGCCGCGGTGGCATGCAAGCCGATCCTGTACAGGTGCGCCCGCCACGCGCCAGCGTGTCAATGCGCTGCGTCGCCCCACAAGGCCCGCATCGCACCGACGAATGCCGAGCCGATTGCATCCTGGTCCGGGTGTCGGCCATCGCGCAGCACCACGGCACCGGCCACCAGGACTTCACGCAGTGCCGGCTCCGTGCCCGCAAAAACCATTGCATCGAGCCGATGGCTCGGTGCAATGCCCAGCAGGCCGGGTGCACCGGTGTCGAGCACCAGTGCATCGGCCCGCGCACCGGGCATCAGGCCCCAGCGCGACTGGCCCGCTGCAGTTGCGCCAGCGGTGAGCGCGGCATCGAACAGGCGTGCCGCCGTCGCATCCTGCAGACCCGGCGCCGCGGCCACGTTGCGCTTGCGGTGCAGCAGGCGTTGTCCGTATTCGAGCCAGCGCAGTTCCTCGGGCCAGTTGCGCACCACGTGGCTGTCGGAGCCGATGGCCATTGGCACCCCGCAGCGCAGCCAAAGCGCCAGGTCGGTCAGGCCATCACCCAGGTTGGCCTCGGTCGCCGGACAGATCACGATGCCGGCACCGCTGCGGGCGACGGCGTCGATTTCGCGCGGGGTCGTGTGGGTGGCATGCACAAGGTGCCAGCGCGCATCGGGCGCCAGCGTGTCGCACAGGTACTGGATTGGCCGCGCCCCGGTGTTCTTGACGCATTCATCGACCTCGCCGGTCTGCTCGGCAACATGGATGTGGATCGGCACGTCGTCCTGGCCCATCTGTTGCAACACGGACTGGATCGCCGGCAGGCTGGCCGCGCGCAGCGAGTGGATGGCCACGCCCGCGTTCACGTGCCGGCGCGCGCTGGCGCGTACCGCCTGCACCAGGGCCATGACCATCTCCGGCGTGCCGGCGAAGCGGCGCTGATCATCTTGCAGTTGCGGCCGCGCAAAACCGGCGCGCTCGTACAGGACCGGCAACAACGTCAGGCCGATGCCGGCGTGCCCCGCCGCATCCGCGAGCGACCAGCACATGGTGGCCAGGTCGTCATACGGATGGCCCTGCGGCGTGTGGTGCAGGTAGTGGAACTCGCAGACCTGGGTATAACCGCCGCGCAGCAACTCGAGGTACAACTGGGCGGCAACCGCGCGCATCTGCGCCGGCGTGATACGCAGGGCCACGCGGTACATGCGCTCGCGCCAGGACCAGAAGTCGTCGGATTCGCTGGCGCGGCGTTCTGACAGCCCGACGAAGGCGCGCTGGAATGCATGGCTGTGCGCATCCACCAGGCCGGGCAAAACCGGGCCGGGAAGGCGCCGCGCGTGGCCTGGCGGCGTGTGTACGCCCAGGGCGATACGGCTCCAACAGCCCTGTGCATCGACGTCGAGCAGGACTGCCTCCTGCCAGCGGCCATCGATCCAGGCCTGCTCGGCCCACAGGCTGTGTTCAGGCATCGGGCCTCCAGTCCAGCATGGTCTGCACCAGGGTACGCAGCACCGGTGTGAGGCGCGATGCCCGCGCCGGATCGACCTGGTAGGGTGGTTGTTCGGCCATATAGGTGCTCCAGCACATTTCAAGCTGGATCGCGTGCTGGCCGTGCGCTGGCTGGCCGAAGTGACGGGTGATGTGGCCACCCTTGAAACGCCCGTCGGTGACCTGGGTGAAGTGGTGCTGCTCTGCCAGCACCTGCGCCAGGGCCGCGCGCAGGCCTGGCGCACAGCTGTTGCCATTGACCGTGCCCAGGTTCAGGTCGGGCAGCTTGCCCTCGAACAACCACGGCAGCGTCGACTTGATGCTGTGGCCGTCGAACAGGATGGCGTGGCCGTGGCGCGCCCTGATACGTGCCAATTCCGCGGCCAGTGCATCATGGTAAGGCTGCCAGTAGACGCTGCGCCGACGCGCGATCTCGGCAGCATCCGGTGCCTGGCCGTCGCGGTAGATCGGCTCGCCGGTGAAGAATCGCGTCGGGCACAGTTCGGTATTGTTGGCACCGGCGTACATGGGCGCGTTGTCCGGCGCCCGGTTCAGGTCGATGACGAAACGCGCGTGGCGCGGCACGATCAGGCCGGCGCCCATCGCGGTGGCAAAGGAGTAAAGCTGCCCCAGGTGCCAGTCGGTATCTTCGACCTGCAAGGCGCGCGGCAGGTAACGTGGCGCGAGGTCGTCGGGGATGATGGTACCGACATGCGGTACGCTGATCAGCACGGCGCCCGCGCCCGGCGTGAGCGTGTAGCTGCCGTGGTTGTTCATGCGGTTCTTTCAATACCGCCGACCACGACGCGTTGGCAGGGATTGCGCCCGAACCAGTAGGCCAGTTCGTTCGGATGGTCCAGCTCCCAGGTCGCGAAGTCGGCGCGCAGGCCGGACACCAGCCGTCCCCGGTCGGGCAGCCCCAGCGCCAGAGCGCCGTTGGCGGTGATGCCGAGCACCGCCTCGAGCGGCGTCATGCGAAACAACGTGCAGGCCATGTTGGCCATCAGCAGCAGCGACAGGCCGGGGCTGGAGCCAGGATTGTGGTCGCTGGCCAGCGCGATGCGCACCTGCTGCGCCCGCAGCTGGGCCACCGGAGGAAGCTGCGTCTCGCGCAGAAAATAATACGCGCCCGGCAGCAACACGGCCACCGAGCCGGCAACCCGCATGGCATCGACGCCGGCTTCGCTCAGGTGTTCCAGGTGATCGCAGGACAAGGCGCCGAATTCAGCCGCCAGCGCTGCACCGTCCTGGTCGCTGAGCTGCTCGGCATGAAGCTTGACCGGCAGGCCGAGTGCCCGCGCGGCCACAAAAACGCGCCGTGTTTGCGCTGGCGTGAAACCGATGTTCTCGCAGAAGGCATCGACCGCATCGATCAGCCCGGCCGCATGCAGGGCCGGCATCCAGGCGCATACCGCGGTGATGTAGTCATCGGCGCGCCCAGCGAACTCCGGCGGGATCGCGTGTGCCGCCAGATAGGTGGTGCGCACCGTCACCGGCAGTTCGCGGCCGAGCTGGCGCGCGATGCTCAGGCAGCGGCTTTCGTCCAGCAGGCTCAGGCCGTAACCCGACTTGATCTCGAGCGTGGTCACGCCTTCGGCCATCAGCACCCGCGCACGCTGGCGCGTGCTGGCGAGCAGCACGGCGTCGCTGGCTGCCCGGGTGGCCGCCACCGTGGAACGGATGCCGCCGCCGCTGCGCGCAATGTCCTCGTAGCTGGCGCCTTGCAGCCGCATCTCGAACTCGTGCGCGCGCTGGCCACCGTAGACCAGATGGGTGTGGCAGTCGACCAGCCCCGGCGTGACCAGTGCGCCGTCCAGGTCGTGCTCCGCGTCGACCTGCGCGCGTCGATGCGCCGGCAGATCCTGCAGCGCGCCGACCCACAACAGCCGGTCGTCCTGCACCAGCAGCGCGCCGTGTTCGAGCAGTCCCCAATCGGTGTCATGGGCCAGCGTGGCCAGGCGGGCATTGCGCCACAAGGTCGTTGTTGCCATGGTGTATCAACCCTTCGGTGTGAAGCCCAGCCACCAGCTGCTGCCGCAGCTACCCGGCTCAGGCGTGAACGTCCATGCGCTGGTGTCGGCCGCGCCCTGCCACAACAGCGCGTGCGCATCGACAGCGCATTCCTGATGCGCGGTGCGCCATTGCCCGGCGACCGTGGTGTACAGGCCGCGCATCGCCCACGGCGCGGCCCATGGCACGCCAGGCACTGCCCGGGTCATCACCGACGCACCATCGGTGGACATCAGGTTCAGGTCCTGGGTCGGTCCGTCCAGCAGTTCACAGTCTGGCGCCAGGGCACCGTCGAAACACAGGGCGTCGCCGTCGGCATGCACTTGCTGGCGTCGGCCTGCGAGGGTCAGCACCACGCCATGGCCGTGCAGCACCGCGAACCAGCGGGTGACGCCGGGAAAGGAGGAGAAGGGCCCATCGGCGTCGATGTCGGCACGGCTGATGCGCAGTTGCCACGGGCCGTGCGCTGGCCAGGCGAACAATTCCCGTGTCTGGCCGCCACCGTTGCGCCAGCGTTGCGGCGCGATGGATGCGGCCGACAGGACGACAGCGGTCATGGCTTGAACTGACCTTCGAGCCGGTAACGGCTGCCCGGATGCACCAGGCGCACCAGCGTGATGGGCACATTGTGGTTCACCGTGCGACGCATGACCACCAGGCAGGCGTCGGACCGCGCAATCCCCAGCAGCCGCGCCTCCTGGGTTGTCGGCCTGCCGGCCTCGATCGTGTACTGCGCCTCCCATAACGGGGCGACCGTGAGCAGGTAGTGGGTGGGGGTGATCCGGGTGAAGTCGGTCTGCAGGTAGTCGGGTGCGCAGGCCGGGTTGACGAACCGATCTTCACATTGCAGTGGTACGTCGTTCTCGTGGTGCACGATCAATGTATGGAACACGCTTGCTCCGGCAGACAGTCCCAGACTGGCGGCCAACGTCGCTTCGCAGGTCTCCTCGCGCGCCAGGTGCACCTGGGCGTGGTGCCGGTGTCCGCGCGCGACGATCTCGTCGTGCAGGTCGCGGATCGTCAATGTCGAAGAGACGGGCGCCAGGTGTGACGCATAGGTGCCCAGGCCCTGCGCCCGGTGCACCAGGCCCTCCGTCTGCAGCTCGCGCAGGGCGCGTGTCACGGTCATGCGGCTGACGCCGAACTGGGTCACCAGTTCGGATTCGGATGGCATCAGTGTCTCGGGCGGCCAACGCCCGCTGGACAGGCCTTGCTTGAGGTAGGCCTTGACGTGTGCATAGGGCGCGCGGGACTGTGCCGGCGCGCCGCTGCCAGGAAAGTGGGGGGCGGGGCTGGAAACCATGAGCCATGCATTTTTTCGCCGAATCGTGGCAGTTTAATTGCATATACTTGTCTAGTCAAGTAAACTGCTGCCAGGGAACTGCCGGCATTGCCGGATCCCTTTTCATTTCACCCATTCCAGGAGATTGTCATGTCCGATCTATCCCCCGTGCACCGGGCAGCTCAGCCCCGTCCAGTACGTGCGCCGCGCGGTACGACACTGCACTGCAAGAACTGGCTGATCGAGGCCGCCTACCGCATGTTGCAGAACAACCTGGACCCGGAAGTCGCTGAAAACCCGGATGCGCTGGTGGTCTACGGTGGCATCGGCAAGGCGGCGCGCAACTGGGATTGCTTCGAGGCCATGCTCACCAGCCTGCGCGACTTGCAGGAGGACGAGACGCTGCTGGTGCAGTCGGGCAAACCGGTGGGGGTCTTCAAGTCGCATGTCGATGCGCCGCGGGTTCTGATCGCCAACTCCAACCTGGTGCCCAAGTGGGCAACATGGGAGCATTTCCACGAACTCGACCGCAAGGGCCTGATGATGTACGGCCAGATGACGGCCGGCTCCTGGATCTACATCGGCAGCCAGGGTATCGTGCAGGGCACCTACGAGACGTTCGTCGAGGCCGGGCGCCAGCATTATGGCGGCGACTTGGCCGGGCGCTGGATCCTGACGGCGGGCTTGGGCGGCATGGGTGGTGCGCAGCCGCTGGCCGCGAGTTTTGCCGGCGCCAGTTCGCTCAACATCGAATGTCAGCAGTCGCGCATCGATTTCCGGCTCAAGACCCGTTACCTGGACGAGCAGGCGCGCGATCTCGACGATGCGCTCGAGCGTTTGGCGCGGTATGCGAAAGAGAAAAAGGCGGTCTCCATCGGACTGCTGGGCAACGCCTGCGAACTGCTGCCCGAGCTGGTGCGCCGCGCCAAGGCCGGCGGCCTGCGACCAGACCTGGTGACGGACCAGACCTCGGCCCACGATCTGGTCAACGGTTATCTGCCGGGTGGCTGGACGGTCGAGCACTGGCGCGAAGCGCAGCGTGAGGATGCGCAGCATGCTGGCCTGCGCCACGCGGCCGCGGCCAGCTGCGCCATTCATGTGCAGGCCATGCTCGACTTCCAGGCGATGGGGGTCCCCACGGTCGACTACGGCAACAACATCCGCCAGGTTGCCTTCGACGCGGGGGTGCAAAATGCGTTTGACTTTCCGGGTTTCGTGCCGGCCTACGTGCGGCCCCTGTTTTGCCGCGGGACCGGGCCGTTCCGCTGGGTCGCTTTGTCCGGTGACCCGGAAGATATCCGCAGGACCGACGCCAAGATGAAGGAATTGTTTCCCGAGGATACGCACCTGCATCGGTGGCTCGACATGGCATCCGAGCGCATCGCATTCCAGGGCCTGCCGGCGCGTATCTGCTGGATCGGCCTGGGCGAGCGGCACCGCGCCGGCCTGGCGTTCAACGAGATGGTGCGCACGGGCGAGCTCAAGGCGCCGATCGTGATCGGCCGCGATCATCTGGACAGTGGTTCGGTGGCATCGCCCAACCGCGAGACCGAAGCCATGCTGGACGGTTCGGATGCGGTGTCGGACTGGCCGCTGCTCAATGCCTTGCTCAACACCGCTGGGGGCGCGACCTGGGTTTCGCTGCACCACGGCGGCGGCGTTGGGATGGGGTACTCGCAGCACTCCGGTGTGGTCATCGTCTGCGACGGCACGGATGCCGCGGCCAAGCGGATCGAGCGGGTGTTGTGGAACGACCCGGCCACGGGAGTGATGCGCCATGCCGATGCCGGCTACGACATCGCCGTGGCCTGTGCACGCGAGCGCAAGCTGAACCTGCCGATGCTGGGGCGTTGAGATGGAGATCCATCCGGGGCACCTGACGCTCGAGCAGCTGCAGGCGATCCACAACACGGTAGACACATTGACGCTGGCGGACGCTGCGCGCGAGGGCATGCGCGCCAGCGCGCGCGTGGTGCAGGCTGCCGCCGACGGCGACGCGCCCGTCTATGGCGTGAACACCGGCTTCGGCAAGCTGGCCAACCAGCGCATCAGCAAGGCCCAGCTGGCGACGCTGCAATTGAACCTGATCCGCTCGCACAGCGTCGGTGTCGGCGAGCCCTTGTCGCCGCGCGTGGTGCGGTTGATGCTGGCGCTCAAGGCGGCCAGCCTGGCGCGCGGGTATTCCGGCGTGCGCGAGGTGGTGGTCGACACCATCCTGGCCGTTGCCAATGCCGGCCTGGTGCCGTGGGTTCCTTCGCGCGGGTCGGTCGGCGCGTCCGGCGATCTGGCGCCGCTGGCGCACATGACATTGGCGCTGCTCGGCGAGGGTTCGATGCTGCAGGACGGGCGGGCGGTGCCTGCGCGGGCGGCATTGGAGCAGGCCGGCATCGCTCCCCTGGTGCTCGGCGCCAAGGAGGGCCTGGCGCTGATCAACGGTACCCAGACTTCGGCTGCGCTGGCGCTGCATGCCTTGTTCCAGTTCGAGCCGGTGCTGGAGTCGGCCCTGGTCATCGGCGCATTGACGGTGGACGCGGCACGCGGCAGCGACGGACCGTTCGATCCGCGTATCCACGCCTTGCGCGGCCAGCCTGGCCAGATCGATGTGGCGCAGTATTACCGCAGCCTGCTGGCCGGCAGCGAGATCCGCAACTCCCACCGCGACGGCGATGACCGGGTGCAGGATCCGTACTGCCTGCGCTGCCAGCCCCAGGTCGTCGGTGCCTGCCTGGACCAGTTGCGGCATGCAACCAAGGTACTGATGCGCGAGGCCAATGCGGTCACCGACAATCCACTGGTGTTTGCGCAGGACGGGGTGATGGTGTCTGGCGGCAATTTCCATGCTGAACCGGTTGCGCTGGCCGCCGACGGCATGGCGCTGGCGATTGCCGAGGTCGGTGCCATTGCCGAGCGGCGTATCGCGATGTTGATCGATGCCAGCGTGTCGCGTCTGCCGCCGTTCCTGACCGCGGATGCCGGCCTGAACAGCGGTTTCATGATCGCCCACGTGACGGCGGCGGCACTGGCATCGGAGAACAAGTCGCTGGCCCATCCGGCCAGCGTGGACAGCCTGCCCACGAGCGCGAACCAGGAGGACCATGTGTCGATGGCCACGTTTGCCGCGCGCCGGCTGCAGGCGATGATCGACAACACCGCCCATATCCTGGGCATCGAATTGCTGGCGTGTGCGCAGGGCATCGATTTTCTGCGGCCGCTGCGCAGTTCTCCGGCGCTGGAGCAGGCACACGCCCTGTTGCGCCGGACGGTGCCCGCGATGCAGGAAGACCGCTACCTGGCGCCCGATATCGCGCATGCCGCCGAGCTGGTGCGCGACGGCGCCTTGTCGCCGATCTTGCGCTCGATGGCCGATTTGCCGGCCTTGTGGATCCCGGATTGATCCCGGTCGGTGGGTGGGTCGCCCTGGTCGCCGCAGGAGGTCCATGACAGTCACGACAACACGGGTGCCTCACGCGCTGGATGGCGATTCGCTGCGTCGCCGCGTCGATGCCCGGCTGTCCGCGGCCGACATCGAGAATTACCGCCGAGACGGCGCCATCGTCATCCGCCGGCTGCTCGACACCGATGAACTGGCCCTGCTGCGCGATGGTATCGAGGCCAACCTGGCGCATCCGAGCCCGCGCGCCAAGATCGCCAGCCGGCTCGACGATCCAGGCCGTTTTTTCGAGGACTTCTGCAACTGGCAGTCGATCGCGCAGTACCACGACTTCATCCACCGATCGCCATTGGCACTGCTCGCGCAGCGGCTGATGGGCGCGCGCCAGGTGCGGCTGTACCACGACCATCTGCTGGTCAAGGAGCCGGGTACACGCCAACGCACCGCCTGGCACCAGGACCAGCCCTACTACAACATCGAGGGCCAGCAGAACATCAGCATGTGGATTCCGGTCGACCCGGTGTCCCGTTCGGCGACGCTGGAGTTCATTGCCGGTTCGCACCGCGGGCCTTGGCTGATGCCGCGCAGTTTCCTGTCCAACGAGGCGCGCTGGTTTCCCGAGGGCAGCCTGCAGGAGTTGCCGGACATCGAGGCTGACCGGTCGCGCCATCCGATCCTGGGCTGGGCGATCGAGCCGGGCGATTTCGTGTGTTTTCACATGCTTACGCTGCACGCGGCCGCAGGTGTCGCAGGGACGCAGCGCAGGCGCGTCTTCAGCCTGCGTTTCCTGGGCGATGACATCACGCACGCCCCCCGGCGCTGGGTGACCTCCCCACCCTTTGAAGGGCTGGCTCGCGAACTGCCCGCTGGCGCAGCGATGGAACACCCGCTGTTTCCGACATTGCTCGACTGATCGGCCAGCTGTCGCTCAATTGGCTGGGCGCGTCTGGAGCGCGGCACGAGAAAACGCGTGCTTACTTGCAAAGTGCCTGTTCCGGTTCCCGGGCTGGCCACTCAAGGCGCTGGTGTTTGTTCGGATACGAAGCCCACGCCACTGGCCGATGATAAGATTTGACCGCTTGCAGACGGGCAGATACAAGCCGGCTGGCCCCCATGCGGATTGCGTTGTGGTCAAGTCATCCTGAACGGGCAGTGGGATCCCCCCGGGGGCCTGCGCCTTGTCGACGGGAATCTTCTGCGGAATCGGGAGTGCGCGGAAATGTTTTCTTCATGGTGCCGCACATGCGTGCCGGACGGGTTGTTGCCTGTGGCGCACGTGGCTTGAGCTGATTGCTCGATGGATTCACCTGCGGCATCCTCATTGCGATCGTCTTGGGGGTTTGGACGTAAATCGATCCGATTGCAACTGATCGTGCTGGTGCTGGTGGCCGTGCTGCCGGCTTTTGTTGCCGCGATATGGCACCTGGTGCATGAACGAGAGCGTGATCGACGGGTCGCGATCGACCGGGTACGCCAGCTCGCCGACGGTGTGTCGGGTCGCCTGCAGGGTCAGCTGAACGACTATTCCAATACCTTGATGCTGATTGCGGGGCAGCCCCTGATCCGGGCCATGTCCCCCGGAGTGTGCGACCCTCTGATTGGCAGCTTCACCCGGCTCAATCCGGAGTTCGTCACGATTGGTACCCGTGACCCGCTGGGCAACCCGGTCTGCACCTACATGCCCGACCCGCCCAGGCGTGAGCAGCTGCTGGAGTTTCCCTGGTTTGCGCCGGCGTTGGCGCAAGACGGCTTTTATGCCAGCAACGCGTTTTTTGCACCCAAGGCCCAGCGTTGGGTCACGGTGCTGACGACGCCGGTGCGTGAGGATGCTGGCGCTGCGCTCGGACTGGTTGCGTTGCCGCTGGATCTGCTCAAATTCAACCAGCTGGTCATGCAAGACCTGCCGCAAGGCGTGCTGATCACGGTGCTGGACCGCCAGTCGCAGATCATCCTGCGCTCCACCGAGCTGTCCGAATATCTGGGGCGGTCGTTGGCACGGCAGCTCGCCCCTGCCAGCGACGTTATCGAATTCAACCTGGTGGGCGTGGTCGAGTTGCAGGACCAGACCGGCGTGGCGCGGATCTTTGCCTACCGGCGCATGCCAGGTACTGGCTGGCTGGTGTTCGCGGGCTTGCCGCGCGACGCGGTTTTCGCCCCTGCGGACGCAGCCCTGCGCAACAGTGTGCTGGGCAGCATCGCGTTGCTGGCACTGGCCTTGGTGCTGGCCTGGCGCCTGTCGCGGCGTATCGTGCAACCGCTCGAAGCCATGATCGCCACCAGCACGCGCATTGCAGCGGGCGACACCGCGGCGCGGGTCGCCACATCCAATGCGCCGCCGGACGTGGCCGAACTGGGAGATGCGTTCAACCAGATGCTGCAGGCCCGCCAGCTGGCGGAATTGGCCTTGCGCGAGAACGAGGAGAACCTTGCGAGCACGCTGCAGTCGATCGGCGATGCCGTGATCGCCACCGACGCGGCGGGCCGGGTGATCCGGATGAATCCGGCAGCCGAGCGGCTCACCGGATGGCAACGCACCCAGGCCGACGGCAAGCCTGTGAACCAGGTATTCCGGATCACGGCTGCGCCGGACGGTGGCATGGCTCCGGATCCGGTGCAGGAGGTGCTGCGCACGGGGCAGGTGGTGGGTCTGGCCAACGGAACGGAGCTGGAGTCGCGCGACGGTACGCGGTACCACATCGCCGATAGCGCCGCGCCGATACGGGACAAGGGCGGCGTTATCGTCGGCGTGGTGCTGGTGTTCAGCGACGTGACCGCGCAGGTTGCCGCGCAGCGCGACCTGCGCGAGGCGTTCAACTTTTTCCGCCAGATCATCGACAACCTGCCGCTGGGCCTGAACGTGATGGACGCGCAAGGGCGCTACCTCGAGTGGAACCCGGCGATGGAGGCCATCCGGGGCCACACGCGCGACGAAATGCTCGGGCGCAGCGTGGCCGAGACCTACCCCAGGGAGCCTGCGGCGCAGTATGGCGAAGTGATGGAGGCGTGCGCGCGTGCGCTCAAGGGCGAGCAGGTGTTGCGTCCTGACGTACTGGTGCACGGCAGCCATCCCCCGGTGTGGAACACGGTGCGGCACGGCCCGATGCGCGATGCGCAGGGAAACATCGTTGGCAGCTTGTCCATCGTCCAGGATGTCACCAAGCGCAAGCTGGCCGAGATGGCGATGCGCGCCAGCCAGGAAAACCTGGCGATCACCTTGCAGTCGATTGGTGACGCGGTGATTGCCACCGACGTGCGGGGGCATATCACCCGGATGAACCCGGTTGCCGAGCGCCTGACCGGCTGGCCGCTGGACGAGGCCCTGGGGCGGCCCTTGACCGAGGTGTTCCGCATCGTGCACGCGGTGACCCGGGAAGTACCGGTCGATCCCGTCCAGTATGTGCTTGCCAGTGGCGATGTGATGGGGCTGGCCAACCATACCGCCTTGTTGTGCCGCGATGGTTCGGAGCGGCACATCTCGGACAGTGCGGCGCCGATCCGGGATGCAGACGGCCAGCTGGTCGGGGTGGTGCTGGTGTTCAGCGACGTGAGCGAGCAATACCGTTTGCAGCAGGTGCTGGTGGAAAGCGAGGGGCGCTACCGGGCCCTGGTCGATGCCTCGCCGGTCGCGGTTGTCGTGCACCAGCACAATCGGGTGCTGTTCGTCAATCCGGCCGCGGTTCGGCTGCTCGGTGCGCCCGACGCCGATATGCTGCTGGGTCGCTCGATCCTGGATTACGTCGACCCGGATCAACACGCGCTGATTGCGCAGCGCGCGCAGCTGGCGCAGAACGACATCATCGATTTCCCGATGCAGGAGTGGCGCTACTTGCGCGTCGATGGATCGGTCGTCGATGTGCAGGCGCAGGCGTGCCTGATTCGGCTCAATGGCGAGCCGGCGGTGCAGGTGAGTTGCATGGACATCACCGCGCGCAAGCGGGCCGAGGAGCAGCTACGCGAGAACGAGGCGCGGTTCCGCGCCCTGACCACTTTGTCGTCGGACTGGTACTGGGAGCAGGACGAGGAGTTCCGGTTCGTGCCCGTCAAGGGCGAGCAGACCGACTGGAGCGCATCGGCCAACCAGCATTTGCTGGGCGCAACTTACCTGGGCAAGAAGCGCTGGGAGATCGGTGAGAACCAGCTGACGCTGTCGCAATGGGAACAACACCGGGCCGACCTGCGTGCGCACCGTGAATTTCGCGAGTTGCAGATGCGGTTCGAGAAGCCCGATGGCACCTTCCTTTGGGCCTCGATCAGCGGCATGCCGGTCTTCGATGCGAAAGGCGTGTTCCGTGGTTACCGCGGCATCGGACGCGACATCACGGCGGACAAGGCGGCACAGGACCAGATCAACGCGCTTGCCTTCTACGACGCGTTGACCAACTTGCCCAACCGACGGCTGCTGATCGAGCAGCTGAAGCAGGCGTTGGTGACCCATGCGCGCAGCCAGCAGCATGCAGCGCTGTTGTTCATCGACCTGGATAATTTCAAGACGCTCAACGACACACTCGGCCATGAGACCGGCGACCAGTTGCTGTTGCAGGTCGCGCAGCGGTTGCTGGCCTGTGTGCGGGGGGCCGATACAGTCGCGCGCTTGGGCGGAGACGAATTCGTCGTCATGCTCCAAGGACTCAGTGCCCAGGCCATGGACGCAGCGTCTGACGCCGAACATGTCGGTCTCAAGATACTGGAAGCTTTCGCTCCGGCCTTTCTGCTGGCCGGGCGCGAGTACCGCAGCACGCCCAGCATCGGCATTACCTTGTTCGGTCGGGGCGATCAGAGCGTGGAGGATCTGCTCAAGCAGGCGGATCTGGCCATGTACCAGGCCAAGGCCGCAGGTCGCAACACGCTGCGCATGTTCGACGAGGGAATGCAGGCGGCCGTCGATGCACGTGCCGCGATGGAGTCCGACCTGCGCGCGGCGCTCAAGCAGCGGCAATTCGTTTTGCACTACCAGCCCGTGGTGGGCAAGAACGGTCTGGTCAGTGGTGCCGAGGCGTTGGTGCGCTGGCAGCATCCCGAACGCGGGCAGATACCGCCCGGGCAGTTCATTGCGATCGCCGAGGCGACCCGCCTGATCGTGCCGCTGGGGCTGTGGGTACTCGATACCGCCTGCGCCCAACTGGCGCAATGGGGTGCGCGAGACAAGACGCGGCATCTCACGATGGCAGTGAACGTGAGCGCGCACCAGTTCATGGAGCCCGATTTCGTGGCGCAGGTCGAAGCTGCGCTGCAGCGCAGCGCGGCGAACCCGGCGTGCCTGAAACTGGAGCTGACCGAAAGCCTGCTGGCAGACAACATCGACGATGTCATCCACAAGATGACGGCGCTGCGCGTGCGTGGCGTTGCCTTCTCGCTCGACGACTTCGGTACCGGATACTCTTCGCTGAGTTATCTCAAGTTGTTGCCGCTGGCGCACCTGAAGATCGACCAGTCCTTCGTGCGCAGTCTGCTGGTCGATCCAAACGATGCCGCGATTGCCCGCACCATCGTCGCGCTGGGCGAAAGCCTGGGCCTGGCGGTGATCGCCGAAGGTGTCGAGACCGATGGGCAACACCAGTTTTTGCTGGCGATGGGATGCGAGGCCTTCCAGGGCTATCTTTTTTCCCGGCCAGTGCCGATCGACCAGTTCGACGGCTTGCTGCAGACGCCATTGCCGCGACCGTCGTCCGCCCCCAGTGCGCCTTGACGGTGCCTGTCAGGGGTCGCTTGGCGGCGCGGCGAGCACAAAACGTTGTTCGATGAGATGGGCATCGTCGAAATGGCGACGGCCTACGAAGGCGGTGGCGTGCCGGCCCCACTGGCGCATGGCGCCGGCGCGCGCGATGCCCATGGGCCAGAACAGCCAGGCTTCGGCGCGGTCGGTCCCCGCAATGAAGCCGTGGGCATCGAACAGGCTGCGGCGCGCGCCATCGGGCGTGGGCAACGAGCGCAGAGCGTCGTAGTCGCGCCAGCCATATGGCGTGCCGGCTGGTTGCATCCGTGCATCGACGCGGCTCAGGTAGTGCGTCACCGGCGCGACGTGCAGCACCAGTTGCCGGCCCGGCGCCAGATCCGGTGCCGGAGCCGGGCTGAACGCCCACTCGGCCCAGGCATCGGGCGCAGGCCTTGGCTGGACCCAGGACGGGGGAAAGAACTGGTGGTAACAGCCACAGGGGTGGATGCTGTCGTACATCACGGGCACGCCGTCCGGCGACAGTGTCACCCGCCAGATCAGTCCGTCGAGCCGGCCAGCGAGCAGGTCGATCGGCCAGGACGTGGGTGGCCGCGCGCCGAACCAGATCGTGTAGACCAGTTGCAGCAGGCTGGCCTGCCCGTGGCGTGTCCAGGCGAGCTGGCGGTAGACCACCGGTTGGTCGATGTCGAGCACCGGAGCGGCGTCTTGCCGCCGCGCAGTCGTCGTCCGCTCGGGCCAGACCAGGGCACCGGGGCGGTCGTCGTTGCTGCGCACGCCGAGGTCGAATGACGGCGCGAAATGCGCAAACAGGATCTCCTGCTCGGCCGGCGTCGGCTCCGCAATGCCCAACGGGTCGTGCGGCGACGGTTGCAGCATGGCGCGCAAACGCGCGTGCGTGACCTGCTCGGGGGCGGGGCGCCAGGGCGGCACCAGCAGCAGCCGCGACGCGGACGGGTCGGGGACCGGATCCTGCCGAAACGATGTCCGAATCGTGTCTTCAAAGCGCCGCACGCCGTGCAAGAACGGGATGCGGGTGAGCGGATACAGGCCCAGAACCCGATACGCGGTGACATAGTCAGGCGGCACCGACAAGGCTAGCAACAGGGCATGGGCGCGCGTCGGTTGCGCCAATGCCGCGCGCACCAGCAGCTGGCCGCATGCACTCGTGTGCTGCAGCAGGCCGCTGCTGTCGGCTGGCCCATCCGGTGCACGGGCCAGCGTGGCCCGGATCAGCGGCGGCAGGTTGGCGATCTCATGACGGCGGGCCTGCAGGTCCAGTGCCAGCAACCGGGCCATCAGCGCCGCGCGCGCCGGTGCCGCAGACTGCGCATCGGCCGATGCTGGCAATCGGTCGCGCAGCGATGCGTGGTAGCGGTCGACGCGCAGGAAGGGGTGACCGGGAACCGGGGGGGCTGCACCATCGCGAAGCCCTGCCTGATCGGTGGCGTGGTCCAGGCGGGTATACCAGGCCTGGCAGGCCGGTACACCCGCGTCGGCGGCCACCGCTGAATCGGTTGTCTGGCGTGGCGCAGTGACGCTGCAACCGGCACACAACACGACCATCAGCGCAGCGGCGCCGCCCCGGCGCAGGGCATTCCAACGGGTATGGTGCCGGTGCTGTGTCTGTCGCGTCACGGTCGGGTCACGGTCGCGTCACGGCCGAGTCACGGTCGGGTCATGCGGACGCGGGAGCCTCGATGCCATCAACGATCCAGGCGCCGGTTGAGCCGTGCGGGGGCAGGCTGGTTGCCGGCGCGGCGCTCGATCTCGCGCACCATGCCCGCGAACTGGTCCTCGATCGACAGCCGAGTGAGTGTGGTACCGATCAGCGGCGGCAGGTCCACTTCGGGCGAAAGGCTGCCAGTCCAGCGTAACTGCACCCGTGCGCCGGGCAAGGTCCTGGCCTCGTAGCGCCCGTTCAAGTGGCGCAGGGTGCCGGCAACACGTCTGACTTCGACGACATGGGGCGGAATCTCGGTGGACTCCAGCGTCACTGAGATCGGCAAGGTCAGGAACAGGAACCGCGCCTGCCCGGTCTGGGCGACCGTGATCTTGTGCCCGTCACGCGCGAGCACCTTGCTCGTGACGATGCCCGGGATGAAGTCGGGCAGCCGCTCATAATCGGTCAGCGTCGCCCATACGATGGACAGTGGCGCGTTCACCACGGCCTGCGCGCGCACGTCGATCCACTCGCCGTTGCGCTCGGCCTGTACATCCATGCGCGCAGGCTCTTGTGTGGCCGCCAGGGGCGTTACGACGAGGCCCAGTAACAGGCAAGAGAGCCAACGCGCCAGTCCCGCGCGGCCGGCAGCCGGTGGCGGGGACTTTATCGATGGCAGATCCATGCTCGAGCCAGTTTACGCTCGCTGCCCAGCGATGCCGCGCTCAAGGGCCTTTGCTGTTGCTGCCCTTGCTCACGCTCTGCGCCCCCCAGGAAATGAATGCGTCATTCCCGCCCCCAGGGGTCAAGCAAAGTGGCAAAGCCACATTTGCTGCACAGTCCCCCCAGGAAATGACTG